>WLWH01000082.1_pt1 | contig 77591 bp, 74 predicted proteins | sample 6712741 | NCBI WGS metagenome assembly WLWH01 (sample SAMN12718694, study PRJNA515312) | sponge metagenome | isolation source: marine sponge | host: Mycale hentscheli | place: New Zealand: South Island, Marlborough, Capsize Point | collected 2003-05-01 | reverse complement strand
TCTTTAGGAATAAAGACGGGGTACAATACCCAAGATAAGAAGAGAAACAATAAAGATAATAAAAGGATAGAGAATCCACTTGTCTTGAGGATCGAAACCCATGCTCTCATTATACCACTACTCTTCCGTCGTGCTCTTTGTCCTGCTTACGCCAGCGGTAGGCGTTGCGTAAATAAACGGCAGCAAAGATAAAGCCAAAGAAAGCAAACCCCCATTGCTCTGTGAAGTATCCATAGACAACCCACATGATCTCTGCGGCTACGCCTACAAGCCAAGCCTGCCAGATCTTCCTGCCTGCCAAAATCATAGCGGTCAAGTTCATTGACATAAGTATCCAGGACCAGTACCATGCGATCATACAACCCTACCTGCCTTGTGCCCACTCGTACTTAATATAGTTGTCTGCTGACTCAGGGATGTTGTGTCCCTTTGCGCGATGGTCCTTGATGTGGTCTAGCATTGCCTGCCAGTCATCTCCTGTAATGAACATCTCGTGAGTGTCGTACCCCTCAAGAAAATCCTTGTGGCTAAGAGTAATCTTAGGAGAGAGAAGGCATGACAAACAAACTAATCCCTTATCTTCATCATGGTAGATGTAGCAGTCTGAAAAAGTAAAGTTAGTGTATGGCATTACGAGGCCACCAATTCTTCATTGTAGTAAAGAGTATGCGTAGGCCAGAAGTAGTTGCAAGTCTTGCAGCATGTCACACGATTGTCGTAGGCAAACTGAGCATACATCTCAGGAGACTTGACGTAAAGGTTGTTACGGTGTGACTCGTGAACGCGCTCGTCGCCCCACCACATAGGCATAATAACACCAGTACCGCGATCCCAATTCCACTCATGCATCTCAAGGATAGCGTCCCAGTTCTTGGTAGTGGAGATGCCGCGTGCGTCGCACTCGTCCTTCATAGCCTCAAGGTACAGGAACAATGCGTTGTCACGATTGCGCCACATCTTGACGGCAGGATGATTGACCCAGCCACCCGTGGTACGACCGCTAGAAATAATAGAGTAGATCTGACGGCCCTCTAGTAGTTGCTTGTTGAGTCGCTTGTTGTCAAGCACCTCTGCGCTACGCTGGAAGTCAGCGTAGGGTACAAATGTCTGCATGTTATCTCCTTTGTTCGTCCCCAATATTATAAGGTCATAATAACTATTTGTCAAGTTCCCTAAGGATTCTCTCTCTATCTTCTTTAGTAATCTTATTACTAGATAGTGGATTGTCGATTGGCTTCTTCTTTCTTTCTGCTTTCTTTAGCCTGTTGAACTCCCTTTTCCTTAGCCGTTCAGCAGCAGCAGCATTTTTCTTTTCAATAAGCCTTTGCTTCTTTTCTTCAAGTTCCGCAGACTTGTCAGGCCTTCTTGTAAAACTATTTAATAAATCATTATATATATTATGTAATTTTTCTGGGGAAAAGTTATCATATCCAATCTCAAAGGCCTTAGTCTTATCCTTAAAATAATCCTTTTGATTAAAGTATTCGTCAACAACCCTGGCTAAATCTTTTGGACTAGCAGAGTATATGTCAATCTCTGTCCTAGTCATAAAAGATCCAATCTTGGTGCTTTTTGCCAGCCATTCTTGGGGGAGGATGAGATTGTTTGGAGAGATATCTGTCATGAATACTGGTATGCCACTCATCAATGCCTCATTCATTGGGAGCGAAAGTCCTGCGTAACGTCTAGGAAGAATCATTGCGTCGTATCCACGATACATCTCTTCGTGTTTTGGTGTGTTCCCAATCTCTACCTTGACTCTTTTATCAGAAGAAATGTTTCCTAAATCAAACTGACTTTTAATAACCAACTCGTAGTCTGACTTAGAATACTTAAGCATTTTAATTACTGACTCTGTTCCATTTCTATCATGCACCGCTGCCTTGCCAACGATGTGCAATAGTCTGTTGTTTCTTTCTGAGTTTGCGGCTCTTGCATCTGCGAATATCTCTACTGTTGTTGGTGGTGGTATGTGCTCAACACGACACCTGTTTCCAACAAGTTCTCTGACCTCTTCTATTCTCCATAGACTAGGGGCAATAAGAACATCTGGAAGCGATAACTTATCGTTAGAAAGATAATCTAAGAACTCAAAGTTATATTGTAGGAAAGTCTTTACACCCTTCTTTCTTGCCATGTAAACAAAACTGTTCTTGTAGAATGTTTCGACGGACAGGACAGCATCAATGCCAGCCAGGAAGTTGTGAACGGTTACGTTACTAGGGAATCCATTAGATACAATAACGTTTCTGCCTTCGTACCATTCGTAATGCTGAGCGTTGCCATTAAGAGGGGTAGAGTCAATAAGCAATATCTTTTCTGGATTAAGCATTTCAACCAGTTCCCTCGTCTGATTGCCGACTCCTGTGTTGTCTGCTCTTGCAATTATTCCAAGTCTCATAGTAAGCCATACTCTTTCTTTAAATCTTCAATTGAATTTTGTTCCCAGTATGATATGGGTAAAGACGAATCATTAAAAGGATGACTGTACTCTCCCCATCCACTTCTAGTTTTTTCTCCACCCCACTTATTGCTAAAGTATTCGTGAACGCCTTCAATGTTAATTTGGCATCCGTCTATGCTTGCCCCGCCGTCGGCCTGACATGTTGCATCAATAGGAATATTTCCATATTCAGATATATTTGCAAGGCGAGATCTATGATCCCAGTCGCAGTCTTCATAGTATCCAGGATAGAAGTTCTCATCAAAATATCCTATCTGCTCAACAAGTTTTCTATTCACAGCATTGCAATGCCAAGAGTGCGTGGTACGAAACATGAGCCCAGGGTATTCATAGAGCATTTCTGCGATCTTTTTAAATCCATTAGGGAAAAACATGGAACTAGAAACAACAAAAGTCCATTCATGATTTTCTCTTAGTCCAATATTCCATGATCTAGGCACACCAATATTCTCCTTTTGATAAGAAATTTCTACGCCAAGGCTCTCAAACTCTTCGCACTCCATTTTTCCGCTGTTATCCACAATAAGAACATGCTCATAATCTTTTATTGAATTTATGCACTTTCTAGTTCTCTCGTTTGTTTTGTATATAGGAATGCAGATAAGATAGTCTATGTTCATGTCACACCTTACCTCTTGAGATACCCAAAGTGTCTAATATATACTCCCACCTATTTAGATAGGTATAGTTTTCTTTTACCAACTTGTGTCCAGCCAGCCTGATCTTTTCTCTTTCATCATCATTCTCAAGATAATAATCTATCTTACTTTTCAGGTCGCCAAAGTTTCTAAACTTATAGAAGTCTAGGTGCTTTCCTTGTTCAAACTCTTCTTCCATTCCCTTGATGTATGGATGAATCATAAAGCCGCCCCTGCCCAGGGTCTCATAAACTCTATCAGACCAGTAGTGTGAATATGTAAACTTGGGGCAGAGGCTATCTCCAACAACTACCTTTGTTCTTGCATACAACTTGTTTAAATCATTTCCGCGAACAACGCCCTCGCCGTCTCCACCATAGAGGGTAAACCTATCTCCGTAGGTCTTTTCAAGGAAGGTAATCAACTGAGGGCGATACTTCCACTCTGGATGATACCTCTTGCTACCAACAAAGATTACATCATGTGTTTTGTTTTTAACAGGACGATAGGTTGCCTCTTTGTGGAAGACCCCAGCAGGAAGGTAGTGCCCCTTGACATTTGTGCTAGCATTAAACCAGTCAGCCATTTTTTTATCAACAGTAAAGAAGTGTTGTAGGGACTGATACGTTTGGCTACCAGTCAACTCCCTTTGTCTTTTCAAACCAAACCAAAGGTCTAGGTGATATGTCATGGTAGGTACTCCACGCCTTGTAAGTTCTTGGAGAACATCCTTCATTGTAAGTTTTCCTTCGGTAAACCATCTGTGTGTATGTACCCAAACAAAAAGGTCTGCCCGACAAGCCTCTAAAAGGATATCAATTGATGTGGCTTCCTGCTCTTGCAATGGAACAACTTCGTGACCCAATGCCTCTAACGACGATAGGTGGTGGTTTTCACTACTAAAGGGAACACCAAAGTTCCCTAGAAAGACAATCTTAGCCACTACTTCTCCTTAATATATTCTGCCACTATTCTACCATAGATCCACTTTGAAGCGTGCCTATAGGCCATGAACTTAAACCAAAACCTTTGTCTTTCTACAACTAAGATTCGGTCCTCTCCTACCTGCCACTTTTCTACCGTCCATGAGAGGGCAGAGTCGTGGACAATATTGACCCAGAATTCACTATCCATGATCAAACATTATACAGGTAGAAGGGACAAAAGTCAAACCGCTATCAGATGTTTTGTTGCTTTGCATGTCGCTCAAAGATTGCATCAATCTCTAACCTATCGTTTGGTCCAACGGCTGATTCTCTTGCCCTGTCCCATTGACGATAGAAGTCCCTACGCTGCTTCCTCAGGTTAGATTCTTGCAGCGATGGGTTGAAGATGCCTCTAATGGATCGCACTAAAGACTTCATGATATCAACTCCAATTTTATGTGATATTGCTATTATACTTCACTTTCGATAAGTTTTTTGAAAGGCATCCCATCTCTTGCCTTTCTTCACTCCAAATTTACCAGTTGTTTCCCCAGACAAAACCTTGTCAACGGATTCAGTTGTCTCCATTTTAAGCGTGTTCCAGGAGATTTTCTTGATTCCTTTTGTGTCTTTGGTCCACAGTTTCTTCTCGTCTGGTCGCTTGTAGAAGTGATAGATATAACACTCGTTAGGTGCATAGATTGACCAGCCCCTTGAGTATGCCCTGGCAGCAAAGCAAAGTTCCTCCCCCATCCAAGCGATGTTGGGATCGTAGGGAACCTCTTTAATGAAGTCTCCTGTAGTAAACAGGTTGCCTGCCAGAACCGTAAACGCCTCATGCGGCTTGTCTAACTTCATCTTGTTTCTTCTTGCAGTCCAACAACGATGAGACTTATTCCATACTGCTGATGGGTAAGATGGATAGTTCCACAACTTAGGATGCTTTATGACTACCTTATAGTTGCTTCCCTCTGGGATCATGGGCAATGGATGCTGAGATAAAATAACTTTATCTTTGCCAATGCTCTTGTGCATCTCAATCATCTTTGTATCCCAGCCCTGCTTAAACCTTGAGTGGGAATCAATTTGATAATAGTATTCTTCTCCATCGTAGAACTTCTGAGCCTGTGCCCTGGCATATCCAGCACCCTTGGCATCTGTCCAAGAGATCCTTTCAATGTCAATGTTCCAGTCGTAGCACTCCTTCATGTACACTCTTGAGGTTACATCTTCCTGCTCAAAGATTGCAGCATGAATTCGTGAGGGGTCGTCTGCCATTTTAAACAAACTCCTAACGGTGTTTGCTAAATCAGGATCACAGTACGATGGTATCGTAACAAAGATTCTTTCTGTCATAGTTGCTGAATCCCCTTGTCGTATACAGGATCAAGAGTGCAGTTAGCACCACGATCTTTAATTACTTGCTGTAGCGTCTTCATGTAAACACCGTACTGCCACTTCTCGCGCTCAGTCAACTTAGCCCAATCGCTCTCGTAGAACCTGATAGCAATGAATGGTGGAGTCTGATCTCCAAAGTCAAGGATCTCAACTCTGATCTTGGTATCTGGCACAGGAATCGCTGCTACCGCAAGTCGCATGTCATCTGTGTAAATCATTTGTTCACCTCCATTGTAAGAGAACTCCAAGTATCAAACCAATTCTTCTTGTGTTGGTTGAACTCGCGGTAGTCTATGCTTCCCTCTTTTAAATAAACACCACCCCAAACGCCCCACTCCTTGTTGTTGATGCCGTGACGAAAGCAATCACGACGGACGGGGCAGCCTTGACACAGTTCATCAATGCAGGCGGCAAGGTCGCTATCTTCCTCGTACTTATCGTAGAAGAAGTCTGTATCCATTCCAAAGCACTTAGCGTCATTCTGCCACATTAGCAATCCCCTCTGGGAGATGCCAACCCTCTGGCTCCAACTCAAAGACGTTCCTCTTGATGTACCAAACATCCTTGATCCTGATGCCTAGTGGATCATACATTGCGTCGTCGCTTTGCTCTACCTCAAGTACGGTAAAGTTCTCTGACCAAACGAGGGATTCGTTTGACTTAACGATATTCTCCATCTCGTTTAAACTAGTTATATACATTGATTCTCCCTGAATTAGTTGTGTATATTACCTTCTTAATACCAGCATCTTTTATAACACCCATGCACTTATTGCAGGGCTTGCTGTCACGATCCTGGCCCGTTTTATTTATCCTTGCCACATAGATGGTGGCTCCCTGAATGCTCTCTCCTGCATTTTTAATTGCAACTTCTTCTGCATGATAAGAGCCGTCTGACTTGATATGCTCTGGCGATATGTAGTTGGGATTGTTCCTGCCCTTGTTGTACCCCGTTCCAATAACACTACCGCCCTTGATGATTACTGCGCCATGCTTGTAGCGTTGACTTGACTTGCCTGCAAAGTAGCGAGCAACTGCTAGAAAAGACTTCTCTCTTTTGCTAAACATATCAGTACCTAAATACAGACACATCAACGTCACTAAGTTCTGCTGAGGCAACGAGATTAGACGTTGGCTCGTTAGGCTTAGAGAAAAAGATTACATGATCGAACTCGTCAATTCTCTCTGAGATGAAAGAGATTGGGACTCTGTTAAAGGATACCTTGATACCCCTAGACTTTAGTCCAGCCTCAGACATATTAGAGAACTCAGCAGCAAACGAATTTACCTTAGCAGGGCCAGCAGAGTAGATGTTAAACCTGTTGTCATCTCCTATGTTAGATAGCACTACGCCCATTGCACGCATAAACGTTTGATAATCTGAGAACGCTTTCGTTCCCTGAACCACAATATTCATTATTACTCCGCATTAAGATTGTCTAGGATGAACAACATTCGATTCATCTCTTGTGCGGATAGACTGTGTGCGTCAATTGGTTCTGCGGATTCCTTGTCAACTTGCTCTGTGTCAATGTCAATGTCTGCTTCGTAGAAAACATTGTCCAGGACAAAGTAAGCCTTCTCATCAACGATTGCTACGTTCATGATAATACCCTCTTCCTCTTCGTCGTACTCGTATTCTTTTTCCATATCTTCCATCATATCATCGAACTCCAAATCAAGTTCAAGGTCCATTATACGCAATCTCCAACCAAAAAGCAAGTGTCCTACATAACCAAATGAAGGAAAATTTTCTGCTAAAAGTCTAGCAAAAAACCTCAACATTAAATAATTATACCACCAAAATTAGAGATACGATAGCCCATACCAGCATTGACATATAAAGAACTAGGCCAAAGATTGCTCCCCACTTAAAGTCCTCGTCCTTATCTGAGATGAATGCTAAATTTGCTACAGATGAGAACAGGAATACTGCGATACATGCAATAAGAAATGCCACCACTTTTCCTCCTAAATTAATCCAAAACTAGATAGATACTCTTTTGCTTCCTCAGTCATTGGCGGTGGTGCAATCGCGTCAGTTAATTCTTGCTCCCTCTTGTGTCTGGATGTGTTTGACTTCCAGTCATGGACCTCAATTGTCTGGTTAGTATTCCTAGGGGTAAGCGAGATAGCATTGTATACAGCCCCTACAACGGCATCTGAGAGGTCTTTAGACCCCTTCCTGGGGTGGTCTACCTTCTTATCTGAAACGATCTTTAATTCGCTCATTTCCTCTAGCAACAATTGGATGCGAGGCATGATAACTCTCTGCTCATAAAGTAGCATGGCAAAGTCCTCGTAGTGTTTCTTTGCAACGGATAGGGTGTCAGTCCTGATTCCCTGAGCCTTTAGTTCATTCTGGATATCGAAAGACTGCCAGCGGTCAAAGGTGACCATACCGATCTTAAATCCATCTCGTCTGAATGACTGAATCCATTTCTTTACCTCAGATAAATCTACTGGCCCCTCCCTCTTGGGCTCCCACCATACAACAGCGTCAACAATAACAAACGGAACTGTCTGCGTATACTCATTGAATGACTGCATGGTTACCCAGCGATCAACGTGGGAGATTGCAATGGCACACTTGTCGTGCTTCTGTGCAAGGTCAGCGTGTAAGTAATAAACTGAGTCTTCTTTTGGTACCCACGACGGTTCGATTCTCTTGAAACCATCAATGGGATTTACCTTAATCATTGCGTCCTCTAGTTTCTCTACCTGCTTAAAGAATGCGTCGCTAGAGAATGAAGGCATACATGCGAATCTCTGCATGGCATCTGGATAGTCTGTCATAAAAGAAATCTTAAAGTCTTCAATAGATCTTGTTGGGTTTGCTTCCCAGGTTGGCCTTCTAATTGCAAACACACCTGGATACTTGTAGCCAATGATGTGGTCTTCCTCCCACTCAATGGTAAACTCATTGTCTGCAAGGTCTGCTGGTAGGTCTGGATTGACAACAAAGGTATGGCTCTTCTGCTCAATCTCCTTCTCTGCGATAACATCGTTGTACCTGCGAGTGATAAAGTCGTTGGGGTGACGGGGGAAGGACAGTAGGATTACCTTGCCGTAGTCTGGGAAGCGAGAGTCTACAGATGCGCGGAAGGCTTTGTAGATAGCGTCTGCCGTCTTAGAACTTTCTGAGTTGCCCGTCTCAGAGAAACCTGAAATCTCATCAAGAATGGCAAGGATAAGGTTTAGTCCCTCATGACTCTCTCGCTCTGAGTGACCTGAGTAAACAGTAATAGTTTTATCAAACTCTACGTTGTCTGCCTTTGCTTCAAATCTTCCTGCGAACCATGGAGACCTTTCGATCTTTGTCCTAAAGTTTTTGAAGAACACGTTCTTTGCCTGCTGAGCGTTGATAGCGATGTTAATAATATCAATGGAGTCGCCTGGTGGCTTGCCAAAGTATGCCGCTGGATCTTTTAGGCAAAGAAGTTTGTATACTAGATAGGCACAACCAATGGTTGATGTGTGGTCTTTACCGCTACCCTTTCCAAGTTGCAGGATAACCTCAGCCTTGGTGTACTTCTTGTGATGCTTTCTGCCTTCCTCGTCTCCAAGGTATCTACAAACATCTTCTTCCCTGTAGATCTGACTCATGGCTTCTACAAGGTCACGCTGAATATTTGATAGCGGTGGCTGATTGAGATAGTTCTCATCATGCAGGAATGTATCTAGGTCTACTGGTGTTTCCTCAAACGGATTGTCGCTGAGGAGTTCTACCAAGTCTCCAAAATCAAGACTCATTGAACGTCACGGCCTGATTTGGATTGATCTCAGTAAGCCTGCGAGCAACCTCAGGCTTACAACTGTTGCACTTACCAGAGACCTCTTTAATAATCTTAGTTAGAATCTCTTGTCGTCTTTCCATCTCTAAAAGTTCTTCTGCGATTTCCTTGTTCTCTAGAAGGCCTGCCTTCTGTAGCATGTCAAGACGCTTTGATTCAATGTCTAGAATAAGTTTGATTGCGGCAGTCTTACTGCCAAGGCTGCCCTGATTTTCTGAATCCTCAATTACTTCATAAGCCTTAGTGATTAGATGATTGTAATGCTGGTCAGCACCCGCCAAAGCCTCTCTAGCCCTTGCTCTAATAGCCTCGTTGTTCGCTGCTGCATACCTCCACTCATCTAGGAGACCAACAACCCTCTGCCTTGAAATACCAAGAGTCTTTGCAATTGCAGTTGGATCATTCCCTTTAATGTATTCGGAGGCAACCTTGTTTACCATGTCGATATGCTCAACAAGTTCTTGCCCTGTTTCCATAAAATCTCCTATCCTAAGGGGAAATTATACCATAAAAATGCTGAGGGGGAGTGGGTGTTGCCGCGATTATGTGGGTCCACTCCCCTCTCAACACTTAGCAGCCTGTGCCTGAAACTGTAGCGTTCCAATGCTTTTTGCCTGCCCACTTACCTTCAAAGTTTAGGGCGGTGAAGAATGCCCTGTCCTGAAAATACCTGTTCCATTTTGTAATGTGAACATCAAACAGATCCCTTAGATATGGATCAAGACCGTCGTCCGTCTTCTTAGACTCCTTAATCATCATCCAAACCAAGCCGTCCCTCCAATTATTATCAAGGAACTGGTAGGCTCCGCTTGCACTTGAAGATCGGTTCTTGGCCTTGTAGCGATAGTTGCTTTCGCGCTTCATCACACACTTGCGCCAAGACTCCTGACTCTTTTCGTAGTACTTTCCACGATAGAGACTCTTCTCGTAACCTTTAAGATCCTTGGCTTGTTTTGTAACTGCCGCCTGAAATTCAGGATGGACCCTATTGGATCTTGCTATTCTTTTGTCAAGAGGTGTGCTAGTTGCTTGTGGCTCTAGCGTCACCTCAACAACTACCTCTTGGGTAGGTGTCGCTATGTTATTGTCTTCGTTTGACTTAGCATCTGCTTTAGTCGGGGAGCAACTGACTAACAGTAGTGCAGTCACTATGGCTAAAGTTATTTTCGTCATACTCTGTTACCTCCATAGCGGCAACTTATCAATTATATCACGGTTTCGTTTTATTTTGCCTTTTTCTTGCGACGCTTCTTGGGAAGCGGCTTGATTCTGTCTGGGTAGAAAGACCTCTGACCGCACCCGATTCCACGCTCAAGTGCCACAAGATCTATCCATTCGTTGCCATTGTCAAGACGCTTTGTGTGCTGCATGAATCGGAACTTAGTGCCCCATACGCCCTTCACCTTGACAATCTCACCCGACTGAATGCGACGCTTATCGTCAACATCATAGTAGGGAACGCGCTGATACAAGTGATCAAAGTCACTAACGACCTTCTTCCTGCGTGCCATTGTATTACCCTTTCTTAGTCCCAAACAACCTTACCTATCCATTATACCATCGGCTAGATTTATTGTCAAGACTTAGAGATTTTATATAAAATAAGATAACCAATCAAGTCATCAATGTCATTGTCACCAGGATAGGATTGTGAGTTCTTGATCCTGTTCAACTTGTCATCAATACGATTAGCGATACCCTCTGCCGCACCTGCCTTTGCAAAGATGCCGATGGGGTCTAGCGCAGAGTTGCCATAGGCGATGTTCTTATCAAGCAACAGAAGTTTGATCTCATCGCAGGCTTGGTGAATCTGTTGACCGCTGGGTGCGCGGTGAATAAGCATATCCCAATCTACCATGTCTGAATCGAACGCATCCCAATCTGCTTCCCAATCGTTCCAGATATCCTCAAAGTCTCTCTCGCTGTCGTCGCTGCTGTTTAATTCTATTACATTGTCATCTTCCACGACTATCTCCTTAGTCCAAATTTGTTGAGTTGTTTGTATATAATCTGCACACTTACGCCACACTCTTTGGCGATTGCATCAATTGACTTCTTCTCCATGACGTATCGCTTCTTTAGATATGCAGCAGAGTGATGTAGTTTATTATTGGTCATTGTACTCCACCCTCGCCCAATTGTCAATACAGTAGATTCCTATGCCCATTGAGTCAGCGATATCATTGTCGCCAATGTCAACGTCAAACTTCTTACAGACAGTCCTGATAGTCTTTTGCTTTCTGGAATCTCTCTCTACCTTCTTATACCACGACGTTGTTTTCTTTGGGTTATCAGTTCTAATCTTCTTTTTCTCTGCGGCTGTTAGCAACTTAGTGCCAATGTATGATTGCCATGTAAGTGGCGGTACTGAAAAGATTTTATCAATACCCGCCAATGCGGCTGCGGCAACGATAGCACCCTGACTCATTGACAAGCCAGAGGCGACAGCAGGACTCTTGACAAAGATGGGACGCTCAATAACCATGATACCTGGATTGTTTGTCTGCATTAGAGCGTTTACCTTCTTCCCTGCATCTATCGTCTTCTCATAAATATTGTTGCCCTCAAACTTCATCTTACCAAACTTTGACAACTCCCTATCCTCAAACAGAGAGAAGGCAAAACTGTTAAGGCTTGCGTCAACAGTCATAAACTTTTTGGGAGAACCAGAAGTTCTAACCGTGTTGCTAGCCAAAGTCAATCATTCCCTTCATCTGTCTCAAGGCCTTGTCTGCTGCTTCTTGCTTAGCAGCACAGGAGGTGCAATAGTTTGAGTTGTTATAGATAGACAACAACGTTCCGCATTGCCCCTTACACTTTCTTTCTTTACCTATTCTATTCTTTACGCGAGTGGCGAGATACCTTTCGCTGACTTTCTCCTTCGTGGCTTCATCGCGGCATTCCTTGCTGCAATAAATCTGATAGGAAACGTTAGGCTTAAAGTCCTTAGCACACCAATCACATAACTTTATCATAGGTAATTTAGTCTCTCAATCTTGATATCGCCCTTGGGACTTGCAGCGCATGTCGTAGCAAGGACGCAGTTCTTGCAGATCTTTGAGTTTGATCGGTATGCCTTCTGAGGAAGAATGCCTTCCTTGAAAGAACGGTATACCTGCCTCATCCAGTTGAATGCGTAATCAACCCACTCAACGTACTCTGGCTGTGCCTCAACAGTAATTGAGTGCAGTTCATGAGAGTTCTTGTTCTCATAAAGTAGCACACCAAAACGCTTGCCAAGTACCTTCATGTAGATAATCAACTGCATTAGATGGTATGAAGGTGGCTTAGCATTCTTGCGATATGTGAATGACTCATCACGCATGGTCTTGATTTCAACTACTGGCTGCTCTTCTTCAATCTGTACGATAGCATCTGCGAATCCAAAGATGGGTGGATCTTCTGCGACAATGCGCTTCTCCTTCTCCACCATGATCCCTGCGTTCTCAATTGCAGTCTGGATACGCTCGTGACCATCAATACCGCTTCGCATGTTGGCAGCAGCATATGCATCAACGTTGTCTTCAAAGTCTGCGCCACTAAATGCAAGATACCAATAGCGAGGACATGCGCCCTCACCATAGACCAACTTAGAAGGACTAAAGGACTTCTTTGTTAGAAACTTAGTCTCTCTGTCAGCAGTATAACCACGATCAATGTCAGACATAAACTTCTTTAGGTTTAACGACTGATCTGGAACATTTAGAACCTGTTGCAATAAATTTTTAGCCATGATAACTACTCCCTAATTTGGCACTATACTTGAGTGAGTCCACAAGACGCTGCAAAGCATCGTTGGCAGAGTAGTATAGGTTTTTCTTTTCTCTCTCATCTTTCTTAACATTCGTATAATAACTTGCAAGCATCTTAAACTTAGCCGCGTATGCCTCTAACTGTACCACCAGACTCACCGCTTTCTGTGGTGGTACGTCAGGGTTGGCAATCAACTTAACGATCACCTCAAGAGTCTTGGTGATCTCTGGATCATCCATGATGTTAGAGATCTCCGTGAACTCATACACTTCATTGACTAACTCAATAGTGCTTGCGCTCATTGTTTTGCCTTTCTCTTATTCGTAACATTATACACTATCATCATCTTCTTCTACAAGCATTTCCAGGTCGGCAAGTTCATGGATAGCCAACCTAATCTTATTCGCACCCTCGCCAAGAACTAAAACAATAAGTGGTGACTTAGACTTGTCTGCCTTGAGAGCATCTGTGACTACCTTGGCCCAAACATCTTTAGTAATACTAAAACTCTTTGAGAATTCCTTGTAGTCTACAACGTATTCCTTCCAGGTTGCGTCACCCTTCTTGGTTCCCCTGCCTGAGTTCTTGTGTAGGCTTGCACCCATGCGCTTTGCCTCGCTTGCCTCTGACATTAATATCCTTTCACATAAAGGTTTACAATAGAGATATGACTACAATCATCACATCGCCAGGTAAAATCATAACTGGAATAGTAAAAGCGTGCAGAAGAAACGATGGTAGAGCATTCAGAACATTTAAACTTTCCCTCATAGGTGCTGAACTGGGGCTTTTTACTCATTTAGGGCCTCCCTCAGATAGTCCTGCAAGTCAAGATCTTCTCTGACTGCTGCCACTAGATTCTCTCTGCCTTGGTGACGATCATCCTTTAGCGTATACCACGCGCCTGCTCGCTCAATGATTCCTCGCATCTCTGCTGTGTCAACTAGATCTGCGATGGAGTCAATGCCAATGTGGTTACCATCAAAGTAGAAGTCATACTCGCCACTCTGAAAGGCTGGGCTTGTCTTGCTAAACTGTAAGTCCCATCGAACCTTCCTGCCCACCTTGGTCTCAATGATCTTGTCTCCAACATATGTCTTGCCCTTGATAGCCTGATTATCTGACTCAGAACTAAACACCTTTAGGATTGTAGATGAGTAGAACTTGGTAGCGTTACCGCCCTGTGGTGCAGGCTGTGTGTACATCGCTGAGATAGCGTTGCGAGCCTGAGAGATAATCAGCAACAGCGTAGGCTTAGTCCTGTTGTTGGCGTAGTTGAGCATCTTCCATGCGTTAGAGAAGTCTCTTGACTCTGCGCCAATTTGCTTTGTGTTCTCTAGTTGCTTCAACTCATCGCCGCCCTTCTCAAAGTAAACGGCTGGAAGCAAGGCAGAGATAGAGTCAATGACAATGATATCCACACCTGCCGACATGAGATTCGTGCCAACGTCAACCATGTCGTTGATTGTACGAGCCTGGGAAACAATTAGGTTCTCTGTGTCTACCCCTAGGTTCTCTGCCCATTCCTTAGAGTAGGACATTTCTGCGTCAATCCATGCACAGACCTTGCCCTCCTGCTGAGCGAGACCAATCGTTTGAAGGCACAGGGAGGACTTAGCGGAACTTTTATTTCCCCATATCAATACCTGCCTGCCGTATGGGAAACCGCCTCCTAGGGCCGAATTGAGGGCTTCTGAGGGGGTCTTGGCATGTTCAATGGGAGCAACGTCTGATCCCATGGAGATAGCCTTGCGTAGATTTGGGTTTAGTTGAGATAGGACTTCTTCTACACTCATGCGAGAGTCCCATGCATATGGTCGCGTCCCCTATTAGTTTCTATTTTATCATTCAGAGCGTCGGACAACCTACAGGTTGTGTATCCTGTATGGTTGAGGAACGCCCAGAAATCTAGCACACGAATAAGAATATCTGCTAGTTCTTCTACAACTAGGTCGCTGCCCTTGTCCTTACGGATTGCCTCTAGTACCTCTGTCACCTCACTATGAACCATAGCAAGTTGCTTTAGATAAAAGACAACATAGTCTTTCTCATCCATGTTATCGTAAGGCTCATAGAAGCCCTTGGCCTTAGCGTTAGCGTGCAGCGTGTGTGCTAGATCGTCTAGATCTGCTAATCTCTTCATTAAACTACTACCTCCTGAAATGTCATATCTCCTTCTTTCGTTTGTGAGAAACCTAATTGTGCAACCTCACCAGGCTTGATTCTGGTGTATGCCATGGCGAACTTTGTAGGGAACACAACGACAGAGAACATCTCCTTATCGCTGTTAGCAACAACCATTGATGCCATTTTCTTACCTGCCTTCGTTACGCGAGGCTTAAATGATACCACAAAATGCTCGTCCTTACCATACGGAACTTCACGATAGTTTAGGAACCTTTTTAGTGGTGACTCATTCTCTAGGAAGTCGCTGACTGTGACAGCCTCAACTACCCTGTTGTCTGCAACAAGAAGAACGTATGTCTTACCAGACTCTACTGATGGTTCTTCTGTGTCAAAGATGCCAGCAGTACCTGTTGCGTCAAGCAACTCAACTCTACTCCACCCCTTGCCTCGCTTGATTGACCTGATAAGACCAATCATAACGTAGACACCCTTCTCCTCATAGTCCTCAGCGTTTGTGGCTGCGGCCCTGATGTATGGGGGAACGTCTTCCTTAAATTCTGGAAGGTTTAGGTACTCGTACAGGTTGTCCTTGATCTTCTTCTGATCAACTGGATTGTCCTTGAATGCAACCGCACCAATAGCGTCTAGGGATGACAACGCTCTGCTGTTTACACCGTTGCCCTTCATGAAGGTAAATTCCTCTACCTCCTTATATGACTTGAATGGGCGAGCCTCAATGTACCTGTTAGCAATCTTGTCACTAATAAACTTAATACTTGACAGACCGAATCGGATTGCATTGCCTTCAATCTGGAAGTCTGTTCCGCTATCATTGATGTGTGGCAAACGCATCTTGATTCTCATACGCTTGGCCTCAATCAAATACTCTGTGCGAGCATCCTTGTCCTTCTCATTCTTGAGAACGCAATACATAAACTCAACTGGATAGTAATACTTTAGCCATGCTGTCCAATAAGATAGTTTGGAATAAGCAACAGCGTGAGACTTGTTGAATGAATATCCTGAGTGTGCCTCAAAGTCATTCCACATCTTCTCAGCAGTAGGGCCACCAAGAATCTGTCCAGCATTCTGTACGAACTGATCTCTAAACTGATCAAACTCTTTAGCGTCCTTCTTCTTACCAATGATCTTACGAACCTTGTCTGCCTCTACCATGGTCATACCGCCAATAGTTACACAGGCCTGCATGACTTGCTCCTGATAGAGAATGCATCCGTAGGTTTCTTCTGTGAAGTCCTTCATCAATGGGCTTGGGTAGAAGATATCCTGCTTGCCCTTCTTGCGAGCGATGTAGTCCCTACCGATTGTGTTCATAGCACCTGGACGAACCAAGGCGTTAGAAGCAACAAGTTCGTTAAAGTTGTTTACACCCATACGAACTAGTAGGTTTGTGTATGGAGCCGCTTCACATTGGAACACGCCCTTTGTGTGACCATTGGATAGAGAACCATAGACAAGCGGATCATTCATAGGAATCTCTGATAGATTAAGGTCTATCTTCTGACGCTTCTTGATTGTTGCAACACAGTCATTGATTACTGTCAAGGTCTTTAGACCTAGTGCGTCAATCTTAATTAGACCAATGTCTGCCGCCTCTTCCATATCAACCGCCACCACAGGAAGCCTTGTGTCAGATCCTGTAGATGCTCGTGTCTCCATAGGTGCTACAGTCGCTAGGGGAACCTTAGAGGTTACCACGCCTGCGGCGTGCATACCTGTACCACGAATGCGACCACGCAACTCGTCTGCATACTGCTCAACCTCTGGGTACTTCTCTCTGAACCACGCAAGTTGCTTAGACATTTGGTATTCCTCAAAGGTGTCAATAGACTTCAATGCCTTATTCACATCTGGCAATGGTACGTTTAGAACTCTAGAAACATCTCGCACAACGCCCTTGTCCTTAAACTTTAGGAAGGTAGCGATAGATGCAACGTGACGGTACTGCTTCTCTAGATAGTCCTTGACCTCTTCACGACGGCTGTCCTGAATGTCTGAGTCAATGTCAGGGAAGTCATTTCTATCTGGGTTAATAAACCTAAAGAACAATAGGCCATGCTCTAGTGGATCAATGTCTGTAATCTCTAGCGCATAGCATACGAGAGATCCTGCTGCACTACCACGGCCTGGACCAATCATGATGCTCTGCTTCTTTGCCCAATTAAGCATGTTACGAACAACAATGAAGTAGGATGCAAACTCCTTGTCCTTGATTACCTTTAGTTCCTCGTTGAGCCTGTCCATGTACTCTGGGGAGTCTAGCCCCTTGTCCTTCAAGAACTTCTCTGCCTGATCGCGGATCTCCTTGTCAGGGTTGCGATACTCTGCTGGAAGAAGATTAAGATTACGACTGATTGTGTAGTCCTCAACCTTGTCTGCAATCTCAAGGCTGTTCGTAAACATATCATCTCTGAATCCACCATTGCCATTCATTGACTCAATCATCTCGTCAGGAGATAGAAGGTGAATGTCAAACTTATTAAAACTCATCATGCGGTCGTGACCGTACAGATAGTCAAGCCTCTCCATCATGTCTTCCTCGTCAGTAGACTTGCTGTAGGTGACACCCTTCTCCAACTTGGCGTGAGTGTTAAGAATAAGCATCATCTCCTGAATAACCTTCTGGTCATCTGTTGCGTGGTGGCAGTCTGGGGTTACAACAAGTTTGTACCCTCCTGCATCTGCAAGCGAGACTAGTTCCTCATTCATTCCAGGCTGATTGTGTGGCATGACCTCAACATAGAAGTCATCACCAAAACGATCACCAAACCACTTTAGGTGCTTCTTAGCAACGGCAAACTCATTCTCCTCAATAGCCTTGTTGATTAGACCTGACATGCAGGCAGAGGTAATGATTAGTCCGTCCTTGTACTGCTCCAAAAGATCAAAGTCAATTCGTGGCTTCCTGTAGAAACCATCATTCCACGCTATCTCATTTAGCCTACTAAGGTTTTCCAACCCCTCATCATTCTTTGCCAGGATGACGATGTGGTTGTAGATCATATCAAGCGGTGTTGTTCGCTCACTCTTGTCTCTCTTGTCAGAGATATCAGATGTGATATAACCTTCCATACCAAGGATGGGCTTTACTGAGTGTTCGTTTGCAACACGATAGAACTCACGATGACCAGAAAGAGTGCCGTGGTCTGTGATTGCAATGGCTGGCATACCTAAAGATGCCGCCCTCTGAACGTACTCTAGTGGGGTAGCGACCCCATCCATAGGGCTAAAGTGTGTGTGAACGTGAAGTGGTGCGTACATTTATATCCTTTCCTGGTGGGGCGAGTTGCCCCGCCCCACCGTAGTTGTTTTTCTTACCATTCAATGTTTGTTGCGGTTGCGGTAACCTCAATGCCCGTGTCGTGACCAAGATAGAAAGACTCCTGATCAGCGTAGGGAACCTCAAGAACCGCACGCTCTAGTGGATAGGGCTCAACGCTTGTCCAGTCGAACGGCTCCGCATCAGGTGCGGTAGGAAGAAGGACGTAGGTAGTGTTGGTACCTGTGCCCTGACGCTTCAACTTCCAACTAAGGTTAGAAACGCTTCCTGTCTCAATGACATACTCGCGGATTGAATTGAAGGCAGACTGCTTGCCTACACCCTGCGACCATACGGCAACGTATGGATCATCAATAGAATCATCAACAAGAAGGTTGATGTAGAAGCGTAGACGCGCCTTCCATCCCGACTTGGGATCTTTGGAGTACATCTCGCAACCAAAGCAGCGACCCTCCTCCTCCATGGTACAAACAGCCTTGCGCTTGTAGTCCTTGGGATTTGTGTGCTCAGAGACTACGATAGCAAGATCGCGCTCTGAGTTGTAGTTGGGCGAATCCTCATCCAACTCATTGACAAAGCGTATCTTGACGCTCTGCCCATCTTCTAACTTTAGCCAACGAACCTTGGGACCGTCTGCTGCCAACGCTCGTGGCTTATCAATGACCTGTTCCATGGCCTTTAGTCCTTTTACGATACCCATAATAATATTCCTCTCATAGTATAGATAATAATGGATCTGATATTTTAGTATTTAGTTTTTGTATATCTTCATCTGTCATGTCGCCAATATCCTTGAAGCGTGACGGAATGTTTACAAGTGTAGCACGACCTTTCAGGTGCTTGATAACTTTGTTCTGCATCTCTTTACCTGCCTCGTCGTTGTCACCCACAACTATAGCATTGTTAAAGTACTTTGTCAACAAGCCTAGTTGAGCCTTGGATACGTTTGCTCCTAGTGTTGCTATGGCTGTAATACCATTCTGATCCAGCCTGATAGCATCAAAGGAGGACTCCACGACATAAACTTCTTCGTGCCTTTTTGCATTGCATAGATTGAAGAAGGTCTTGCTCTTGGGAAGTCCAGTAGAATTCTTAAAGGTTTTACCCTCAATGGACCTACCGACAAACCCCAAGAAAATTGATCCAGAAGGATCTTTTACTGGAATGATAACCATGTCCTGCTTGCTACTATACCCCAGCATAAACTTTTCTACACTCTCTCTGGTGATGTTTCTGCCCTTGTAGTAGTTGATTGCTCGCTCTGATTCTAGTGCTTGCTTGTGTAGCATTGCAATCTGTTGCTCATCGTAGGCAGTAAACTCTGGCTCATCATTAATAATATTATCAATGGAAGAAGTAATGTCTTCCTCAGACTTGAGCGTATCAATTGTTCGTAGTGCCTGGAAGTATGTCATGCCAGACTTTGTTAGCAATGCCTCCAAGGGCTGTGTCTCGCCACAAGAGAAGCAGTAGAACCTGCCTGTGGTCTTAGATACCTCGCCTGCTGGCGTGCGGTAATTGTTGTGGTAGGGACAGAAAACGAGATAGTCAGCGTCTAACTCATTAGCAATATCTAATCCTGCGAGAGTAAGGATCTCTCTAACTTGCTCTCCTGTATATATATCGGCCTTGTACCTAGCAGTCCCTCTATCCATTGTGCCTTCCTTTTCCCAACGTATACTCCATATAATGATAACTCAAATTCGTAGCCTTTTCCAGTATATTCTAATGTAAATTCTGCGTCAATATCCATTCTCCTACAGAAGCCCTTGTTCCTCATCTTTGATCTGAGAATCATCTGGTACTGATCTCTGAGGCGTGGAACATAAGAGTCATCATAGATTGATCCATCTATGCTGAACCTCTTAATAGGCCTATGTATGAAATTTTCCATGGGTCAATTATACCCTATCTTTTATTACATTTGCACATCCTCAAAGTCCCTGTACAGGAATCTTCCTGAGTCAAAGTCAGCCTGAACAAGGAACTCTCCAAGGAAGCCATTGCGGTTCTTTCTAAAGCAGAACTCAATAACATCGCTATTGGCTGCCCTGCCCAACGCAAGTAGCCAGTCAGCATCGTAGGCAATCTGTCGTGACCACGATGTTTGTCCTAGTGTTGGTACGCTGTTCATGTCTGTAACGTCGTCAGGTGTGGCAGATGAGATAGCAACCACAGGAATCTGCTCAGAGATAGCAAGCAACTTCAACTCACGGCTCAAGTTCTTCATCTTGACTACCTCGTTGTCAGTCCTAGTATTAGAACTCATTAGGTTGAGGTAATCAACAAAGACAATAGATGGTCCGTACTGATCAATCTTGCCTCGCAGTATGGACGGCGTTACCTCACCAATACCATCGTTAGAGATAATGTTGAACGCAGGCTTGTCCTCAAACATCTTCTCTGCCCAAGACTTAAACTGGTCAGACTCTACATCGCCAGCAGACAACTTCCTGTGGCTCCACCTGCCCTCACCCATAATCGTGTAGACCCTGTTTCGCACTTCTTCTTCTGTCATTTCCAGAGACACAACCAATGGAGACTTGCCCATCTTCCAAGCCTGGACAGCAAGGTAAAGGCTCATCCATGACTTACCAATCGCAGGATAGGCCAACAGAACGCCTAGTTGCCCTGGGGTAATTCCAGCAGGTAGATAGTTGTCAAAGCCCTCTAGGCCTGTGAAAATGCCGTGAATGCCCAACTCCTGCATCTCCTTGATGTGTTCGTAGTGCGCTAGTGCGCTGTCAATGTCTGTAGCATCAACGTCACGAACGTTTGAGGTCATGCGCTTTAGGTTGGCAGTCTCAGTAATAAGATAGTCAAGTGCGTGGTCAGCCTTGTCAGCCTGAACATCGTTAGCAGCATTTCGTAGAGCAACCTTGAGATTGTCCTTGAGGCATTGTGCCTTTAGTTCTTCCAAGTGGTGCTTAGTGCTGCCTGTATCTACAACGTAATCAAAGTCTGGAAAGTTTTTCTTGACAATATTCACAGGGGGAACGGACTGATTCTTCTCCGCATACTCTCTGATAAACCCCCACACATCTGAGTGTGTCCTGATTACTGAGTCTGCACCACCCTGAAACATGATATGAACTTGCTTATCATTTAGTAGTGCAGATAGTGTTGTAGATTCCAAACTAGCCATTATTCAACCACTCCTTCGCCAACGCTCGTCTTTCTTCTCTTTGCTTCTTATCTAACTCTTGTGCTTTCATAGACGCTATGATCTTATCACAGTTAAAGGAAAAGAACTTCCATGTTGGAGATTCTGATACTTTAAAGTAATAGCCAAGCGCATCACTAATCTCTGATACTGGATATGATTCCAGCAGAGCATCAGCAGCCCATTGTTCCTTGTTGAAGTTTAGGTTTGGATCTCCATAGCCCTGCTTGATGGACAGGCTCTTGTACTTACCAAGCATACCAAACCTATCCTTGCGTTCTGCCATTATAGACCATCCTCGCCATGATTGATTGCGATAGTTACGTTCCAATGCTCACTCTCAAAATCATAACTGACGCTACTTGCAATGGGGTAAGCGTTTGGATACTCCACCATAAGGTTAGACATTTTATTCATCGCAATGCTTCCTGTCTTGCCATAGGCGCATAGAACCGTTGGATGCTCAGCGTGAGCAACATATGCCTTACCATCCTCTGTTTCATTGAATGCTTGCCACACCTCATCCATGACCAAGTTCCTCCTTGGCCTCATTCAACTTCTCAACGAGTTGTGACTCAACCAACTTGTAGACACGATTAGATGCATCTACTGTGTTCTCACCCTCACGAACATAGTCGTCAACCTTGAAGTCAAGGCGCAGATTCTGGAAATTGCCAGTATTGAGCGTATAGCCCAAGGTCCAACTTACGTTTGTCTGATCCGACATTAGTACCTCCTAAATGGTTTCATTGAATATCGGTATGAACCGACCATCGTCGGCCTTTGTGTATAACAGCATACCATCTCCCATGCGATAACGCAACTCCTCAAGAGTAGGACAACTATTGTTTGTGATTAGTCCGTCCTTCCTGGGTGGGCCATGATGAGTTTCTGATAGGACTTCTCTCATTGCGTAGATGTGGTCCTCGCTGTAGTAAGATCTGATCTGCCAACCCGTTTCCCCGCCAGGTGCAGACCCTATAGCCTCTGGGAACTTGCCTTGCTTTACTAATCTTGGCAATGATTTAGAGTGAAGGTTCAATAGTTTTGATGATTCTCTTACGGTGTAAGCCTTCTTGCGCTTCTTCTTGAACTCAGAATACAGCATAGAACCCCTACAATCTCTGTTGATGTTCCACCAATAGATCATGTTTGCTGATCTGTGGATGTGCTTTACCCTTACTAAGTCACCATTGATAAACCATATCTTGTTCTTCCAAGTCTTGGCTAGAACGGGACGATCATGATATGCGCCCTCTTCTTCTCTATGCTGGCGAGCCATGTCGGCCTTCTATCTTCGTTGGTAAAGTTATGGTAAATCTCCCTACTGCCACAGGTAAGGCAAAATATTTCGATGTGATTATCTGATGTATAAGCACGATCTACAAACATCCTTCCTTTTAAACACCTCTGGCATTTTAACATGCCTACAATTGTACCAGATTATTGTGAAATGCCTACGCCTATAGCGATCATCTGAACGTACATCCCCTGATGTGTACCGCCCTTGGGGAAGTAGATCTGACCGTTGACCAATGATGGGGTAATGTTTGTCATGCTTACGACAGCCCCTGATGCAAAGTTCTGACCGCCAGTATTCTGTAACGTCATCGTAACAATTGGGGTCTGCAAGAATGGACTATCAAAGGATACGGTAAAAGTTGAAACGCTATCAGATGCCACAGTCGCTGATGGGATAAGGTAATACTTTGCTGCAATGCGAACGTTTGCAGTCTTTAGGTTGTTTACCCCGCCCTCAGGAGTGAGAACTGATGAAAAAGTATTGGTATTGCTGTCGGCAATTTCGCCTGCTAGTGAATTGACCGTATCCACAATGTCGTAAATAAAGGGAACGTCAATAGGCTGTCCCCTTGCTGGTAATGGTAGTCTGCTTGATGCCATGTCTCTATTATACCAGATCAGGTGGTTGGGGGCAACTCATTGGAGTCATAACTATAGAAGGGTGACCACTCAGAGAATCTGTTTCTGTCCTCACTAACAATTCTAAATCTAATAGTGTAAGTGCCGTCAGTAGTTACTGGCAAGTCCTCTGCTGGAATAATTACCCTTCTCATTGAATCCCCAGGGTTACCCTAAACTCTACATAGTTTGAGGTATTTGCTACCTTGTCCACAGGCATACCGTCTGCTGTGTTGGCTACAGCGTATCCTGTGAGGACGTATAGCGGATTTGGTGTGGAGATATTGTCAAAACGAATAGCATCGTAAAGCAAATACTGATCTCCTGTTGGGGTGGTGTCTGCTGCATTCTGGTATACAGAACTCCAAATTCTAACTACTCTTACCTGTGACCAAGAGAAGTTGGGGCTGTAGACCAACTCGTCAAGCCTTCTCTTTACAACGATGTACGCGCTGTCAGTAAAGTCTGCATCTGTCAACTCTACCTCCATACGGGCAAAGTTAGTCTCTGGGGTATTCTCGTCTGCCGTCCATTCAACTAGAAGCCTGACCTTCTGAGCGACAGCAACCGCACCAGAACTAGCCTGTGGGGACAGGCATAGAGCAAAACTAATCTCATCTGCTAGGTTATTGGCTGATAGATCAACGAACTGATTGAGGTGAACGTGGCTGCTGTCTGGTGATACTGTCCAGTCATCATTGATTGTGGCAGCATCTCCTCGTGCAACAATGGTGTTGTCTAGGTATCGTGCGCCTTCCTGACGATCCTCCCTATTCTCATTAGCAAAGATAGCATTATCGCTAACTACTGAGAAGATGGGGTCTGAGATGTTGATGTTTCCTGTACCATCGCCAAGGTCAATGGGCTCAAAGTATTGGAGACCGGAGTCGGGATCGCCAAACTCAATTACGCTATCTGCGCTGTGTACCGCCCAAGGCTCTTCAATGTCAAAGGCATAAAGCATTCTACTATCTGACTGTGCGTTTGCATTGCTGGCAGCAGACCATAGGCCGATCTCAGTAATCTGCAAGCGGTCTGACTGTGGCATCTCAGCGACGTATGCCATTTTGGTTACTGTGTTTCCATCATCATCTAAATCATTAACAAAACCATTAGAGATAATGGGTACGCGAACCATCTCAAAGTCTAGTGCTTTTTTCTGGCTAAAGTCACCCGTTGCCCCAGGCTTTGGGCCACAGCCAAGGGCGATGTGTGTGCCGTATGCTGGTGCTTGTCCTAGCAAATACTTTGCAATAATTTCTTTTCCATTGTTAGTAATCATAGTAAATCTTGTACCTCTCCTGATGACGCTATCTCAACTTCTACATATTCTTCTTCTGATAGATTTTGTAGTGTAATAGTTAGGTTGCCGTTCTCGTCCATTGTAAACATTAGTTCCTCGTCAATAATCTTATTGGAAAGTTCAATGGCATATCGTGGCTGCCCCTCAACAATAGTTCTGTTTGATGTTAGAACCTTGTTGGGATCATAAATCTCATCCAGTAATGACAACTTCTTGACAAGGCTGTAGGAAACGTCTTTGCCGTCTACTGTGTCGTGGCGTGCTACATTGGAGAACTCAATGCCTCCAACTGCTGTGTAGATTAGGTCAGTCATAATCTCTGGTGGTACTGTGGTATTGTCGTATTGCACAACGTCAGGGTCGGCCTGCCTGATCGTCCTCTGATCAGCAATCAGGCCTGAGCCACCGTCAAAGACGAGATAGCCTGGTAGCAATGGTACTGGGCTTACCATATTACACCTCTGCCAAGTATACTGTCATAGAATTTTCTCCTAAAGAATGACTATACTCAATATTATACACTACAAAACTCTTGTCTGCACTAGTTACTGTGTCTACCCCGTCAATCTTGTAGTCAATGGAAAGCATGTCTCCAAGTTGGATTGTGGGGGTTGGGAAGATCTCTGCACCAATAACCTTCTTGGGCTTCATGACTCTATCCGCTACCCACCCCATCATCTCGCTAGCGGTGTCTTCGTCCTGAATATACAGGCTGTTAATGTCGAACTGAGTAATGCCATTCTTCATTCTGCTAACCTTTAGTTTGTCCTGAATCTTCTGGTAATCTCTTGCGCTGTAGATTACCGGATCTAGGCCCACATAACTCTGGGAGAAGTCAGACATTTCTTTGTAGTAATCGTCTACTGTAAGTTTATTGGTCGTGCTTTGCGTAAAGGTAACGCCCAGAATTCTTAGGTAGTTACCAGAACTTGAGTCAAGAGTAATAATCTTATCTGTCGCATTGAATACCATGAACTTCGCACCGTAGGCATTTGCTCTAAATCCTGACACAGTATAGGTCTTTAGGTTGCTGAATGTGGGTGCAAGTTGTGCGGTGAGTGCTGGGTAGGCTCTGTCAAACTTAACATCAAAATATGCCATTTCCCTCATGATTGTGCCAAACTCATCGTAATACATGATGTAGTCTGGGTCTGAGTCTGCGCTAATGCCAGACAGGTAAGAGCCCTGAATCATACCGCTTACAGAATACTTCCTCAATGCCTCGTTTACAGAGTTCTCTGTGGTTCCGAACACCTTAGGAATATCTACGGGCATGTAGTCTGATCCAGTCTTGCCGTAGTTCATGTTGACTGCGTAGACATTCTCAAACATGCACTTGCTATTTCCTCTGACAAACAGGGCCATGTTGTTCTTGATTGGTAGTGGACTTGTGTCACGAACAACTGCCAACTGCTTGCCATTTAGATACAAGTAAAACTCTAGACCATCTTGTGGTGGTGATCCAAAGGTCTCTGATATTGGCTTGTATTCGATATCAATATCATAGACTGTTGGGTTCTCATCGCCCACCACGCGGTACTCTCCCGCAAACATTCCTGTGTCTGTGATAATGGATGCTAGTCCTGTCCACAACTTGATTGGGTATGCCTTGCCGTCTGTTGACCCCACAACCTTGTAGAAGATTACGTTGTGAACGGTAACACCTGTTGGAATGTATGCCTCAACTATACCCCCTGATGTTGGAGATGCTGTGCCGATTCCTGAAACGCTATAAGAAATAGTTCTACCATTGATTGAGGTAATAACCTGATTGCCATTCATATCGTTGATGTTAAATCCTGCAACCGCAATGGTGTCTCCTACCTCAAACTCATGGTCAACGTTTGTAGTTAGATAAACAACGTCACTAATCACATTGGCGTTTGGCTGATCAATATTGTAGCCAACAATTTGCTTGTCGCCAAGGTTGATGGGTGCATTCTTATTTAGCGCAACCAATTCCATAAAGTAGCCCTCGTTGGTTTGATTATTAACCATGACCCCCATGCCACCTGATCCACCCTGAATCGCAATGTCGTCTTCTGAGTTGGAGGTTGGAATGTAATAATATGGTGAAGCACCTAGCGCGTCTTGATCTGACGCAGAAGACCCTGCAATCTCACCAATAATTCTCATTCTTGTTCCGTAGTGGACGTACTTCTTGTCAAACTCTTTCATTGTGTAAGAGATAAACTTAGAGTATGGCTTAGTGCCGTCCTTTCTAGCGTTGCCCTCGTAGGTTAAGGCAGACGACTGAACTGTGCCGCCCTGAGTTGTAACCCAATCGTTATCCTCGTCGCTCCAATAAACTTGGGACAGAGTATTCTTGATTAAGCCTTCCTTGGTTGCGCTCCTGCCCACAGCAAATGCCTCAAGAGTGTTGCCGCCCTCTGCGCCTTGCTGCAAAGTGTTTGGGTATTGGATTACCTGCTGGGTGTTGAACAAGTAATCCACCTGCTGCTCAACACCGTATAGGTTCTGGTCTGAGGTCCACTCGCTAGCAATGCCAGCATTATGATAAACAATCTCTGTGCCGAACTGTCCTCTACCATGCTTTGCACACTCGCCTGGAATGGCCTGACCCTCAGCATTAAACTTAGGCTCTGCATAGATTCTGATGTTTCCTGTTGGATACATCTTGCCATTGAATGGTAGGCTCAAAATGTACTTCTGATACTCTTGCGTACTTGTAATCCATACAGGCTCTTCCTGACCAGACACGTTGTATTCTACTGCATCGTATCTAATAATTTCTCCTGCTGCATAGAAGTAACCATTGTATCTTGCAATAAAGTATACTCCTGAGCCAACGTCAATTACATTGTCTACGATTCTTCCATTGAGATCAACTGTTGGGGCTACTGCTGTTAGGTCAGAGTCAAGTGCCATGGCAGACAGAGCGTAGGATGACTGATTCTGTACCTGCTCATTGATAGACTTTGTGTTCTCAGATCCAGATACCTCCCATAGCAGCGTTGGTGCATAGACCCATGTCTTTGACGCATCGTTAAACTGTGCCTGCTGCAAGGTAGCGTAGTTTCTTTGCAGGCTTCTCTTTGTGTAGTTGATTACACCGTCATTCAAGATCTTCTTGTCTGCTGACGATACCTCAATAATGTTTGGCAACTTGGACTCAATCGTCTCGCTCTGCAAGGTAAAGATTGGATCGTAATACTCTTCATCTTCTGCTGGTAGCAATCTTTCCTTGAGAACAATAACTAAATTATTATACTCATCAAAGTACATCGCAGACTGAGTTGCCTTAGCAAGTTCGTTTAGAATCTCTGCAACGCTCTGATCTGGTGGAACAAAGAAATAGGGGATGATTGGGTCAGGCTGACCAGGCTTTCTCCTGAATGTAAAGTTTGTAAAGCCGATAGAGTCAAGCAAAATCATTACTGCATTACTTAGTGAAATATTTCTCAAGAAGGTCTCAGGAGCCTTCTGAGCCTCTAGAATTCCGTATGCATCTCTGAGTTCAATACTAGTGTTTTGTGCGCCGTTGATTGATTCTGGAAGTTTATCTGTGTACATGGTCTTGAGTGGTACCCAATAGTTGTACTCGTTGATGTTTCTAAGCACATCATAAAACTCAAACTTGATTGCCTTGTCCAATGCATTAGCCACAATGCTGCCTGTGCCTGCATCTGGATCAAATACATTTTGCTCTGAAAATTCTAGTTGATAATTAGCCAATTCAATAGACCCCGTAGAACTTAGCAGGCCGCCAATGGGTAGCGGTGTGTTGCCAAGGTCAGCCATTGTCTTGGTAAGGTTGAATGAGATAGCAAACTTGGTCATGTCTACAGTAAGCCTGGGAGACATTTCGATAAGGTCAAAGGTACAGTTGCCCTTGTTCATTGAGTCAACAACAATCCTGATACCCTGAATAAAATCAAACTCACGATAAGTCCTAGACCCGTCGGCGGCAATGTATGATCTTGTGTCGTCTAGATCCTTGACAAATCCTGTGGAATTTGTTACTGAGTACGGCTCAACATCCCAATTATACTGGGGAGAAAATGTCTCCCATCCATCAATATAGTAGATGTGATAGGTTCCAATGTCATCCTCATTCTCCTTTACCAAGTACGCATAGCCTGATGGTGCTTCGTCTGGAAGCATGTCAACAGAATAGATCTCTCCTGCGTCTACAAATATGTCTCTGTAGATCTCTGGAATCTGTAGGGCATAGGATAGTTCTACATAGCCGTCCTCGCCAATGATTGGATCACCGTTTGCTCTGGTAGAGTTAGCAGTAAAACTGTACGCCTCTCTCCACCCGCCATTTCTATCTAGAACTTCTATTCTCCAAAACGATGGGATGGTCATATTCTCACGACCGTAGAACGGATCATCTATTACATTGCCTGTGTAAACATTGATAATATCATTTAACTCAACATCGCCAACGTTGGTTTGCATCTTGACAACTAGCCTATTTGATGCTACGCCTTCTTTGTATACAACAAATGGCGCAACGTCGTCAATGAAATACTGACCGCCCTCTGTTGGTTCCTGGTCTGAAACGCCGTACTCTGTGCCGCCCTCTGTTCTGTAGGAAGTCCAATACTTAAAGGGATCGTCCTTGTGTGACGCATAGTATCTAGGACGCTTTGCAAGTGCTGGGCGATTGCCTAGAATCTCGTAACTTCTGTCAGTCGTTGGCTCGCCGTCAAGAAACTGTGGTGAGTTAGTTTCCTGATTGGCAAGCATAAGAATCTTGTTGATTCCTGATCGTGGCCTGAATGGCCTAAAGCAATCTTCTAAAGAGTATAGTAATCCTAGTAGTCTTTTAGGCTCTACAAATATCTGTGGGTCGCCATTGTCAGTTACCCCTCCGTCAATCGTAACATCAGAATCTGTTGCTCCATTAATAAAAATATCTTTTTGGACCTCATCTAGAGGCCAGGAGGAGGGTAGAGAGGCTCTTAGGATATCGCCATTGTCTCTTGGTCTAAAGCGATGGTTTCCAATGGTGTCAATGTTCTCTGGGTCATTCATGTTCCACTCAGCGTAAACTTGACGACGCAATTGGATGGTGTGCTGAGTCTCTAGGGCATCCTTGACTTCTTCGTTTTCAAACATTAGACCTCATCCAAACCAATGTTTACGTTCCAGAAATCGTAAATGCCCCTCTTCACAACAGTATAATCAAAGGAGGCAAAGTATACATGAACAATCTGACTGTACTGTGCCAACTTAAAGAATTGCATGGGGTCACCAGCAAAGTTGTCGAACCTGTCATAGCATAGGAATAGCCAGAATGGTCCTGGGTGGCTCTCATACCAGTTATACATATCTACCCCGCCTGCGCCACCATCAGTTGTATACATCTCGCCTGGGTTGCCGTCTTGGTCTCCAAAGACCTGTCCCTTGCCTGTCTCAGTATACTGATAGAAGTTAGAGGCTCTGCGTGATGGAATCATAGACCATCCAGTACTGATTGTCAACTTGTCTACTGTGTGGTAAGACCTCATTGTTCCGTTGATCATTCTGTTTCTGTTCTCAATTCTATTTAAACCAACAGAGATTTCAGATCTATTGTCATCAGTTAGAATAATAAAGTTCTCGTCCTCTACACCGTAAACATCGCCATTGAGCAAGTTCTCGCTATCAGAAAAGATCATCGCCTGAGGACGATCATACTTCCTTCTACCCTGCATGTACTGTGTACTAGCCACGATAACTCCTTACGTTTGATGAGTCAATTTGCTTGATCTTCTTAACAACGACTGTTGCAATTTCGTCTGCGCTTGCGTTAGCATTGTTAACAGGAACATTGACGTTATAGGTATTATTATACACGCTAGACGTACTTGATGCACCGACTGCGACAGCCCTGTTTGCAGCGTCTGGGCTATTGAATGCTGGGGCAGACCCTTGGTTGATCTTCATTAGGTTGTTTACACCATACTTGTCAACCATTGGCTTGCGGATTACAAACTCGCCAGGTGTTGCACGAATGATTCTGCTATCGCCACCGCCTGATCCTGCCACCTTGCCACCAACCTTGTAGCCTGGGATCTTTCCTCCTGCTGCGAATGCGGGAGGTACGATTGCGTAAGCACCCTCTAGTGCCTTCTGGTAGTCCTTGTCTGCCTGCCTAATCTCAGCATTGATATCCTTGATCTTAGCCTTGCGGCCCTTAGTCATCTTCTTGCTCTTGATTCTAGCCTTGCGCTGACGCAATCTACGCAACTTGCTATCGCGTGCCTCTCTGGCTGCGTCAACTGCCTCACCAACTTGCTTCCACATACCTGCTAGTTCTGCTGCGTTCTCAGCGGCTACACCTGTCTGGTCTGCCATTTGCTGTGCCCAGTTTGCTGATGCCTCTGCTAGTTGGTTAATGCTATCCCACTCGCTCTTTGACAGGCCAAGGTAGGTTGTCTGCAACTTCTCCATCTCAATCTGATTAGATAGATTCTCAAGTGCGTACCTCTTTGCCTCAATCTCATTCTGTAGTGGCTCAATTCTGGTCTGCTGAATGACAAGGATCTCTGCCTCCTTGGCAGCGATCTCAGCAAGGACTTGCTTCTCCTGCTGCTCAATCTGGAAGATTTGCTCCTTGAGAGGTAGAATCTGATTCTGTTCTCTGTTGTAGATTTGATCCTCAATATCACGAATGAGCAATGATGTTTGATAAGATTGTTCCTTAAGTTGGTATTGACGCTCTTCAATCTGTCCCCTGTTCATGCCCTGCTCATTAGTTAGTGCTGCGACTGCTGCGTCAACACCGCCGTCACCGCTTGCGTTTTGTTCAGCGGCTGCGGCTGCGGCTGTTGCCTGCATCTCTGCCTGTGCTGCTGCGGCTGCGGCAATGTCACCTCTTGACAAAGCATCAGAAACTCCTAGTTGCTGCCTCTGTAGATCAAGGATGTGCTGATTTACCTTAGCAACCTTTTCTAGTGCTTCTTGACGCTCTGCGTATGCATCCCTAATTCTTTGCTCTGCTCTTGACATGATATCAAGGTCACGAGATAGTGCGTCAGACTCACGGTTACGCAACTCGTCTTCACGACGCAACTCTTCAATTCTACGACGATCAAGTTCATTGAGTCTTTCTAGTTGTGTGATGTTCTCATTTAGTGAGTCCTTGCGCTTCTTTAGCGCATCTAGTCCAGTACCTTCGCGCTGTTCGATAAGTCTAATCTGATCCTCAATCGCATCAATCTCTTTCTCTGCCAAGAGAATTGACTGCTCTCTTTGGAGGATTTCTGCTTCCATCATATCTGTAGAAACGCCATACTTCTGTTTGAATCCATCTCGTAGTTTCTTCTCAATCTCAGCATATGCCTTGTCAAAGTATGCTGTAACCATCTCTGCTTGCTTCTTTGCTTCATCTTCTGGTGAAGCGGTCTCCTTGTATGCCTGACGCAATAGGTCTTGCATTCTCTTCCATTGCTTAGAATTCTTCTTGCCTGCCGCAAATACAATGTCGGCTGCTAGTTCTGAATTGCTGGCAATCTCCTTAGCCATTTCTGGGCTAAACCCTGCTAGAGACAACTCTGCAAATGCTCTGTTCTGAGTCTTCTTGTTTGATACCTGAGTTCGCAAGTCTTCAATTTGTTGACCAAGTGATTGGTTCTTGAACATCTTGATAATCTTTTCTTGCTGCTTCTTGCTCTTGCTCAAGAACTCTTGCATCTGTGCTAGTCCAGCCTCACCCTCGCCAAACATCTGAATCATTTCGCTGGAAGCACCCATGCCTCTAATTCTTTGCAAAGCACCACCAAAGAACTTCTTCCTAGCCTTCTTGTACTTCTCTGCTTCCTTGTCTGCTGCGATGTATAGAATCTTGTTAGCCTTCATGTTGTCAATGACACCTTCTAGCCAAGAACGCTCCTTCTTTCCACCGCCGCCACCATCGTCAAGTCCGTCTTGTGTCTTCTTTAGATCTTCTTCTGCCTGTGCCTGTGCGGATAGGTTGGCATCGTACTCCATGATGTTTGTTGTAACGTCTTTCAAGTTGCCCATGCTTCCTCTATATCCACCCAGATCGCCAAGCCTGTTCATTGTACCCTCTCTTCCAGCGTCAGTAAGGTTGCCTGATGAATCAAAGGAAGAAGAATACTCAGCAATAAACTGCCTTCTAGTTACGGCTGGCAATCCTAGGAACCAGTCCATGTTAATAGAAACAGAACCAAAGTTGGTTTCAAGATATTCAGTAAGCCTCTTCTTTGTAAGTTTCTCAGGAAGTGCGTCGAATGCTGCTACCTTCTCGCCAATCTCAGCAATCTGCTTGGGGTCAGAGGTTTCAATGTTAATGGCCTTGTTGAGTGATTCTGGCAGTCCTGCAATTGTTTCTAGACCAACAATAATTTCTTCTTGTGTTTCTTGGCTGTAGTTTCTATATGTCATGGTGATTCGCTTTTGTAGATCCTTATCGTCAACTGCAAGAACAGAATTCAGCAATGTATTTACCTCTGGGGCACCCTCTGCCTTAATGGTTAAGTCAAGAACTGCCGCCGCCTCCTGGTCATCACCAATTGCTTTAAACATTTGCTCCATAGCGTATGGGCTAATGATTCCTGTGGCTAAATCAACCTCTAGCATAAACTTTGCCTTTGCGTTTAGGTTTTTCCCTCTACCCAGAAGCGCATCAACAAATGGTGCCATTTCTGATTGAGCGTATTGCTGCTCAATTTGTCTTAGATTTGCTTCTGCAATCTTTGTACGATCAGGGGACGCTGAGGCTTGCCACTCTGCTGCCCTTCTAGTTTCGTTTGCCTTGGCATTCAACTCATCAAGAATTTCTGCCTGATCCTCTAGTAGCCTGTTCATTGCACGCTTCTTTGCTGGATCTTCTTCCTTGTTTGCTTTCTCCTGCAAGTCGCTGTATCTAACTAGTGCGGCTTCTGCTGCCTTGTATCCTGCTGCCACCGTTCCACCAATTGCTGCACCGTATGCCTCTGCTGCCTTAGTTGCGTTCCTGTAATTCTCATCTACGGCATTTAATAACTGATCTGCGCGGTCTCCAAACCAATTTTCATTTGCGTCTGCAAATCTTGCAAGTCGTGCCTTTGAGGTTGCGAAAAGAGCATCTCTTGATTTTTCTGCACCAACAAAACTCTTGGTTAAGACTTCCAGCCCAGTCATTGCCTTTTCAATAGCGTTACCCGCAAACAATTCTTCTTGTTTTTCACCAACATCTTCCCACATATTCTGCATAAGATCCTGGTATGCAAATACGTTCTCTGCAAGTTGTGATTGGAATTGTGAATTTGCATCTTGAATATTTATTGCAACATCTAGTGGCCTGGTCAAAATATCCTGACCGTTTGGTCCAACAAGTTTAGTTAGTTGTCCTTGAATCTGTGCAGATAGATTCTTTACACCCAACTCTTTTTCTAGAGCGTCTGCAAGGCCAACTGCCTGATCTTGATTGATTACCCCTCGCAACATCATGTCGGCAAGATTTGCTGCAAATTGCTGTGTAGCGGTGGACTGACCAACCTGCTCCATGGCTTCGGTCATTCCCTTTGTCATTGCCTTGCCAGCCTCAGTTGCTAGGTACTCTGCGCCCTTTGATGCTTCTGCCTCGCGCTCTTCTGGTAGCCTATTCTTGTTTGAGACAATATCTCTCGTCTGGTAGAACTCTGACAATGACTCAATTTGCTTAGCGTTGCTAGTTAGTGCTGCTGCCATATCATCTGCTGCGCTCTGCAACTTCTTTGTTTCCTCATTGAGATACCACAGGCCAGCCGCTGCTGCTCCTGTCGCAAGAATAAGTAATCCAATTGGTGATGTGAGTAGGGGTAGTGCCATTTGCAAACCTAGCAAGCCCATTGTAACTGGCATAATTTTATTCGCCATTTCTCCTATTTCGCCACCAGCGAATGATGCCGCCATGCTTAGACCCATTAGCCCCATTACCGATGCATTGGCTGCTGTGCCAACTGATTGCATTGGGGTTCTTCCTGTGGTTGCGCTTGGTGCGCTAAGTCTGGCTGCGGCAGTCTTCATGGCAGCCTGGATGTTTGTTGTCCCTGTAGTAATGACACCTCTAAATCTATTAAGAGCATTACGCATTGATCCGTTTGACTGATTGATAGTCTTAGCAAGTTGCTGACCAGCCATTTTTACTTGCTTGTCTGCTGCTGAAACTCCAACGTTCTTTGCTGCCCTTGCCTTTGACTCCTCAAGTCTACGCATTGTTCTTTCGCGCTGAGTCTGAGTCATACCCGCTTCGCGCATTCTTCTATCGTTGTATGCCGCCCTTCTGTTGTCAGACTGCTGCTTATAATATCTTTCTCTTGCAGACGCAGGCTGTGCAGCAACTAGTGGCCCCTTCAACTTGATAGGAGTCTGAGACATAATGCTTTGCTTTATAGCCTTAGCGTAACTGACACCATCTTCTTTACCAGCCTTAGCAAATGCTGGGGATGGAGAATTGTGTCCTGATGCCTTTAGGGTTGATTGTACAAGTGGTTTTGAGGCCTGGGTGGCACCCTTAACCATTTCTTCACCCATTGCCTTTCCTGTCTTTGAGCCAATTTTCTTTGCCTCAGGGAACAACTTTTTGAGAAGTTTAGATGACCAGTTTCTGTAAGAAGATCCAGCCTCTGAATCAAACATGCTCTTCTGCAACTTTCTGCTTAGTGCAACTCTTTCTCCTTTAGTTCTTCCCTGGGCATCAGGGGGTCCAAACGTTGCTACTGTGGATACACCCTTTGACTTTTCTATAGCCCTTCTATTTGTAGGACTCATATTAGTATCTTTTAGTGACTCATCTGCTATTCTGTAGAAATCCTTTTCACCAACAGTCGAGGTAGTGAGACTCGCTATACCCTTTGACATTCTGAGTGAGTAAGCCCTAACGTCCTTTTGTATCTTTGGATCTGCCATAACCTTGTCAACGCTTTTACCCATATCGCTAGCAATTGCCTTGTAAATTGGCATCATTGTCCTATCCATCATCTTAGGATCTTTAAATAGTGACTCAGCGGCGGCAGGAGACATTTGTCCAGCATTGAGGGAAGCAGGTGTCATAAATCCAAAGTTGCTTAGACCGTATGCCCTTGTTGCACCCTGAATTGCAGAGTTATCAGGTCGTGCAGCCTTTAGTTGCTTCATAGTGTCGTCGCCCAAATCTACTGTACGATCTTTACCATGAGCAAATACTAGGCCAGATTGACTTACTGATCCTGTACCGCCCTTGGTAACACTAGTCACACCACTTGCAAATCCTGGCAAACTGCCAGAGTTCATGGCAGAGATGATGGGGCCATACCTTTGTGTGGCACCCTTTGTTACGACAGACTCGCCTGGTGTAAGTAGTGCGGGAACGGTGTCTCTGTTTCCAGATCCTGGGACAGTACCACCCTTAGCATACCTAAGTGGTGCTGCGCCTGGTGCGCCACCTCTAGGCAACTTGACTCTGCTTGCGGCTCCTGCAACAGCATTTAGAGATCCTGCAAGGTTTCTGTATGCTATATTGAGGGCATCTGTTTCCTTCTTCTGTAGAGCAAACGTGCTGTTCAATGTCTGCGTAGAATTAGTCAACGCATCTGTTGCGGCCTTGGCCTGCAACTCAGCATTTGTCACATAGTTAAATGCAGCACCATTGCCCTTGAGCATTGCACCAAACTTTCTAAATCCTTGTACACCCTTAATCAAGTTACCAATCAGGTTGCCAAGTAGACCCACAACCATTAGTAAGGCAGGAGCAATAATACCTAAACCTACAGCAAGTGCAGTTACAAAGTCCTTAACCTGTGGCGACAGTTCGCTGAACCAGTCTGCTACCTTGGTTGCAAAATTAAGAATTGGAATAAGTAGTTTCATAAACTGCTCACCAATGGGGGCAATTGCAATCTTTAGTGATTCCCAAGCCTTGAGTAGTTTGGTGCTTGTTGCTTCTTCAATCTTGCTAAGTTCTCTATCTGAGATCTCTGCTAGTTCTTCTACAGACATTGTTGCAAGTTTAATACTTTTATTTGCCTGACTTGCATCGTTTGCCATGTTCCTGAACAATGCACCTAGTCTTGCATACTGGTACTTACCAAAGACCCTTTCCAAAGCCTGCTGTTGCTCAAAGTCATCTAGTGTTGCTAGTGCTGCACCAAAATCTTGAATCAAGCCCATTAGATCGCCCTTGTTTCTTTCTACGATCTGCTCTACGCTGATTCCAAAGTCCATTAGGGTTTCTTTGGCTGCCTTGGTTGGGTTAATCAAACGACCTAGACCAGACTTCAATGCGTTTGCACCCTGTTCTGCGGTAACGCCACCCTCTCGCATAGCAGTCATGAATACTGCCAAGTCCTTAATGTCGCCACCCAAGCCCTTAATAACAGGAGCAACACGAGGAATAGCGGCTGCCATGTCCTGCATGGTCAAGATGGTTTCGTTCTCTGTGACGTTGAGGAAGTCAATGGTTGCTGCCAAATCCTTGTTGCTCACGCCAAAGGCGGTCTGCATTGAAATAACAGCACCCAATGCCTCCTGGTATTCCATTAGACCCAAGGTTGCAAGTCTCATGGTCTGCTCTGTGGCAGCCATTAGGGATTCACCTGTAGCACCCGTTGCAGCAACGTCTGCTGCAAGGTCAACGGTCTTTGCTACATTTAGGCCATACTTTGTGTATTCCTTACCTAATTCTTTAACTGCCTGTAGGTTCTTCTCCATCTCAGCAGTAGTTGTGGACAGGTCGCCATAGACTCTCTTGAATGCGATTGCAGACTGGTCAATCTCTTTGAATGCTATAGCGGCGGCTGCACCAAAGGCGACTAGGGGTACGGTAAAACCGACCATCAACTGGCGACCCGCCCATTGTGTATTCTTACCCCAGTTAATCATCTTAACTGCGCCAGCATCAATCATCCTGTTTAGTAGCATTTGCTTCTGAGCAGCGACGGCGGCGGCTGTTGCGTGCTTATTCAGTTGCGTTGGTACTAGTTGGATTGCTTGTGCGGCCCCAGTAGCAGACTTGCCCATCAACATATATTGGGCATTCATCTTCTTTACTCTGTCAGTCGCTACCTCAGTAAGTTGAGCATTTTCTCTTTGTAGCCCTGCAAACCTGTTAACAACTGGGATCTGGGAAAGAATACCTCGTCTAAGTTGGCTCACCCCAAGTTTGTTTGCCTCTAATGCTTTTGTAAACTGGTCTACTTGGGTGGTTGTATTTACAACAGAAGCCTGGAAATTACCAAGGCTGCTTGCCATGACAGCAGCATTTTTAGCATACTGCGTCATCTGTGCTTGCTGTACGGCAGTACCAGAAGCCAACTGACCATTTAGTGCTTTGATCTGTGCTTGCAGTCTTTTAAGTTCTGCAACCGCACCAGCAGTCGTGGCATTAATAATTAGATTAGATTCTACTGCCGCCATTACACTATTATACCATTATCCAAAGGGATTTGTCGCCTTTGTCCCATCTGTGAAGTCAATACCCTGACCAATGCCAATGCCAGCCTCAGTAGCGGCCTGCCCTTGCAGCGACATAACGTCGCTAGAGTCTGTCGCTTTACCACGACTAAAGACTCTTGCTTTCATATCTTCCCACTCTTTTTGCCCACGGTCGCCCATACCGCCGCTTTCCTTGTCAAGGTCAATACCCTTCATAGCGGCAAAGAACTTACGGTTGTCGTAATCTTTGTGGCGAGCAGAATTTACTATTTCGGTTAGTTCCGCTAGGCAGAGACTATCCTCTAGTTCACTATAACTTTTCCAGATCCCTATGAGCATAGCCTCTGACTCTAGCGTAACAAGGTCTATATCTGCCCAAGAAGTCCCGTCGCCACTTCCACGTTTCCCTCAGCGTCCATCTTAATACCTGACGCTGCCTCAATGACGCGGTAAACACCTGGAAGATCAATGTTATCCTCAAGTAGTTCCCTATCGTCAGCAAACTTGGGGTCGTACTGCTTCATGGCAATCTGAACACAATTGAGTAGAACGTCCATAGAAGCCCCGTTGCTTGATGCCGTTGACTCCTCACCAATCTTCTCAAATGCGTCCATGAACTCGCGTAGGAGCGAAATCTTAAGAGGACGCATGGAAATCTTGGTTCCGTCTAGCATCTCAATGCTTGAGGTCTCATAAACTGTTGTAGCCATATTATATTCCTTTCATCGAATAGGAATATTGTACCATAAACCTTGAAACCCCGCTGGATTTTACCAACGGGGCCGCAAGTTATTTAGTTTTGTATGTAATTATGATGTTGCTAGTGCGTCAACTGGTCGATCAACAATGCGTCCGTAAGAACCTGTAGATGCAGGTAGCAAACGGAAGGAGACTTCAAACATAGAAGGCTCGTCGCGCTTTGCTGAGACAGTAACTGAATCAATTGAAAGAGCGCGGTAAGCGATGTAAATACGCTCAATGTACTCGTCTGGATCACAGTCACCTGTACCAGGACCAACTGCAATTAGAGAACGCTCAACTGGACACTCACCGAGTTTACCAGATGAGAGATCAAGCCACTTGGGATTTGGACCTTCAATCATTGGGTTATTATCATAACCTGGGTCATGTAGGTCTGAATCAGGAGCAGCAATTGCAACTAGTAGGTTCTCTAGCGTAGCCTCAGCGAAAGCAGTATTGAGATTGACCTGCATACCCTGCTTGTACAACTTAGCAGCGTCAAGCAACTGGTCAACCTGGACCTCACCGAAGTCTGGCTGGAAAACTAGTTCAAAACCATTCATGGTGTAACCAACGTTGCGCCATAGGGGGTCTTCAGATAGAGTCTCTACATAACGAACGCCCTCTTCAAAATCGGGGACCTGACCAGCGATTGCCTCGCCGGACTCATCATCAAACTCAATCTGGCCCTCTTCATAGACGAACATTGCGGCTGCACCAACAATGATTTGCTTAGCATCTCCACGAATATATGCCATAACTTCTTCACCTCTTTTTCCATAGTATTTTTTACACTACGGGACGTTTCCTCATTTACTATTATACTCTAATTTATGAAAAAATCTTCCATGGTGACTGTATAGTGAAAGTCAATAGCAATCAAAAACTCTGCAACATAGAAGGGCCTGGTGGAGAAATCTCTTAGGCTCTCCCCCTCAGTAGCCGTTCCTGCGGTTAACTGATATACCCTTGAGTGGTGGAAGTAAATGGGGAATCTCTCGTCCCCTCCGTTGTTTCTAATCCAATCGTTGATATCCTTGCCTGAATCATCCATTCTGTCAAGGACAAGTTGTAGGGCTGTACTCCATGTAAGCATATCTCTTTCGTTTGCCTTTAGATAATACTTAATCTCTTCACACTTTACTGGGTAGAATACGTTCCTGCTCTTGGTCAATAATCTATCATAAACAATATAAGATTTGTTTTCCCATGACTTCTTGCCAGATGCGGTGTCTGCCAAGGGAAAGATGGGGATAGTCTTTGGTCCGTAGTTTGCCGTCTTGGTAAGGTTGGGGTCCATCCTCTTCATGGTATCCCACAGGTAGTGATTGACGGCTACCGACGGAACTGGCATGTTTGTTAATGTAAGTGTCATACGATCTTATCTAAGCCTGGTGAATAGTATTCTTTGCCTGCCTTGACTCCAACTATTCTTCCTGACCTCACTCCCTGTCTGTAGTATTTTGCGTATTCCTTTGGAATACCCAATTTCTTGTAGAGATTTGGAATTACTCTTGATGTATAGTATACACTAAAAAACTCATAAACCTTTTCTCCAAAGGCATTCTCTACCTGCTCACCGCCTGGATGCTCAATGACAACCTGATTTGGAGTGAACACAGTTTGACCATCTACCTCAAACGCAAGAACCTCTGCCTGGTCTGGCTCAATGATAACTGTGATCTGATTCTCCATGATATAGGCCTTGTTCCTGAATGGCACGTTTGCCCCTGGTGCAGGCACTCTAGAGGGAATAAACTCGCCAGAGATGGTGATTGTTCTGGTAGTTGCCTTTGACTGTAGTTGATATAGCCTACCCTTCTTGTACCCCACCTGGCCCCATTCGTAAACGTGGTGTAAAGAATCTGGATTGCCTCTGGCTGCTGCGTCAACATACCTGCCCAACGCTTGCTCTGTGTATTCTGCGAGCACGGTGTTGAACTCTAAGCGATTCATCTCAATGCCGTCAAGAAACCCTAGGCCATATTCTGCCGTGTTAAATAAATCCTTAATTGTTTTCTTATAATTAAACGTAAGCGAAATCATCTGCGTAAGCCTGCTTATCTGATCTGCCTAAATAGATTTTCCAGTATTCTACTTCATTCCAGGGGTTGATGTATGGCTCTGTGGCGAGGATATCAAACAAGGTTGGATACCCCTCTCTTTCCCCTGCGCTCTCAGTAAAGTATGGTTCGCCAGTCAAGCCATTGCGTATATTGGTCATTAGAAGGCTTGTAATGGGCTGTAGAAGGCCGAACGTATTATAGCGTATATCGTTAGGGGTGCGACCAATTAAATGGTCCTCGTACTCCCACAACTGCCCTTCCTTGATTGAGTTCTCCTGCACAGCACCCATGTTGTTAAAGTAACACACAGACATTCTATCGTAATTCCAGTCATGGACTTCCATGCCGTAATCGTCTTGCTCGTAGGTTGCTGCCCAGATATCGCAATACATTGGGAACTTCCATGATGGGCCACCACCGATGCAGTCCCCCACGCTGTTTTGACCGCCGCCTGGATCACAAATAGGCTTGATTAGTTGTGGTGGACAGTATGCCATTATAGAACCTTAGCCCTTCCAAGTGTTCCAGAATTCGTGTATCCTGCTAGAATCCTGTCCACCTGAACATTTCCTGTTCCTGTGACAAGCAACTGAGAATTGTATTTTACTCTAAACTGATCTGTCTGATACTCTGAGATGTATCTCTGACCATGGTTAAATCTATTACAAATAATATCATCAATCAAGATCTCTGTGGCGTGCCTAATGTCGTTGGGAACTACCGTCCAGCCAAACTCGCCAACTACAACGTAATCCCAATCCTGTGGGAAGAATCCGATTGTATCGTACTCTGACATATCCTTGTAGTTTGATACTGGTGAATATGTGTAGTACATTCCGTAGTGAGGAACGGAGTCTGACTTAGCCACATAAGTTTTTACTGGCTTTGACTGCTTTCTGTCATACCTCGTAATTGGAGATGGTGGGCTGCCCTGTGGTGGGTAGTCTCCTTTGTCAACGTACTTTGTGATAGCGGTATGGTCAGGTGAAGGAATGTAGATATCCTGATTTGACTCTGTATCAAACCTATCATAGGTTAGTACGTTGTTCTCGTATAAGTAATTTACTTTACATAGTCTACCGTGGACTGGTAGGAAGTCTGCGCCCATTCCTGTGGTTTCTTGTAATTGAATGGTGTAGTAGAAGCCACCAGTAATTGAGTCAATGATGTGACGAGCAAGAAGTTCTGCATGTGTCATATCCTCATCTGCGCCAAAGTATGGTCTGTAGATGTATAGAGTGTCAATGATTACTGCGTCATTGATTGTTGGATCTTCTGTTACCTCGTAAACATGCAGAGAGTAGGCACCGTCGTATTTACTGAAATGCTCTGGTAGTTCTACAACAATGCTACCCTCTGCATCTGAAACCACCTCTTGCATAAAAATTGCTTCTGCGTGAGTATTGTACACAACCACAGCATAAGGAGTATCTGGGTCAAGCCCGTCATAACCAACCGTTAATGGGAAGGGGGGCTTACGCAAAAGGTTCATTTTTTATGCGCCGTAGTGAGCCTTAATCTCTTCTGGGCTTGCTTCACGCACGCCCCGTAGACTTAGCCACTTATCGGCTTCCTCCTTAGATACAAAAGAAAATCCTCTGTTTAAGTATCCAACTAGATTCCATCGCAAGTTCTTTTCTGACCACAATGCAACCTTGTTGTCGTTGCTGACATTCTCAGCAGTCTTAGCGGTAGCCAAAGCCTCTTTCTTAGCGTAGACACGATCTGCACCTGGGGAACCGATCTGCTCAGTCTCGCTCAACTTCAAACTACCTGGCTTTTGTGATGGTCCGTCAGGCTGTGCATTACCTGTTACTTCATTGGTAATAAGATTCTCGTTAGCGTCGCTCTTGGGGGACGTATCCTCCTGTAGAATGCGATCTAGAACCTCTGCCTTTGCACGAACACCCTTTAGACTGATGCCCTTTTCATCGGCATATTCACGCAATTCTTTGACGGTCATCTTCTTAAGATCCTTCATGTTACTTCCTTTCGTCATAGTTCTATTATACCAGATATTACCCATAGAAACACTAATGGGGACGAGATATTTCCCGTCCCCATCAATGTGCGTATGCTTCTTATGAGGTAGCCCCATCAGATGCATCAGCGTAAGCAACAGCGTCAAGTTCTTCCCAGGCAATCCCGAAACGAACGTAGACTGTGTACTCAATTGTGTCCTTCTTGGCAACGTATTCACGGTTGACCGTGATATCGCGCTGGAAGCCCCAAATACGGTTGGAGGGGAATGTTAGGTCAACATAACCCTCTGGGTAGTAAGGAACCTCTAGAACGTCTATACCAAGAACGCGGGTTGTTGCGGAAGGCCCGAAGGTCTGGTCCACACCATCTAGGTAACGGTTAGTGTTACGCTCTGTTCCACGGACTCTTGGATAGAATGCCTCTGCAATTGCGTCGGCAAGCGTGCCATTGTGGGCCACGATGCCTGCGAATGCGTCGGTTCCAGCATAGAAGCGAAGGTTGTTCTTGATAGCACGGTAGCGTCGTGGCATTGCATAGATGATCTCCTGCATTACCTCTGGAATCCACTCGTTGTTGCTAACAGAAACAACTGCCTCATGTGCCTCACCGCTATTCTTGACCTGGGGAATAAAGCCCTCCATGATGGATAGGAATGGGTCGCTTGAACCCTCTCCCTCACCATTAATGGCTAGATCCTCAAGATCATTAGCAAATGCATTGGTCATTAGACGAACAAGGTGGTCCTCAAAAGCACCTCCTTCAATGTTGTCCTCCAATGCCTCAGTTGTAACCTCCCAATCCAAACGGATCTTCTTGGTGGTTAATTCAACCTTGGTGAATGCTGCACCAGCGTTTAGGTAATCACCGATACCCTGGGAAGCAGCGCGGATAACACGCTCACCAACATTAACCTTCTCAATTTCCATTGTGTTTGCACGCATGGTAACGCGACGACCGTCCTGTGCTAGAACGGTAGCGTCCCAGACGTAATCAATGAAACGCTGAGCCTGCTCAGGGTTTAGGATACCGCCTCCTGGGGTGCCGCTTGGGTTAACACTAACGCTAAGATCGTTTGTGCCCATTACGGCTGTGTTAGGGAGGACACCCATATCGCCCCATGGGTAACCATCACCGTAGGAGCCATATGCTGGGTCCACGGTACCATCGTATGTACCATCAGGAACGACTCCCCCTGGTGGGGTCTGAACGTCGTTTGGTGGATGGATGTTACCGATTGCACCTTGAGCCTGGTAGTGACCTGGGTTTGGATCTCCAATCCCGCCGTCACTTGGCTGATTCTTTTCTACAATCTGCTCTTCTGACATTGTATAATTCACCTCCTGTCTCTTTCTTTAGTTAAATAGGTCGGTAGTGAGGAAACGACCGCCCCATAGTGTTTGTGCGCGAGCCTTTTCTACCTTAATAGGCTCCTGGACGACCTGACCAAGGTCGCCAGACTTACGAAAAGCGGTTTCTTTTTCTACAGCAGTAACACGCTTTCCAAACTCTGATTCGTTCTCTGCCATTTCTGATCTAACACCCGTGACCTGCTTGTTAAGTTCTTCTACCTTTGAGTTGAGAGCCTTAACGGTGTCAGCGAGAATGGATACGGTCTTTGTCATTTCGTCCATAGATGCCTTGGTAGTTTCGGCAATTTCTGAAACAACGTCAGCAGAAACATCTGCTTTTTCAACATCGGCTTCTTCTGAAGGTGCTTCCTCTGCAACCTCAGCCTTTTCTACTGCCTCTTCCTCTTCCTCAGCCTTTTCGACCTCAGCCTCTTCCTCAGCCTTAGCAGTTTCTTCTACCTCAGCAGCGGGAGCCTCGTCAGCCTTTTCGACCTCAGCAACAGGAGCCTCAGCCTCATCGGCCTTTTCGACAGTTTCTGTTGTGTTTTCTTCCATCTTGCTTACCTCCTTTTCACTTTTTACAGTAGAAAGAATTGATTTAATTACATCAGCCTTATCAACGTCGTTGCTCTCAACGAATCCAATACTTTCCATGCCGCTATCACACTTGGGACAAGAAATTCCTGAGTCCTGACTTAACTGAACCAAGTTGTCATCAGCACAGTAGTAAATGCTTTCAATCTGAGTATCGACAGCCAGACCTGATGCCTGACCCTTCTCAATACTGAAAACGTTTGCGTACTGATTTGCTGGATTGTCAACAATTGATAGTTCAATTAGGTCGTAATCTTTGATGACTCTGATTGTTTCTTCAAGGTTATCGTCGTATGCATCCTCTGACTTATTGATTTCTCCACCAATGGAAAAACCAGTCAAGGTGCCGTCAAGAACCTTCTCCCATGTATCTTGTGCGCCCTTAGAAATGTAAGCGGATACAAAAATACCGCTGTACTCCTTTGCTGTTTCAGCATCGTAGTACTTATCTTCTCTAAAGGATACCAATTTGCCAGCGGCAATGGGCTGATGCATTTCACGGATGTTACCGCGAAATCTTTCAAATGCTTTTAGACTTGCGTCAGCAGGAACAATATCCCCCTGCTTGTCGATATTATCTAGGGTAGCAAAACCAGACACGGTTCTTTTCTCAACGTCTACCTTGGAGATAGGCATTGACATACGCATGTTGCTTTTGTCCATAGACCAAGTTGCCTTGTTTATATCCATAACATATCCTATTATACAGCAATTTTTATCAAATTGTTACTGAGAGCGATTTCCTTCACCTTTTGGGTTACGCCCCTCTACTGTGTTGGGGCTGTCAGACTCGTTTGCGTTCCTTTCTGACGCTCTTTCGTCGTCATCCATTAGTTCATTACGAGCCTCCGCTTGACGCTGAGGTGAAAGTTGGAACGGATCATTGCCACCATGTCTGGCGGGTAAATCCAAAACTACGCGAGCCTCGTTTGGAGTCATTACCTGTGTCTTAACGTAACGCTCTAGGATCTGAGACTGTGCCTGCTCATCTGTTAGAGTGAGTTCCTTGAATGATAGTTTGACGATATCTGTCTTTTCTTTGATAATCTTATTAACAAACTTCTCAATCTCTCTCTGTGCTGGGCGAGTTACCTGCTCCTTGAATGTACGGTCTTGTGCCAATGCGGCTGCAAGTCCTCCTGTATCTACACCGCCCAACTTTGATAGTGGAACCTGATGTGCCATAAGAATGTCGTCACGATTTCTCTGGTGATACTTGTCAAATGATGCTTCCTGTACCTGATTCTCAACTGGCTTTAACTCAAACTCTACCTTGTTTCCGTCTGAGTCAGCGGGAAGTGGAACGTAGAGAGTCCTGTGGTTCTGCCCCTTTAGGCCAGTCTGTAGGAATCTAAACAATCTATCCTCTGCCTCTGCGCTCAACTTTGCGCCCTTGACCAGAACAATGTATCGTGGTGTAGCCTTGTTCTTAAAGTAATCAATGTTGTACTGATCTGCAAGTTGATCTCCCTGTAGTGACAAGAATGCAGCGATAATATCTGGTACGCCATAGAATGTGTTTAGTGGTGAATAAGATTTAAAATGAATTACCTCGTTTGGTCGTGGATCATCTGTAATGGGGTTAGGATTGGTCGCACCATAGTTCCTAAAATATACCACTCTGTTTTGAATAATTTGGCAATAACCGTCACGATGACGACGCACTCTCATTGTTGTTGATGGAATATGTCCAACGTAACCAATTTCTCCTGTAGTAGTGCGACCAATCTCTAGATAACCATTTCCAGTAGACTCTAGATCAACCATGACCTTTTCCATTGTGGTAGAGAAACTATCGTCATCATTCATTGACTCAAGCCATAATTGCATCTCTGACTTAACTCTGTCTACCTTCTTCTTTGCCTTATCCTTCTTTTCATCATCTTCCACCATTGACATACGCAAGATTACCTGATCCGTTGGTCTAAACTCATACCCAAGACCAACGGTGTTCGCTACTTTTGCGTCAACAGCAGCGTGATTGGCAAAGTTTGAATCGTAAAAGTTGGCAAGTTCGTATAGGTTATAGGGTGGAGTAATAACATCAAACAGTCCGTATCCATTTTTGTATACCTCGCCTGGATTGATCTGCTTGGTCTCTACATCCTCACGACCTGATGATCGTGCGCCAGAGGTTACTGAGTACTGTCCTGCAAGTCTGCCTTGCCTGTCAATAGGTACAGACTTTGCCTTCTCTGACTTGTTTTCCTTATTCTCTTGCCTTGTAGTCTTTCTCTTAAAGTTCTTGTCTAGGCCAAAAAACTCTCTTAGTTCGTCCCATGACTTATTAAATGGGTCTGCCTCTGCAAAAGTATAGTCATTAGTGTCAAAGTCGTCATGCTTAACATTAAAGATATTATCCATCTGCTTGTCCATTCCTCTTCATTCCTTGTTGTGCGTCGTATACTGCGCCCAGGTCGTCAAGGTTTGGTAGTTCACCCTGCTTCATTCTGTCCATCTGCTCAGCGTATTCCTCGTCTGTGGTCCTCTTGATACCAGGGTAGAACCATGCTTCGCCGTCTGGCTGACCATGTGCCTTGGCAACGTCTCTAATTTGAGCAATTGCGCCTAGGTCTCCCTTCATCGCTGGGATGTTTAGCATGTTCCCCTCACCATCATGGAACAGGTGACCGTCAGGCAGTCTCCAAAAGTAGAGACCCCAGTCGTACATCTTTGGAATCCATGTGGCCTTTGACTTGCCAATTTCTGCTTTTCTTGTATTACTCATGGTTACTATTGTACCATACTATACAGATCTCTTGAAGTAATCGTACCACTCAATGCCAGTATAACTTGTTAATCCAGAGTTTTCTATTGTTATGCCCTCGTCATCGCCAATAACATCAATGTTTGTGCCAATATATGTAGCAAAGATATCGTTAGGCTGAATTCCATACTTCCTGTCTACGCCGCTTCTCTTTACCTCGTCCCATGTACGATATGGGCCTGGGTCAAAGCCTTTCCAATACTGCCAGTCAAAGTATGGGGTTTCCCTTCTTCTAACGTCTAGCCATAGTCTCTTGTAGTATGTCTTTGCCTCTTGCTCAAAGGTCATCTTGTAGATAGAGATATTGTTAAATACTGCGCCCTGCAATAGATTGAGAGAGCCTGTGTAATAGTTGTTTTCTAGTGGCTTGTTGAAATACACACCAACTACAGTCCACTTATTTAATTCTAATTTAGGATTGATTACTCTTTCTCCATCCTGGTAGAACTCAATAACTGATGTGTTGTATTTGCGCTGAGGATCTTCTACTGTAATCATCGCCCTCTGACCGCTGGCATCTGATTCAATATTAAAGAACAGGTTGCCTTCTTTCCAGTCCAACTCAAACAACTTTTTCTTTTCCTGTGGCGCAGGCTCTTCCTTATAATTAATCCACAACTGCAAAGACTGGATGGTAAATTTCTCTTGATTAGACTGATTGAATGGCATACTAATACCACGATCATAGTCTGAAACAATGCCGCCTACGGACTCAATGCCAGAGTACTCTGTCAAGTATAGATAAGGAGTAGAGTCTTTGTACATCATGTATGGATTCTTTGTGGAATAACTGTAATACTCGCCAATCCTTGAGTACGGGTTGAGGGTTTGTGAGTACCTTGTTCCTATCTTATCAAAGCCATTTTGAGGTAGTGTCTTAGAGGAAAGATGCATTCTGCGTAACTTGACTGGCTTCTTGTAGATACCACGAACATCAATCTCAATATTAACACTCATGCTGAGAGAGTCAACTGACCATCCTGTGGGTGGGAAGATTACGGTATTGTCAACAATCTCAAACGCAGTATCAATGGGATTGATGTATTCTGTAGCGTCCAATACTGGACCACTAATAGTTACAAAGTCCTCATAGTCTCTTAGCCTCTTGTTTGGATTTAGTACTGCCTGCTGGAAAGTAATAAATGTTCTAACGTCAGACTGAGAGAAGTCGTAGTTTACATTTCTTGTAATGTCTCTTGCAATGTATGTGCTACCAATGTTGAACTGAATGAAATCCATGTCATATCTGACCGTACCGTTCTCATCCTCTGTATAACTTGCAAAGTAGGACAATGGACAGTAGTCTTTCCAAGATGAATAAACGCCAATGTCAAGGAAGTACCTGTCAACTAGTGAGTTAGCAAAAACTGTGTAAGAGAAGTTTGTTGCATATATATCTGTGTCTGAGGCTAGAACGCCATACTGATTCCATACGTCATCTTCTAGTTTTTCTATTGACAACTCATTCATTAGACCAAAGCAGTATACCTTGCCAGCAAAGGTGTTCTGACCGATACCTCCCACATAGACCTTTAGTGCATCAGGGTTAAAGAACATTTTGGTAAATGATAGCCCTAAGAACCTTACCGCCTCTGGAATGTTTAGACCAACACTAAACATCTGTCCTGCCTGGATTGTCTCTGAGTGGAAAAGTTTCTCACCAGTATTATCGCTAAATGTATACAATACCTGATCGCCAGATAGTCTGATATCAACGCTCTTGTTCTGAGAGGAGTTGAATATCTTCATTAGAGTTTGTGTCTCTCCATCGTAGAAGTTGTTGTCATCTACCTCAAATACACCGTAAACCCCCTTGGTTGGTTCGTTGATTAGATCAAATGGGAAGGAGGCGTAGTATTCCTCGTTCCACCTTGCCGACGGCTTAAACTTAAAGTATAATGGCGCGTCCCCATAATAGTCTGGGTTATCATTAATTGTTTTATTATCTTCATAGAAAGTTTTTGTTTCTAGTTCTGTGAACGGGGTGCTGCTTCTAAACATTGTGGGCAATTCGTACTGTGGTGTTTCAAGGTGATTGTCGGTAACGTTGACATTCTGGAATGCCCCGCTGCTCCACTTGTCTACATCTGGATAGATCTTGTCTGTTGTGTATTCTGCATATGGATAGTCAATTGTCGCTGTGTTACCATCAAAGAACTTGTTAAACCTGTCCAAAGATGGAACGCCCTGACCCCAGACAAACCTGCGCTTGATTGCCTCTGGTGACAACTTGTATGGTGAGTAAGAAATGCAGTCAATCTCGTGTACCTTCTGATCCTCATAGCAATACCAGCCGTGCCAATCGCTTTCTGGGAGGTATAGATCGTCAAGATCATAAGACATGGAGCCCACTAGAATCTCGTTGACAAAAAGATCTGCACCGTCTGGCCTTACGGTAACATGGACAAGAATTGGTCTGTACCAAATACCAATAAAGTGGGAAACGAACTTGTCTCCAATAAGAAGTATTAGCGATGACTCGTTTACATAAAGACCGTAGTCGCTGTCTACTGGCCCCCAAATTCTTTGTGACTCTTCTGAGTTTGGATCAATTCTTAGCCAGAACTCCATGGTGTATGTGTTGTACTTTCCTGACTCTGTTAGCATACCGTCTGATGGTACGACAAGTGATGGTAGGCCGGAAGGTGAGGGTGCTAGTCTTGTAACGTTGTCAGAGCCGTAAACCATTGGTACTCCAACGTTTCTAGCAAGGAACCTATTGTCATCATAAATAAAATAACCTAATCCATCGTAAACTCCGTATGGCAAGGTTGGGTATCCGTAAACATCTGGCCCTAGAATTTCCTCAGGAATTATTTCTGGGATAACACCTAGGGAAACCTCGCTCTTAATCTCAGACCATTGACCTACAGAAAAACCGTTAATAACAAAGTCAAGGTCAGAAGAGTCGTCAGCAAAGGTTACTCTAATGACAAAGGTTACCTCATTTGTTGGGCTATCAACTATATCAAAGTCTCCACCAAGTCTAATCCAAGATCTATTTGATGGTTCTTCTACTAGATAGAACTGATCATCTGCCTCAGAGTTCTGTACGCCAAACTCTATCTGATCAATTGCCCCCTGCGAGAAGAAATAGATATTGCTAGAGTAAGATCCCATGCCCTGATTCAATGTTGATGAATTTAGCAGTAGTGAGGGTACTGTATAGATATAGGGGTCTGTTGTTGATGCACTCCAAGAAACAATTGGTGAATCTGGGAAGGGGGACTCTGGCAACTCTATTAGTGTAGTTGATGAGCAGTTAGCCCCCTGCCAGCCAGTTTCTTCCCTGTACTCATCTCCCACTAGATCTGAGAAGTAAATCTCATCGTCAAGGGGCCAAGAAACAATGGGATGTTCCTTGTATACCCTAGAAGCGTACAGGTTAGTTGAGGCCATACTTACATTATACCAAACGCTCAGCCACGTTTTCAGTCAAATCTACAACATCGCAAGATTCTGCTCCTGCGACGCAGGCAAGTTCCTGAGAGCCCTTGGTTCCGTCCTCTGTCTCGTATAGGGGAAGTGATTCCCAGGGGATTCTATTGGGCATAGCCTTGACGGCTGCCTCGTACTCTTCCTTTGTGATTTCCTGATATGGTGCCTGCTTGTAACTATGCTCTACGGCTGGTAGGAAGGAAACTCCACCAATCTTGTCAAAGTTTCTGTATACCCATGCGCCAACGTCAAGCCACTCATCTTCGTGGACGTTGATAGTTACTGAGGGATTGTGCTCTGTCCAGTTCTCTCTGTATGTCTTCCACAACTCAAGGTGGTCAATAGCAGAAATATCCTTAGTCACAACAGCCTTCTTTGGTGCTGCGATGGGGAATGAGAATACTGTGGTAGCATCTGGCTTCATAACATCTGGCTCGTTAGGAACGCCAAAGTCCTTTAGGAACTGAGTCATAGGATCTTTGTTGTCTGCACGAACTGTTCTGATGTAATACTCTGAATACCATGGGTGGATACCGCTGGACACGCCTGTTAGTTGTGACACGGTTCCTGAGGGCTTGACAGTTGTGACCGCAACAGAAGGCTCAATGCCCAACTTGTCTGCCTCTTTCTTGTTGGAAGAAACTGCCAACTCTCTCAATGAAGAAAGGAATTCTGGCAACCCTGAGCCTGCCATTGTCAAGGGGTTTCCGTAGATTCCTGTTAGTGACACGCCTAGCAATCTCTCTTCCTCGCAGTTGTCTTTCCATGACTTACGAATGTATTTAAAGTTAGTTAGTGTTGACTGCCATGTGCCAAGAATGGATGCTACCTTGACCTTCTCCTTTAGAGTTTCCTCTGTGTCGTCAGCAGAAATAACTACCTCAGTCAAATTGCAAAACTCGTTTGCACGCAAAAGAATCTCTCCACATGGGTTGGTTCCTGCAACCTTAGAGGAGTCACGACGATCAAAGGCATCAATGTGTCTACGAACTGAGTCTAGGTTGTAGATGCCGCGCTCGCCAGACTTTGACTCGTAAAGGTTTCTCCACTCTCTTAGGAACTGAGCAGTATTAGGCTTATTGTTATATACAGCAGAGTTATTTGCAAGTGCCCTCTGCCCATCGGTTTCCCACCATGATCCTGACTTGGCCTTAGCCATTTCAAAGTCATCTAAATTAGATAGAGAAATCAATGCAGAACGGCGAACACCGCCAACAACTACAACCTCGCCTACCTTACACATGAGATCATGAGCCTCAATTGGCTTTAGCCTGCGGCCCTTGGCAATCTCAAAAGTCTCTACGGTGAATCTAAATAGATCCTCTAATGGCTCTGGTCCTGACGCTCTACCGCCAAAGGTCATTAGTCTTGCACCTGCTGGCCTAACCTGAGAGGTGTCCCACTTGGGAACCTGACCAGTAACGAGAAGACCAATCAATTCCTTGAATGCTTTGGCCCAGCCCAACTTTGAATCTGCAACAATGATGGTTGTGTCTGTTGGGTAAAGGTCATCAGCAATGACTGGAAGATTGTCTATATACTTTTGCTCTACAGAGAATCCAACACCTGTGCCATTCATCAAAACATACATGGCCTCGTCAAACGCTCTGAGGCTGTCTACGGCGATAAAGGAACAATTGTATGCTGCGATGTGGTCTCTATCTAAAGCCGCCCCTGCGGTCATGATAGCCCTCATGCTGGGCATTACATCATGGTTTAGAATGGCATCGTGAACCTTGGCAAATACTTTGTCATTGCTTTGGTAGTTGTAGTTTGTTACAAGATAGTCTTTCATGAATGTCATGTATCTGTCTACAGTTTCGGCCCAGGTTTCTCGTCTACCCTCCGCTTCTAGCCACCTGGCATATCTTGAGATGTGGATGAAATTGCGGTAGGGATCTTTGATGAAACCCTGGTCGTCTGTTAATGACATAGAAAAAACTCCTTTGAAATTTTAGTGGTAAAGATCAATTGTATCAGACCTTTTTTAATATATCAACTTATGTCAATATGTTTTGTGTAACGATTGTATATCTTTTATTAAAGACCATCTTCGCCGCGAGGACACGTTCCCCAGACTGGGCGGGAGTCAGGAAGTGTCCAAGCGGTTGCATTTGTATCGAATCCAGTCGGTGCAGATGCAATCAGAGGCACACACCATTCGGACAAATCTTGATTGAATGATTCTGTGTAGTCGAACATGCGAACCATTTGAGTTGCACTTGATGTGTTCCAGGCTCCAATGGGCTGATTGAATGCCGCTGCACTATAGAACATATAATCAAAGTCGAATACGTTAGAAACATCCCATCCTGAAATATCTTGATTGAAGGCATCGTTGTACATGAACATGTAGTCCATGGAATCAACACTAGATACATCCCATCCAGAAATATCTTGATTAAATGTAGATCTATTGAACATGAAAGCCATATCCTTCACATTAGAAACATCCCAACCGGAAATATCTTGCTGGAAAGCGAGGGTGCCCACGAACATGCTAGCAGTCACCGTGACATTGGACATGTTCCATGTTGATATATCGCTGTTGAATTGTTGACACTCGTAGAACGTACTGATTGTATTATTAACAGTTGATGTGTCTAGTCCTGAAAGATCTTGGTTGAATAAGTAATTGCGGATAAACATGCCGTTCATGCTTTTAACATTAGAGAAGTCTATGATATCCATAACATCATGCCTAGTTGCCTCATAGGCATATCTGAATGAATTCTTTCCTGTAACATCAATCCCATCAACTATTGCCTGACCAAACTGGTTGCCCTTGATTGTTTTACAGTTTAACAAATATGTCAGGTTAATCGCTTTAATGGAGTTGTTCCAGATAAAGTCTGCGCCATACTCGTATACTGAGTTAACATCATCTGCTGACAGTAGTTGCAAGGTTCCGTTGTCTGCATCCTCTGTTGGTAGCATGTCCCAATTAAGGAATGGACTATTTGCGGTAAATGTTGTTGGAGTAGGACCACTACCACAAGCACCACAACATCCCCAGACGGGATTATTCTCTTCAAGGAATGCAGTCGCTCCCGTATCAAAGTCTGTTGGCTTTGTTGCAATAAAGTAAACACAATAATTGCTTAGGTTTTGATTAAACGATGTTGCCCCACTAAACATGCCGTCCATATTTGTTGTGGCTGACACATCCCATCCTGAAATATCTTGGTTGAAGTTTGGCATGTTGGCGAACATGTACGAAAGATCTTCTCCTGCAACATAGTCGCTTTCAAGTGCTGTTATTGAGGTAGCGGGACTTCCGTTGAAGGCGTAGGATTCAACAAATGGGCTTGCTGTATCCTTAATTGCAACAACATCTACCAACCAAGTCAAACTCTTTTGTACAATAGAGTTATCGTAAGACGCATCGACTTCAAATGTCCATGTGCCGTCCCCGTTATCGCTAAGCAAACTAATGCTCCCATTATCTGCATCGTTAGTTGGCAACATATCCCAGGTTAGAGTTGGTGTGTTGGTGACAAATTCTGTGTATAGCGTTGGGCAAGTGCCCCACACGGGCCTAGGTAGTGTCCAACTAGGTGTACTATCATCAAACTTGTATGGTTCTGAACTAAATTGGGACACACACCACGCAGATAGGTCTTGGTTAAAGTCTGCTGCGTTTCTAAACATCTCATACATAGTAGTAGCAGCCGATGTGTCCCAACCACTAATATTAGGATTAAACCCACCAGATGAGTAACGAGCAAACTGAGCAAAGTCTGTTACGCTGGAAGTATCCCAGTTTTCAAGCCCAACGACGGTGCCGACTTGAAGATTGAAAGTTCCGTCTAACTCAGCCACGTTTGACGTATCCCATGTGCTAAGATCAAGTGTTGCACCATTGGAATCATGCTGAAAGAAGGTACGATACATATTAGTAACGTTTGACACATCTAGGTTTTGAATTCCATCAAGTGCCCCCTTGGTATTTCTAAATGTTTCATAAAGATTTCCGTCTTCAATTACAAGTTCCATTCCTTCTTTCAAGTGTGTAATTTGTTCCATCTCTGCATCAAGGAAGGCTTTATATCCTCTAACAAGTTTGTTGTTCTTAAATTTAAGAACATCCACTAACCAAGATGTGGTTCTTGCGTAAGTATTTTCCCATTCAAAGTCTGCTTCGTATGTGTATGTACCGTCTGGGTTGTCACTAATTTTTGTAACAGAAAAACCAGAAGTATTCGCTGGCATCTGACCAGCACTCATGGTAGACAGTTTGGAAACAAATGTGGTTAGTATTAGTGGGGTAGGACATGTTCCCCAAACTGGCTTTTCAAGAACCCATGAAGTTGCGCCTGTAGCAAAGTCAGTAGGCTCACTTGGTATTAGGCTTACACACCATTCACTCAAATTTTGGTTGAATGAAGCAGCACCACTAAACATGCCGTCCATGTTGGTTACCAACCCAGTATCCCATTGGGAATCACTTCCTTTGGAAATGTTTGAGTTGAAGTTAGATGCATTCTTAAACATATTGCTCATATTAGTCACATTAGAGGTAACCCATTGTGAAATATCTGAATTGAATAGCGTAGCGTTAGCAAACATATTGCTCATACTTGTTAGGTTAGATACATCTAAATTGCTGATTATATCACTTGAAACTATATTGCTCATCTGGTAGAATGCATAGTCGCCACTCTTAATCTGAGGAGTAGATCCAGTTTGACCGTTTATACCGATTTGAACCAACTCTCCTACCCAATCTAGAGGGGATTGTGCAACGCTGTTGTCCCAATCGAACCTTGCCCTAATTGTTAAACCATCAAAAACGTTCCCCTTTATCTCGCTAACATAATCTTTTGAAGTGTTGTCAATTACAACAGCGACAACATCTTCATCTGCACAAGGAAGTTGAACGCTGTTACCATTGGCAACAAAGATGTGCCATTCATCTGCTGGGAACTGATTGACTGGATCTTCGCCGCGAGGGCAGGTTCCCCAAACAGGTCGGGGCAGGGTCCAGGCGGCTGCATTTCTATCGAATGAATACGGTGAAGATGTAAGCAGGGGCACACACCATTGAGAAAGATCTTGGTTAAAGATATTTGCTGAATAAAACATCTGCGTCATGTTGGTCACATTTTGGGTGTTCCACGGTGAAATATCTTGGTTAAATGAATCTGCATTATAAAACATAGAGTACATGTCTGTCACGGAAGATACATCCCAACTAGAAATATCTTGGGCAAAATCGTAAGCACCATAGAACAGGAAGGGCATACTTGTTACATTGCTTACGTTCCATGAGCCGATAGGTTGATTAAATCTGTAGCAAGACTTAAAAGTTGATTCCATGCTTGTAATATTAGAAGTGTCCCAACCACTAATATCTGTATTAAAATCGTTACAATACTCAAACATAGAATCAAGATTGGTAAGATTAGATATATCTAAGTTTGCGATTGCATCACTTTGGACGACATTCTCCATATCGTAAAATGCATGTTTGGAATTTTTAATCTGATTGTAAGATCCTGTTTCTGTGTTGTATCCAATTCTAACAAGATCCTGAATCCATTTCAGAGAGACCTCAGATGTATTGTATGTTTGGTCATAGTTGTCCCAATCAAAGGCTGCTTTAATTGTTGAACCATCGAAAACGTTGCCCTTGATCTCAGTAATGTAGTCTTTTTGAACACCATCAACAAAACAATAACCTACCTCGTCGTCGCTTGGAACTGGGAAGTAAACAGCATTAGCATTGGCAACAAAGGTATGGTAAAACTCGTCTGGTGCTGAACCGTCTTCGTTGCGTGGACAAGTACCCCAAACTGGGTGGCCTTCGGTCCAGGATGTGGCTCCTGTGGCAAAGTCAGCAGGCTCCGACGCAAGTAGGCTTACACACCATGCAGACAGGTCTTGGTTAAACGAGGATGCTTGATTGAATTGATTATCTGCACTAATAACATTTTGGGTGTTCCAACCAGAGATATCTTGATTGAAATTAGAACATCCAGAGAACATTGAATCCATGTATTGAACGTTAGAAACATCCCAACTTGCTATGTCACCATTAAACATGTCACAACCACTAAACATAGAAGACATTGACACAGCATTAGATGTGTCCCAATTTGCTAAGTTTTGATTGAACGCAAAGCATTCTAGGAACATATTATCAAAGTTGGTAATATTAGAAACGCTAAATCGCGGATTTAAAAATGCTGAGATTTTTGTTATTGGTGCATAGTTGAAGGCATTGCGACCATCCTCAATTTTGTGAGCACCAAATTGGAGCACATCCACTAGCCAGTCTAGGGAAACTGATTGTCTCAATGCGTCATTAGTGGCATTGTTCCAGGGGAAGGTTGCCTTATAGATATACCGTGGAGATCTTGTCAAAGTTTCATATTGGTCTATCAACTCAAGTTGGGTGTCGGAGGGTATATTAGCACTACCGTACATTGGCAAGTCACTATCGGTTATCTCTCTGTTGGCAACCATAACCGTGTACTGATAAGGCTCCCAGTTTACGCAGTCCTCATGCCCTACAATACTATAGTCAGTAAGTCCAGGCCAGACCCTTTGGAGATATGAGTTTAGATCTCTACATTCATAACGACCCACGCCTTGAGGCCAACTGGGCGGGGTGATGTTGCGATCTATAATTATTAAAGACCCCTGGGCACAAAAGGTATCCATATTTACAACATTGCTAAAATCCCATGTTCGCGCATCGACAAATGCAACCCCCCCAAACATCTGTTCCATATTCGTAACACTTGAAGTGTCCCATCGTAATTCAAAGTACCACATAGCACTATAAGGGGAATCAAACATGTAACTCATGTTTGTAACATTAGAAGTGTCCCAGGTGGAAAGGGTTGGACTACTTACACCAACCGACTGCAATCTTGGCATCGCAAACATTTGAGACATATCGGTTAGGTTGGATGTGTCTAGTGTACGGAATCCTGGACCCCAAAAATCCCACTTGTTCTCTTCCCATTGTAAAAGAAGGGTTTCTCCGTGATAATGCATCAGATCTTTAGCATTGGATCGGAGGTCTTTAAAAGCCCCGACCCCATTAGAAATCTGATTTCTTTTTCCTGTTGCGCTATTTAGGCCAAATCTTTCTATTGAACAAATTTCTGGATCTTCACCACGGGAAAAGGTATTGTCCCAATCAAAAATTGCCTTGTATCTATAAACGGTTACGGGGTTATAACTAATGGGATCTTTGTTCTCCCACTCTTGACGATACGCTATCCAACCTGACGTAGTTGTGTCAACCAACTGAAGAGAAAAATTGTTTGGATCTGCGGTTGGCAAATCATCCCAATGTAGGTCTGGTTTTATGCTGTAAAAAACGTGATGGTCTGTTTCTGGCAATGGTGGCAAAAGTCCACTATCAGAGAATTTATTGGTAACATCAACGTTAACATCTCCCTGCACCCACACCGCATAAGGCTTTGTTCCCCCCATTTCATCAACAAGTCCACCATCACCTCCAAGTATATCGCCCTCACTAAAATCAGATCCGGTGTAGAAATTTTTGTCATAACTTGTAGCAACATAAAGATCTGGGCTAGTGCTAGTGCGAGTTACTTCAATTACCTTTTCAACAAAACCGTCTTGATCATACGCCTTATGAGAATCCCCAATCACATCAGCAACTTTGTGTCCAAGAAAGACATTCTGATTAAAAAATGCTTCTTTTTCAGACAACGTTTCTCTTGAACTGTAGTATGTGTAAAACCTTCGGCCCTCGTTATACTCATTCCCCTTATCAATCTCATATCCTGGGGTCTCATCCCACATCCAATTTTCATTTGCGGTCATGTAGCCAGGGGGCTCTGTCCAGGTTGAAACAACGTCCCCATTTTGGCATATCATTGCGCCATTATTATCAAGAAATCGCGGGTCTAGGTTTCTGTCCTCTACCCCTAGGTGTATTTTTGTTTCTTTGCTATCTGCATTGGTGGCTCCAACTACAACTGCTGAGTCAAGGTAAACTTCATCGGGGTCTCGACCTCGGGAATCTCCGTTCCCGTGCGCCCAGTTTGCAGACCAACCATCTCTTGTCGCTACAATTTGTTGGGGCCAATTAACGTAGCGAGTCCAGTACGAACTATTATCAATGCCGGTGTCGCGCTCATATTGCATTGCCACAACGGTCCAACTTCTATCAAATCTACCCTCTTCAATATTGTATCTTAAAATATTACTAGATCTCGCAGTCTCCCCACCATAATACGATATATATTTAGTATACATGCTATGCTTTTGGTCTTGACCTTTCCATATGTTGTCGTAATAACTTCCAACTGAAATACCCCAACCATAATGAATTAATGAGTAAATATACTTTCCGTCGGGACTCATTGATGCTGGGGCACCATACGTTTCTATGTCAACATACCAGTAGAATCCACTCACATCCTTCCCTGGATATTGATTGTCTGCTCCTGGTCCGTTCCATTCAGGCCACTTTACAGAAACAACACTAAGGTCTGATGGTTCAATTTCAGTAATTCTAAATTCACTTTGAACTGAGTAGTCTAGTCCTTCGGAAACATTGTCAATAAAATATTGTCCATGCGCTCCTTTTTCCAGTACCCTCGCTGCTTCATTGTATCCAGCCCTACTTCTCGCATAAAGTTTATCTTTTGACTCACTATAAAATAAATGAAAAACTTGTGTGTTCTTAGATTTTGCTTGCGTAAGTTCCGTACCAAACCCTTCACTAGGATCATTAAAATCAAAATAGTTGCCTTCGTCATCTCTTTCTTGATATCCGTATTGCTTTCTGTCCACCATGTTCCAGTTTTTGTCAAACTTTACAATGGCATGATCTTCTTTTCCTTCTATTGGGTATCCCTCCAAGGACGACGAACTACCATAAACTCTTTCAGAGTGATTGGGAATTAGCGATCTACAAACAAGATAATTGTGCGTTGGAGAAAATGCAATCATGTGTTTTGTTTGACAACCTATAGTGTAACGCTCAGCCTGATAATTTAAATATTTAGCCTTTGTTGAAGTCATTGTTTCAACATCTATTTCAAAAATTGCATCACCCCAGGAACTTCTCTGCCTGGTTTGATTGCCGCCCACCGTGTATTTGTTAGAAAGTTTAACAATGGCAATAATTTTATTTTGATATTTGTCATAGTTAAAGATAGGCATACTATAATTCCAATTGATGAACTCCAACCCCCTATAAAAATTATCCCCTGTCCATTCATTCTTAATGTGAGTATAAGAGTCGTCAACAACCTCCCCCGTGTTTGCATCAACTTTTATAACATAAATTCCCTGAACCTTGTCATTTGGATATAATTGTTGATCAGGTGTCGGCGTGTTTGGGCGATAGTATTCGGGGAGTACCTGTGAACAAACATAAAGATAATCATCTGCATAAAGAAGATGGTGAGGCTTGAACCTTTCATACTCGTACTCGCTTGAACTAAAAAACTCAGGCAGTTTATATGTAAAAATATTCTCCCATGTATCTGGGGTGGAACCATCATGACTTGGAGACAGGTATATGCCTGCACCATCTTCCATATGAGTAGAGAACCCATATATTTTTTCCCATTCTTTTTTACCACTAGCATTAACTTTTGTTATACAAAAGTCGGCGGCAGTATTAATCATTTCAAGGTTTGAAACCTGCTCATGGGTGCGGTCTTTAAACTGACGGAAAAGATGAAATGTATCCCCAGATTCATTGGTGGCAATGTCAAGTGGCTTAGAGGAGTGGTGCGGGTTCTCTTGGCTGCCGCTTGCAGTTTCGTGCCCATCAGAATATGCCTTTACCCAAAGATCCCCACCCTGCCCTGCCTTGGCCTTATCCCTATCCCTTGTCCTGGACTTAGAATCTGGTGTTGGCTCCCAATCCACGATCTTTTTGGTGGTTTTGTACCTAGGCTTGAATTTGTTGAGCATACTAAGATTATACCACAATTGCCGATAAAAGTATGATATAATTAAATCATGTCAAAAGTAAACAAGCAGGTATACGATAGAAGAAATTTCAGTTTCAATACATTTGGTACGGGATTTAGAGCACTAAAGCCTACCGTCTTGGACCCAAGCACATACACAGACGTTATGGTTCATGAGGTGGCATTTGACGCTGATGATGATGTTGATGTTTACCACGAACTATGGGTTTGGGGGGTAAATCAGGACAATGCCGATACCGCTATCAACCTTAGATGGGGCGGTGTTCCCGACGACTATGCTGCTGATACTGGGGGTAATGATGTAACATATGGCAACTTTACCTCCGACACGAATCCTGGAAATATCTGGACACTAACCGTACCTCGCTCAAGAGTTTCTGGTATGAACCTAATGGTTTCTGGCCTTATTCTAAAGACTGATGGAGTAATTAAGCCATGCCTTTCTATTGTAACCACAGACACAAGCGGCAAACTGACAATGCCAGATGAGGACGCACAGCAAAGAATTCTTATTCAGGGCTTTGTAAACAAGATTGCCAATACTGGTCAACCTCTTGGTTAAATAAAGGCGTTTAGCCCAACAATCATATTTCCATCTTGTGGATTTGCGTCTCCACCACCGCCGCCGCCTGGGGGTAGTGTGTCTCCACTAAACATTTCAAGAACCCACTCTTCTGTTGCAATTCTCTCACCATCAATTGTAGGCCAGCCACAGTCTGATGTGAACTCTGGTCCACAGATTGGAGCATACCACGCGCCCTGCTGACCGTCAAGTAAGTCTGCGTCAATACCAGAGCCTGGACCGTCAATCTCAAGAATGGCATCCAGCAAAGGAATGTTAACAAAGTTAGTTCCTGCCTCGTTGTACCAGATAATATTTCTATGCTGTAGATCTACTGCAAGAACGTCGTCTAACTGGCCTACCTGGAAGCCGCCACGAACGTCAACAAAAATAATACCATCGGTAGAACTGTTCTTAACACAGTATCCAATTTCAACTGCAATGTCTGGTGACTGTGGTCTGATTGCAGTTATGCCGCCATTGGTTCCAGCAGATACATATAGCCTTGCACCCTGCGGCATAGAGGCGGTATTTAGACCGCCAAGAGCACCGTAGGTAATTACGTTTCCGATAGTTCCTGACTCAATTGGTTCTGCTGCAATACCCAAGAACTTGCCATTGATTGCAGGATCATCCTTAATGGATAGGTAGTCTGTCTGACCTCTCTCAGCAGAAAGAACCTCATCTTCTGAAACTGAACCGCTAGCAAATACCGCTGCACCCAATGGGATGGTGGTTAGTGATTCGCTGTTTGCCACACGAACAAAGTTCTGCTGACCAATGTTGATCTCAGTTACAGAACCATCGCCATTCTCTACCCCAATAGATAGCGTTCCTGTGGCTGCGTTCCACATTAGTTTGCCAACTGCGGTAGCCTGATTGTGCTCAGTATCAAACTGAATGTATTCTGGATCAATGATTCCACCCTGAATAATAGGATCTACCAAAGTCTTATTAGTTAGTGTCTGCTCTTCATCCTCAAACACGATGCCGTCTGGAATTAGGGGAACCCACTCGTTTCCATCAAAGTACTGAAACTCGTTTACCTCATTACCCAGGTTGTCGTATTTGATGTAAGAGATAAGGCCCTCTGTGGGATTTGGCATTGCCTCGTCTCTCTCTAGTTCTGTGTTATAAGAGTTAAACTTAGTAGTTATCTGAACGTTACCATTCATTAGAACATTGCTATTAAACTGATGAGCACCAGTCCAGATGTAGTTTGCATTTGTGGCAACCTTACCACCCATCTGATGCCAGGTATCGTTTGTCTTGTCATAGATAAATACGTTTTGGGGAGACTCGTTAATCTGTGCCATATCAATCCACCACCACATATAAAGTATCTACATCGTACTCAGGCAATGCATCGTATTGTTCTTGTGTTCCTGTCCATACGGAAGAAGATGTGTTTGTCTTAATATGTATGGTGTTGCTTTGTGAATCTGCAACAGAGAATGTACCCGCAGGAACAACCTCAACACTATAGTACTCAAGTTCAACAGAAAGGTCTTGATCGAAAAGATCGTTGTTTGTAACAGATATTGCTGCTAGTGTGTTTACTGGATCTTCTGCATTGAATCCAAATACGGATACGGGAAGGTAAATATCCAGGTTAGAGCCTGTTGTAACAACCTCTGTAATCAATCCATTTTCTCCTACAGGTAGTTCTCCTACAGGCCTTGCTACATCCTCGTCTCTGAAAAACTCATTGATATAAAGCCTTACTCTGGCAGCGTAGGATGTTGTAACTTTGACCAACTGATAGTTAGTTGAGTTTAGGTTAACTGTTCCAGTAAATACCTCGTTTGGAGCAAGGGTTCCAGTTTGGAACTGTACCGTTCTTGATGCCCACTCATAGTTTGTTGCCTGTGCAAGACTTTGATTCTCCCATTGAGAAGACGCTGAACTATAGGCTAAGACCTGACCATCTGTTTGTGACGTTAGTGTAACGTCCGTAAGGCCGTCAAGGCTAGATGCTGGTGGTGGGGCAGATTCTAAATCATTAAGTCTGATATCTTGAGCATTGTTTGTTGAAAGGTTGGTAGCAATATCTGTCTCATTTTGAGTTACCCTTGCCTCAAGTGCTGAGTCATCATACCCTGGTGCTGTCTCTAAATCATTAAGCCTGTCGTCCTGCTGACCATTCTTTGTCTCTGTGTCAGTTACTCTTTGGGCTAGAGCCGTGTCATCATATCCTCCTGCTGTTTCTAGGGCATCAAGGCGACCATCTTGGTCAGAGTTTTTAGTCTCTGTAGCAGTTACTCTCGTTGTAAGATCGGTGTCGTCATATACTGGTATGCCCTCTAGTAATTCAAGCCTTCCATCTTGATCAGTATTCTTGGTTTCTGTGGCGGTAACTCTTGCTGACAATGCGGTATCGTCATAGCCTCCACCTCCACCAGCACCTTCGGTATTTGGCTGAATTCTCCACCATGAGTCTGATCCCGTTGGAATGGATGCGGTAGTTAGTTGCTGAACGCTAAAAGTGTCTGTAGATGTTTCTGCTAAGATCTTGTAGTCAAGTCTTCTATACTTGTCCCCAGCATTCAATTTAATATATGCGCTCAAAATAGCATTAGGGTATACCTCGTTGACATTCTGATATCCATTGGCATCTACTGAACCAAAAGCCAACTCAGTTACGTTGTTAATACTAAATCCAGAACTAGTTCCGGTAACCTTTACAAGACCATCTGATGAGTCTGTGCTACTGGTTGTCCATCTACCAATATCGTTAAAGTATTCAATGTCTTCTACTCTTGTGTTTAGATCTGCAATGTCTTGAACAATCTGGGTGTCATCATATGATCCACCACCGCCGCCTGCCTCTAATGCGTCAAGCCTAAGATCCTGGGCAGCATTTGTAGATGTATTTTGATCAACGTCTGCCCTGATAGCGGTATCATCATATCCAGAGCCACCTCCTGTTTCTAGGGATGCGATTGCGTCAGCATTTTCTTGAATAAGTCCACGGACCTCAGTATCATCATATCCAAGGCTGCTCTGTGTAACAATCTGAACCCACTCTGTTCCATTCCATGCATAGACACTTAAATCTTCTGAATTAATCCACAAGGCACCCAGGTCAAGAATTGGATCTGCTTCAGGAGGAGTTGGACCCCAATAGTTGACAATCTTCATGTCTCCTTCTACTGTGGGTCCGTCTACCCAAATAAAACCATCAGGAAGTTCATACTCTATCCTCTGAGGCTCTGCAACATTGTAAGGAACTGTTTGCTCAACATCAAGAAAGTCTGGATGATCTTCTCTTGCTGGTACAACCAAAGGCTCATTATCTGCGATAATAGCACCGCTTCTTGGCTCATCCTCAAGTTCTACAAGCCTTCTATCAAGAAAGTTTAGCCAGCCCTCAATGCTGTATGGTGGAATGTCCTCAACACCAGAATAGTTTACAACCCCAAAGTGATAATCCTTAAATGCATTTTGAATGTCTGCAATATCAATAAGGGAAGGAATATAAGTTGGATAGTCTTTGCCAATTTGCTCACCAACGTCAGCCATTAGAGGTCAACCTCCCCTGTGATAAGTCTGACCAGTAGATTGGCACTATTTACCCCCTCTAGTGGTGTCCAAGATCCTCCTGAGAACTGAGTGGCATTAATGGTAATCGTGAGAACCTTTGCGGCATTGTCAAATGACCTTGCAATTCCTACTGCCGTAGGCTCTCCGTCCATTGTTACAAGCACAGAAAAGTTTGTGTCTGAAAGGGTAGCGGTGGTCTCAGCAATATACTCTAGCGGAATATTGGTTGTGCCAACGCCTCCTGTGAAGTTTACGGTATGTGTTCCATTGTATAGTGCTGGATTGATCTTTACAATCTTCTTCCAGGTAGTACCTCCTGGGGTTGCCACGAACTGCCACATCCAAGAATAGTTGGGCGATCCGCTATTGATATTGATATATAAGTCTCCTACAATCACTTCCTCGTAGTTTGGGATTGTGATTGGGCTTGGGTCTCCTGCTCCTACCCAGATTTTAGATCCTCTGGTACCCTGTGGGCCGATTTCAGTAATAATGTCTACCTGGGGAGGGGGTGCAAAAACAACGATCTCATCTTGGCTTACAACTGTATCTAGAGTACGAATGCTCATTGAGTAATGTCCTCCGTTACCGAAATCTCTCCCTTTAGGATGGTGTAAAGGTATCTTCCCCTTTCAGCAACCACGGGATCTTCGTCGTTTACAATCTGCAAGTCATAGTAATACTTGGTTCCAGGAACTAGAGTACCTCCCAAACCTGGCAAAATGGTGCAGGTAATGGTAGACTGATTTGTGTCCATAATTACCTCAGCATTTTGGTAAAACGCATCTCTGTCTGAGATAGCCATAGAGGCGACGAATCCGTTCAAATCATAAAGAGTTTTATCAGAGTTTCTGGGCACAGCAATAAACTGGTAGGTATCCCCTGAATAATAATTTATGTTATAGGTTGCTGGAAACACTATTTACCTCCATACCCCAATTATATCACAGTTAGGCCTACTGGGAAACGTCAATCCAATAAATTAGATAATCCGCAGGATTATTACTCTGTAGTGACCAGAATGGAACGGTATAAGAATTTACGCTTCCTATACCCTGTGCAGGCGTATGTTGTCCCCAGTCACCGTCTTCATACCAGTTATAGGTCTGCGGGTATTCTGCGATCATATTCGCCTGACCAAACAGGTCAAACTTCCAAACCTCCATCTTACCATCAACATAATTATCTATTGCTGAAATAAAGTATCCGTTTATATGATCAAAAATTCCATTTATTAGTCTGTAAGTAGAACCTGGACCAGTAAACTTCATCCTGTATTTGGTAAGGGGGAATGATGCAAGAGTTATTACTGACTCACTTCCAGTTTTCCAATCTGTTATGACCATTTTGAGGGTGGTTTGGTCGTCTGATTGGTATATTGCCGCAGAGGAGTTTGGCTTTGCAGAATCACTTGCGCTTATTGTTGTTGAAATAGCAGATATCTCCGTCGATTCAATATTAGACATGTAATTTAATCCGTTGGTAGCAAAATCCCACCAATAATAGTAAAATCTGTTGGTGACGGTGCTGCTTGCTCTTTCAATAATGCCTGCCCCAGTAAAATCATAATTTGGAGTAAAGGCATTGTAATATTTGTGATCAAGCCCAAAGTTTGAATTGGTCATTTCTTTATAATGCTGAACTGTCCATGTTCCTGACAAAGGATCGGTAGAGTAATCATATGTAGCATGTACGTTTACATACTTATTTAAACTGTTGGCGTAGACTGATACCAAGGCATGTAGTTTTCCATCTCTACCATTATTTAGATATGGTGGTAAATATCTAAGATTATTTGAACTGCTGTCCTCATCAGGCCAGCCAAGAGTCTGACGAACACCATCCAGCATGGTATCAAAACCTACCAACTCTCCCCAGTTCTGAACTCTCCAATCCCAATAATAAACAAATGGAGCAACTGAATCATCAAAATCTGTACCACTTGCGGGTAGGGAACACGCACCTGTTACAAGGAACCCAGCATAGTTGAGTGGACGAAATGGCTCTCTCCCATCAGGTAGATACAAGTCTCCGTAAAGACTTGAGTCGGTTATAGACCTATACTCAATATATTTCTCACGACCAGTTAAACCATCATTCTTTGCCTGAAAATAAACTGTTTTGTTAACGGTATCAAGTGGTGCAATACAGGTCTGCCTTGGACCAAAACCATTTGAGTCTTCACGGAAAGAAATGGTAAAGCCAAGAGGCTTACCTTGGTCAGCACCATTTTGAGAAAGTCCACCAGTTGGGTCAAAGGCAGGCATGTCTGGATAGTTGAACTCACGAGAAACAATAACATATTCAAGGTCATAAGTGGTGGTTCCTACAACCTTGTCTCCTACATAAACAAATCCAGGAGTTTTGTTGGCTGCTGTAATGGTTCCATTAATTGGTGCCTCAGCCGCTACCTCAACAGTCTGCTGATCCCCATTAAGTACTGCCGTTACTGTACCAAGCCATACGGTGCTTCCTGCGCCACCCGCTGCGCCGCCCTGAATGATTACGTTGATGTTGCTTGTGTTTTGCTCAACCTGACTTTGTAGAGAGGTAATATTGCCAGAGTTTGTGGAGATGTTTCCAGTATTTGTAGAAACCTGTGATTGTAGTGCGCTAATGTCTGACTCAATTCCGCTGGTATCGTAAGAAACTGCTTCATTTGTCCATTCCTGCGTTGCAGAGTCATATGTAATAACATCTCCCTGCTGCACGTTGGTAATGGTAACGTCCTTTAGTTCTGGCAAATTCAACCCTGCTAGTGTTCCAGTAGTATCTACCATGTAGTATTCTAGGTCAACCTGAATTGAGGCTGACGCAGAATCAAGATTTTGAACAGACCAGGCAAAGGAGTTGCTGATTGGATCTTCTGCACTAAAGCCAAATACTGATACTGGTAGATATAGGTCAAGGTTAGAGGAAGTGGTAACCAATTCTGTAATCAATCCATGCTCACCAATTGGCAAGTCACCCACGGCCCTATTTAGGTCACTTGTCATAAAGTCATTGTTTAAGTAAAGCCTAAACCTTGCTGGAACAGAGGTGGTTACCTTTGTTAGTTGAAAGTTTGTTGTTCCCATATCAACAGAGCCAGTAGTGATACCATTGGCTGCCACCTCGTTAGTGGTGAAACTTGTGCTTGCAGTAGCCCATTGGAATGAGTCTGGTAGGAATGCGGTTATTGAGCCATTTACCCACTCGTTTGATGCTAGGTCATAAACCAAGGCTTGACCATCTTGCTCACTTGCCAAGGTAACGTCTGCTAGTTGTCCTAGTGAGGTTGCCCCTGGGATGCCGCCTGCCTCAATTGCGTCAAGTCGGGAGTCTTGATCCGCATTCTTGGTAGTGTTGGCATCAACATCTTCTCTGAGTGCAGTATCATCATATACTGGCCTAGCCTCTAAATCATCTAGTCTTGTATTTTGGCTAGCGTCACTAGTTTGCAAAGCGTCAATGTTTGATGTGTTTACGTTAGCCTGAGTCTGCAAACTGGCAACATCTGCCTCAATCTGTGAGGTGTCTCCTCCTCCACCACCTGTTACGGTTTCATTGACCCACATCTGAGTTGCGGAATCGTATACTAGGCTCTGACCATCGGTGGGTGAAGTTAGAGTAACGTCTGTTAGTTCTGGCAATGTTGAGGCACCACCGCCGCCTTCATATTCGGGGTGGTCGTGTGTGGTGTCGCTCTTGCCAGCAAGGCCTGTTGTTAGATCTGTGTTGGTAGCGTAGTCCCCTGCTGGTTGGTAAGTACCATCGTGGTTGTGCGTTGTGTCATGGGTGTGGTCTGATGTTGCGTAATCATGGGTATGTACCGTGTCTGCCTTACCATCAATAGCAGTTTCGTTGTTGGAAATGTTTGTGGTGTTTGTTGCAACATCTGTTTGCAAGTTTGATATGTCTGTCTCGTTTTGAGTAACCCTTCCAGCGAGTGTTGTATCGTCATATCCAGGTGACGCTTCCAAGGAATCAAGACGACCATCTTGTTCTAAATTCTTGGAAGTGTTAGTAGCAATGGCAGTTGTGTTTGCGGCAATATCAGAGTCATTAGTGGCAATATCTGCTGAGTTTGTTGCTACTGCCCCTTCTAACGCATCAATGTCTGCCTCAATCTGGGAGGTATCTACAGTAACAGAATCATTAATCCATTCCCCAGCAACAGCATCATATACCAACGCCTCCCCACCCTGAACGGAAGTTAGGTTAACATCAGCAAGGTCTTCTACGTTTACTGGCTCATTAAGTGTAGTTCCATTGGGTAGATTGACAACACCCTCTTGTGGAGTACTATCGTCTTGTGTTAGTATCTTTTTTGCCATTGCTTCATTATACCATTACATGTACATTGATAGACCGTTGATCATATCGCTGTCTTGTGGTATTCCTCCTCCTGATGTTTCTGGATTTACTGTATCAAACACATCGCTTGCTATTGCATAGTATGAGTATGTTGGATCTCCCGTTGCAGCAGTCAAAATAACCTTATCCCCTTGACTCAATGTTTTTGATGTAAAGTTTAAAACATTCTGTGTTCCAATATTTACATGTACACCCTCTACAGTAAGTGTTTCACCATTTACAATAGAAACTACGGCTAGGATAGATCCACCGCCGCCTCCGCTGCTTACAGAGTTTTCCCATTTTCCTGTAGAAGAATTATATTGTAAAACATCATCTTCTGATGGATTGCTTATAACTACATCGTCCAGGTCTCCAATAGATTGTGCGATTGAGAAAGTGCTAGCCCCTAGTGCATAATATTCCAGATCAACCTGAATTGTTTGATTAACCCCAGAAAGGTTGTCTACTGCAATTGCTACCAAGTTTGATGCTGGATCGTTTGCACTAAATCCAAATACCGTTTCTGAAATCCAAATATCAAGATTAGATGCAGAAGTTATTACCTCTGCAACAAGACCGTGTTCCCCTGCTGGCGCAGCCCCAATTTGTCTCAATACGTCTGAGTCTCTGAATGATTCGTTAATATAGAACCTTACCCTTGCTGGTGCGCTTGTGCTTACCTTTGTAAGTTGATAGTTGGTATCTTGAAAGGCATGTGTTCCTGTCCACACCCCATCAACTGCTACTGATGTTGTATTAAAATTACTTGATACAAATGTCCAGTTATTTCCAGAATCAACTAATTGACCATTCTCCCATTGCTGAGTTGATGAGTTATACATCAACAAATCTTCTGGCTGAACATCTGTTACTTGAACATTGCTTAGTTTATCAACAGGTAGGCCAGAGATAGGCGTAGCATCGTCAAACCTAACTAAGCCCGAAAAGTCTGCTCCTACTATCTGCGATAAAAATTTCATCTTTTTATTATATCATTCCTCTCTTTTGCTTTGGGAGGGGGATTTTTAGGCCCCCCTCCCGCTGCGTGATTAGCCAACGAGTACTAACTTGTAGTTCTCTCCGACTGGTAGTGGGTTGTTGGTTGTAACGGCCCAGTTTGTACTAGTTGTCACAACATCTGCATAGGCGCGACCGCCTGTTGTAGTGTCAATTAGTTCGCTGGTAACGTTAGCGGAACCAAATGGGTGAGCACCTGAGAAGGTGGTGGCTGAACCATCACCAACAATATCGTAGGTGGCCTTTACTGCTGCTGTGCCGCCGCCGCCAGTAATCTGGTTGGCGATTGCATCAATGTCAACATCAAGACCATTTGCTGTCATATCAAGGTATGTCTCAACAAAACGTAGATCAGCAGTAATTGAACTTGCTACGTCGTCGTAGGTTAGATCAATACTGTTGGTATCGACAAGGGCATTTCCTACTGCATCCTGTGCTGCATCAATGAAGTCGGTGACCTGAGTTGAGTCAATTGCGACTACATCTCCCATGTTACCTACGGTAACGATGGTGTCACCATTTGCCTGCCATTCGTCGGTAGTTTCGTTCCAGAGGAGAGTTGCGTCTTCCTCATTTCCACGATTAACCTGAATACCAGAATCCTCAGATGGTGCCTGGTTTGCTGGCAAATCAGCATTGAGTGTAATAATAGCGTCGCCAATCTGTACCTCGTTAGAGTTAATGATGTTCTGGGTACCATTGACAGTTAGGTTACCCTGAATGGTAACGTCGCTATCGGTTGCTCCGATTGTTAGTGCTTCACCTCCTTGATTAATGGTATCAACTGTAATGTCTCCTGCTAGTCCGACTGTAACATCCTTGTTAAAGTCAGTTCCAGTTGTGGTAACCTCAATGTTTGCGTCACCTGCTGTAACTGTCTCTACATAGTTGGTAGCAATAGATGCATTAAGGTTTACATCACCAGTACCGTCAAAAGATACTGATGGTGCAGTTACCTGACCGCTGATTGCAAAGTTTCTTGCGTTTGCAAGGGCTGTTGCAGTATCAGCGTTACCTGTAACGTCTCCAACTACGTCGCCGTTGATTGTGGTTGCATTGACAACTGTAGCATTTACTGCTGTAAATGTTGGGTTCTCAACAGTACCGACAATTGGATTTAGTGGGTCAGTATTGTCAACGGTAATGTTATTACCTGGCTGGATTGTTACATAAGTGTCTACGTCAGAGTTAATGTTGCGCCATTGTGTACCATCATGGTACTTAATTACATTGTCAGTTGTATTGTAGTACATCTGACCAGTAGTTACAACAGCGGGATCTGCGGCAGCGTGTTCCAAAGAAGCACGCATGAGTTTATTACCAGCGAGATCAAGATCTACTAGAAACTTCTGTAGTGCCATTTTCTTTCATCTCCTTCATATTAAGATAAGTATGCCCATCCTGAAAGCGGTTCAGAAAATTCAACACTTATTAAATTTGAGTTGAAATACTTAACCGCCCCAATGACTTTTTCGCCATTAGGATCGACAACTGTTAGATTTGGATTAAATTGCAGGTTATGCACTATATTCCAAATATTGGCGGGAGTTGATTGAGTGTAGGTTTGGGCAACGTCTGTAATAACCAAGCCGGAACCCGACCCACTACCCAACGGAACACCTGCTCCCCATCCTGCCTCTGTCTTGGGTCCGTAAAGATAACTAGTATCTTTGTCGATATAGTGATCATTTACTTCCCCTAAATCTGGACTTGGTTCTCCAAATCCAGAAAACAATGAATTGTCGCTTAGCGGTCCCCCAGTTCCTTCCCCAGGTGGACCCTGAGGCCCCTGTGGACCACCGCTAGAAACAATAACTACTACTCTATCTCCATAAATAGGAACCTTTGCTGGCATTAGACTGTCACCTCAGGACTTATCTCAAAGTTTCCCTCTAAAAGAATGTAAGCATCATCCCCTATGCTCATCTTTAGATTATAAACATGACAACCATATTCTAGATCTCTTGTAACTGTTGGTGGAACGTATAGATTGATTCTTCCATCGTCGTCCCCAACCTCCATGTAATTAAAATTAGAGTCAAAACTAACCATTGGTGGTTCATCTAAACAGCACGCCTGCTTAACGTCCATCTTAGCAAAAAAACCAGTAACGTCTACTGGCTCTTCACCCACCATCCAGAGAAAACTCTGATCAAGTGTTGCACCAGCATGGCACTTTATGTTGTATCTTCCTGGTGTCAACTACTCCACCTCATCTTCTTCCTGTTTCTTTTCTAAGTCTTTTTTGACTGCCGTGGCTCCTAAAGATCCCGCAACCATTGCACCCAAAAGTGCAAAGGCGGCAGAGGCAATTCCTGGCTCCATACCCTCACCTGTTGTTATAGCACGAGCGAACGCACCTAAGGTGAGAAGAACAAGAACTGTGCCTACGATAGCAAGAGCAAGCCACTTAAGGTCAAGAAATGGATTCGTGTTTTTCATTCATTACAACTCCTCGTCAGGGTAGATACTTTCTCTACCCCCAAAATATCGGAAGAAGTCATTAGGTAAGCGGCGGCAGAAGTCAGGATGCCGATGTTTTCCTGTGCGAGGCCGACGAGCCAATTGCAAGGATTACAAAGCAAGGCACGGACCTCGCCTGTGGCGTGGTCGTGATCGACCACAAGACGCTCGTGTGTGTGCTTACTTTCGTCTGTCCCACAGATAGCACACATACCGCCTTGGGCGGTCAGCATCTCTTCATATTTTTCGGGGGTAATGCCGTAAAGTGCTTTAAGATGATACTTACGATCCTGCTCCAAGATCTTTGCCCTGGTTTCAGGATGTTGTCTGCGGTTTTTACGATAGGATTTAACACAGGGGATACACTTTGCGCTCCTGGTCCAAAAGTTATCTCCGTGATATCCACAAGTATTACAAGTCTTCATCAGGCACCTCATCAGGGATATTAAAGACCCTTCGGTGCATCTTGGGTCCGTATTTTGATTTGTCTTCCATTCCTGGAGCGTGCTCTTCGTTGTAATTGGAGACTGCCTTTGCAGGATATCCTTGTTCGCCCTTTTCTGCGACTTCACCTTTGTAATATCCCATATCGGCAAGGCGGCCAGATAATCTCCAAGACGCAGGATTTTTGAGTGTAGAATCGGCTTCTGCATTGTAAATCCCATCTATGTCTGGTACTTTTTGATCCCATAGTGCTGCATATTCTGCAAACTTCTTCTGTACCTTTTTGTTTGAAGCCTTGATATCTACCTTGCGATCTGGTGCGTAATCTTTGTGTCTGGGGAAGCGTAGTGTAGAGGTATCGCCCCAACCATAAAGATCAGAAAGTGTCTTGCCTAGGATAGCAAGTGTTCTCCATTGACTCTCTAATAGGTCATCCTTCAATCCTTTGCTGACGATTTCAATTCCCATAATAAATGAATTTCCCTGGTCTTTTCCTACTCCTAGTGACTCCCATTCGGTACCCTTAAAGTCTCCCTTACCTGCATGATAGCAAGGGGTGTGTGCGTTAATTGCTAAACGACCACAACGACGTAATGCAAAGTGGCTCGCGGGACTTGAGAAGGATGGATGCCTGTGAACGAATTTTATCTGCCCGTCATCAGCAGAACACTTATTGCCTGGGTTACTGGGGTCGGTAGATTCTGTAGAGGCACCAGCAGTATGATGAAGCATTAGGCCTACGGGCTTTCCACCCTTGCCCTTCCACTTATCCATACCATGCCAAACGTTTTTCCAACCTGGCATCCACTCAATATCTAAGCCAGAATTGTCTAACGCTTTCTTAAACTGATCTGCCGTTACAGCCATTTCAACCTCCTAAACTATTATACCACGGATTTAGCAAGTGCTCGTCTTACATAGGGGTCTTTCATCGGCTTACCAGTACCCCTCAACGACGATGTAATAGGTCTTGCCAGAAGCAAGGCCTTTGTTGTATAGGAGTTTGCCGTTCTTGAAGACAATAGTGTCGGACTTGAAGTCCGTCAACTGACCTGCTTCACATGCGTACTTCAAGTACCCACTATCTTTGTCCCAAATAGTTATTGAGCGAGCAGTAGACCAAGTGAAGTCAGGGTAAGTAGGCATCACTCTAACCAGGCCATTCTGGTCCATACGGTTGAGATACAGATTCCCCGAGTTGTCTGCGTAGAACTCTCCTTCGTTCGGAGCAGAACCGAAAACGAACGGGCGACCAGGAGGGGTATGGAAGGGAGTAGAAGGGTGTGTATGACTTGTGGGTGCGTAGTCGTGTCCGTGGGAATCCAAAGAATAGTTATCGTGACTATGAACCTTAATAGCATAACGAGCATCTAGTTCAGCGATATCAAGACCTTCACTAATTTTAAATGACTTTACAAAGAATCGTCTTCCCATATCTGCAAATCCACGACCCTCTGTCAATTCCACATCAAGGTAGTTGTTTGTGTATTCTGCTTTTACTTTGTAAAGAGCATAGTCTTGTGTTACCCTGTTGACAACTTCATGCTCTTCTAGAATCTCAATGTAGTCTCCTACTTTGATAGTAGACATATTTGCAACTACCCCGTTTGCGTCTGTTGCGTTAATAAAAAGTCTATTGTCAAGCCCAGTAAGGTCTTGTGTTTCAAGTGCCATATTCCCCTCTGTGGAAGCGTCGCTTGATAAGATCCACTCGCCGCCTGCACGAGATTCTGCAATAGCATCTAACTCGTGGTTGAGTGCGGAGATCCTGTCCTCATTCTTATTTACCTTATTTTCTAAGTCAATGTCCTTTGCCTTGATTGCCTGGATCTCGTCATGGGCGTGACCATGTTGCTCTGCATGATCCTGCATAGAGTCTGCTGCTAATGGCTTTCTAAATTCAGACATTATTTGCCCTCCTTAAAGATACGATCATGTGCTTTTGGTCCATACTGACTCTTGTCTTCCATGTTGGGAGCCCATTTTTCATTATAAGCAGTCATGGCAGCGACAGGATATTTTTGTTCATATTTTACTGGCTGCCAGTTCTTGCCTCCGTATCCCAAGTCTGAAAGTCGGCAGGCCAATCTCCAAATTGCTGCATTCGCAAGTTCACGATCTTCATTCGCTGCGAGCACATTTTCCAGCGGTGGAATTTTTCTATCCCATTTGCCTGTGCTGAGTCCCTTGAAGAATCCGTCATTGTCTGAGTAATACTGTGCCCCGATGATGTACCCCTTTGTGTGCTCATAGTATGAGGCCCACCCCTTAAGTCTAATTTCTACGAGGTCAATGAATCCACTACGCTTATAATCTACGCTCCATCCAGTCATGTCTCCATTTGCTAGCCAAGCATGACCGTACTTTGAGTTTGGAGGAACAGAATAAAGAATAGCACCACGAGGTACTGACTGCCACCATTCCTTGTCTTTGTAGTTAGTGATCTTTACCTTAAAGCGATCATCGACGTTGGCGTAGGCCTCACGGGCAGATCCACCAAACGGACCCATAGAATATGCTCTTCTACATGTGCTTTGGCATAATCCTTTCCAGGATTGAGAAGGATTCTTACTTTCCTTTTCCATCCATTCGATTGCCTTGTCTACGTTTCTCATTCGGCATCATCCTGTGGAACATCTTCCCCTGGATGTGGCTGAGCCTTAACATTCTTTAGTTCCTCATGGAGTCTATCTTGCTCGTCGTCATACTTTTCTTTTTGCATAACATCATTATACCATTATTTCCAATTTTATTATACCGTTATTTCCAATTTTCCTTAATGGCATCCCATTGATAAGTTCCCTTGCCAATCCACGCACCCTTTAGGTCAGGCCTTTGCCATGCGTACCAAAATACAAAACCACCCTTAATGTAATCTTTAATAGTCTTGGTATACTTATCTACCTTCTCCTTCGGAATTCCGTCAGAGAGCAACCCCAATGCCGTTTCGGTCACCCAAATTTTTGTAACGGGACAATTCATTTCCTTCATTGTCTTCTTTACTTCTTGATGATATTCTTTCCACAACTTACCTTGGTTTGTTGATCCTTCGGGGTAGATGTGGCAAGAAACAAAATCAATGCCGCACCAATTCTTAGCATCCTTTTTCTTAAGTGCTGCGAGATATTTACCACTTCTCTTCATCCCGCCTGAACTTGGGCGGGGCAACAGACTCGCACATCCTATTAATGCTTTAGGATCATTGCCCTTGATGATGCGTGAAGCATCCTTGGTCATCTGTGCTAACTTGTTTCGGTTCTTATCATCGTAGGGATACATGAAGTCTGCGAGGGCAGGCTCATTCCAGATCTCGTAAGCGTGAATACGTCCCTTGTAGCGTTGTGAGAGATTTGCAATGAATGGTTTCCATGAAGCGTTTAAATCTCCTGGTAGCGAGTTGGTTCCTGGTCCCAACCATGGTGCGGCATGGGGTGCATTAGGATCTTGTGCGGCCCACCTGGGCGTGGCGCAAGCAACGTATGTAATTGATTTATAGCCCATTGCCTCCATCTTACCTAACACTTCATCAAGGCGTGACCAATCATAAGTATCAGGAGCAACGTGGATATCCTTCCATGTGCAGCCTATGTCCCAGATACGAGCATGCGTGACCTCTTTGGGCCAGTCTCCTGCTTCCCCTGTTGTTTGAGTAAATCCCATACCTATCATTATTCATCACCCATAAAAATATTTTCAAAAAATCTTTGGTCGCCTGCTTCTTTGAATTGACCAAAGTATCCAAGAATAACATAGTCTTCATCGCCGTAAATAAAGTTTCCCTGTGTTTCAAGTCTCTTACACTTTGCCATAATAACGGAACCATCGTCAGAGGTTTCTCCTGTAAACTCTCCGTAGTATCGTCCATCTTCATTAGAAACAAGGAACCACTCCCCTGCTCTGATGTTTGCTTCTGTGAAAGCACCATAAGACGATTTTGTTTTGCTAAAGTAGAAGGTGTCTATGGCTTCAATATCATCATTTGTGACACCAACTTGATTTAGTCCTGGGATTTCAGTCAAATGAATGCCCCTGTTCCATCCTGCTTCCATCATATAGAGTCCGTCAGATGGTTTGCCGCCTTCTTCTTCCTTTGGTGGGTAGACTTGTGTATCTCCTAGATACCCGCCAATAACGGGGGTATCGCCAACGTACCACATCTCATAATCAGCATTGTAAGTATTGAGAGAGTTGTAAGGGAGAGTAGAGTTATACTC
>WLWH01000080.1_pt1 | contig 78382 bp, 63 predicted proteins | sample 6712741 | NCBI WGS metagenome assembly WLWH01 (sample SAMN12718694, study PRJNA515312) | sponge metagenome | isolation source: marine sponge | host: Mycale hentscheli | place: New Zealand: South Island, Marlborough, Capsize Point | collected 2003-05-01 | reverse complement strand
TAAACCACTTAATTTATATACTTATGAAACACTTAATTAAAAGGGTAAGGAATTTCTTTGCCTATAATCCGGAGACGGATGTCAAATATCTTCAGGAAAAGATAAGAAGACTTGAGAATGATTTAGCAATGTTTGATTATAACTATTATCAAATGCACATTGAAAAAGAAACAGCAGATTTTTCTACTCTTAATATGCTTAAGGAGCAAGCACAGTTTCATGTTACTAATCATATAGAATTATTATGCAAAGCAAGAATGCTTAGGTTAAAGAAAAGAATAATAACCTTTGTATTACTTATGAATATTATACTAATAATCTCTTTAATGTTTTAATCATGGCAAAGAAAGAAAAATTAAAACGCTTTATTGTAGGTTTTAAACTAGGAGCTATGCCTAAAGTTAAAGAGTTTATGATGCCAGGTAAACATTATAAGAGAGGACCATACTGGTTTGATCATTATGATGAAAGTTTATTAGCACAGATTAGAGATTATAGACGTAGAAATACTTAAAATTTAAAACTATGGAGTAAATTAAACACAGTATGTTCTCAAGAATGTACTTTTCCTGAATACAATATAGGGGATTTTTAGTCCCCTATATTATTATTAGCCATATAGTGGCAAATATTTAATATTTAAACTAATATTTCTGCTTAAAATATAATATATTTACGTCTACTATAATGAGATGCAGTATCAGTTACCAAACGGCAAGGTTATTTACTTGAGTATTGAGGAGTTTTTAAACCTCACTGATCAAGATATCCAATATCTTATGGCAATGAATGCCGGTGACTATGTTAACAATCCCTTTCAAGGTTCTGCAATTGGCAGAAAATCTATTCCACATAAATCAACAGATGATGATGATATCATTAAAGATATGGATGATGATGATCTTAGAGATATTGATCTCAACAATCTAGATGATATAGAAGATCTCTTAAAATAATATTGCACATATAGTTTATACTATAATCTTACTCTTGATGTGAGCATTCAAGGGTATAGTAAGTTCTGCTCAATCAATTAATTATTTATTTAAAATTTAAATTATGAATTCAAATGTCAAAGTGACTGCTGATGAAGCAGGTAATGTTATCAGTCAGTCAAAAAATCCAGAGTATGGATATGTAAGATTAGTTCAAGATAAAACTCTTATTGATGATACAGGATTTTTACGTAAGAAAGAAGTGAGCGCTTTGTTACAAGGAAGAATGGAAGATTTGATATCTTTAAATCTAAAAGCAGGAGCTGCACTAGAAGGTAAAATTGTTATTAAAGAATCATTAACACCTTTTAATGCTAATAATCCTCAAGCAGATCTTAAAGTAGCAGGATCTACAGGAATACCTTGTACATTACAGGGCAGTCCAATATATCGTAAAACTGTTTATTCAAATGTTAGTAATGCTTCAGATACACTTATCAAACATGATAATGTTGAAGAGTTAAGAGCTGCATTTGATGCACAGAAAGTTACTGTTGAAGATTTTAATCTGTAATAGTATAGTAAGTTTAGTTAAAAGGGGGAGTATAACGCTTCCCCTTTATTTTTATTAATCCCCAAATGTATATAACATGTCAAAACAAAATTCAAATCGCAATGGAAAGTATCAGTTTGTAGGTAAACTGTCAGACTTTCAAAAATTAGAAGCTAATCCAAAAAGCTTTGTTAAGTATGAGCAAGATAAATATACTGCTTATCAAAATTATCTTTATAAAAGAGCTCTACATGGGCTTAGATCTTTAAGTAAAGAAGAATATAATAAAACTTGTAAGGAAAAAAGAAAGAGAATAAGTAGAGTTTATTTAAGAGGACAAAGAGTTATTAACAAACTTAAACAGGAAAGTACAAACATGTACTCTAACTTTATTTTTCAAACTTTATTCCCAGAGGCACCATTAACTGATTGGTTAATTAACAATAGTGCTACAGATGATAAGTTTAAAAATAATCTTACATTTAATGATCTAAACATTACTAAGGATGATATAGTTAAAGAGTTTATAAAAGAAGGTATACTACCTAAAAATTTTATGAGCTTAGAAAAAAGTTCTAGTAATTTACCAAGATTAAAGTATCAATGTAAATGATAAAACAAAAAAAGAAAGTGTGTGATTCATGTGAAGAACTCACTTACATCTGGAAAAATTATGACGGTATGCGTTGGTGTAAACAATGCTGGAGTCGCCACAAGGCAAAAGAAGGTGTTAACAAACCAAATGCATCAACCATCCGTCATAGTTCAGCCAGAAGACAGAAGAAAGATAATGAATATTTGAAGCTAAGAAAGAGATACTTAACTGAAAATTCATTATGTAAAGTAAAAGTAAAAGGATGTTCAACATATGCAACAGATGTACATCATACCAGAGGTGGTAGTGAAAGAGATGTGTATTATTTAATACAAAGTACATGGTTGCCTGTGTGTAGAAGTTGTCATAACTGGATACACAGCAATCCTAAAGAATCAAGAAAATTAAATTACTTAAAATGAATAAAAATAATAACGGAGAGCTTGTAGCTTTTTTACTTATGGGAATAATTATATTAGCTGCAGTATTAATTTATGGTGGATATAACTTATGAAAAATATAAATAGAGATGATGTTCAATCTATTGCCCTGAAAGCTTGCCAAAAACATAAAAGATGTAGTCTTGGTTTAGCAACAGGTGTAGGAAAGACCTTAGTTGGTCTTAAACATATGGAAAAAGAATATACTCCTTTGAAAAAATTTTTAGTAGTAGCTCCTAAGAAAGCTATTCTACAGGAATGGAAGGATCAAAGTGTTAAGTTTGATAAAGAAAATGTACTTAGTAATACTAATTTTTCTACATATCTAAGCTTAAATAAACAAGATCCTAGAGATTATGATGTAATTTATTTAGATGAATGTCATAGTCTACTAGATAGTCATAGAGAATTTTTATCTAACTATACAGGTAAAATTCTAGGATTAACTGGTACACCTCCTAAGTTTAAAAATTCTGAAAAGGGAAGGATGGTACAAGAATATTGTCCTGTTATATATACATATTTAGCTGATGAAGCTATTGAAGATAGTATTTTAAATGATTACAAAATAGTAGTTCATAAAATTAAACTTACAAATGTTAAATGTGTTCCAGTAAAAACTAAAACTGGAGGAGTTTTTTACAATTCTGAAATACAGAACTATAATTATTGGAGTAAAAGAATAGATGATTCTGAGTACCATTCAAAAGGTATTAAGATTGCAAGAATACAAAGAATGAAATCATTAAAAAGTTTTCCTAGTAAGGAAAAGTATACAAAACTTCTTGCAGACTCTATAAAAAACAAATGTATAATTTTTGCTAATACTCAAGAGCAAGCTGATAAGTTATCAAAATATAGCTATCATAGTGATAATTCAGATTCTAAAGAAAATTTAGATATGTTTAAAGAAGGTAAAATTAACAGATTATCTTGTGTATTACAGTTAAGTGAAGGTGTAAACATACCTGATCTTAAACAAGGAATTATTATGCATGCATATGGTAATGAAAGAAAAGCTAGTCAAAGAATTGGTAGACTTTTAAGATTAAATCCAGATGATACAGCAATTGTTCATGTACTATGTTATGTTAATACAATAGATGAGCGTTGGGTTGAATCTGCCTTAGAAGGATTTGATAAAGAAAAGATAGTTTGGAAAGATTTTAATATTAAAATCTGGTAATTTTTTTGTAAATTATAGTATGGAAGAAAAAATAAGAACACATAAAGTAACACTGTATAATGATGATGATCATAGCTTTGAATTTGTAATGGCTTCACTAATAAAAATTTGTGACCATGAACTTAAACAAGCAGAGCAATGTGTGTTAATCACTGATGCTACTGGAAAATGTGATGTCTTTAGTGGAAATTTTGATGAAGTCTTGGAAACTAAGCTAGAATTAGATAACTTAGGGCTCAAAGTTGATCTTCATGAAACCATTAAGAGTGATATGCATTGATGCTTCTGATAAACCAGAAGAAATTCCAGAAGATTTGTGGGTAAAACAAGATGAAATCTATACAATCAAGGAAGTAGCTAAACTTGCTGTTCAAAACTTTAAGATTGGTTATAAATTTGAAGAGATAGAATTAGATGACTCTTGTTTTCCCTATGAGTTTTATGATGCAGATAGATTTATATTCTTATTAGATATTAGTGTTGCTATGATATTAGAAGATCTTAGAGATTTTGATCCAGATGACAATGGAGATGGAGATGATGATGATGATGATACACCTGCTATAGCAAACTTTGAAAGTTTAAATTAATTTTATTTATTATGAAAAAGTCTAATGATTTAGGCTGCTATCTTCTGATAGCTAGCTACATGTACTTATTACTTACACAAGTATTTGCCTTGTATTTTTTTTGGGAATATTATAGTACACATTCTTTTTGGAATTCAATAATATTCGGTAGCTTAGTAGCTGAAATCAAAGGATTATTATTTCCATTTTTTATATGAGCCAACAATATTCAATGCTTGATGTAGTACAAGAGTTAAGAAAACTAGTACCAAGTAAAGCAACAAGAAAAAGAGTTTATTTAGATAGAAGAAACTATCTAATATGTATATTACACTACAAGTTTAAATGTTCTGAAGAGTATATTGCAAGCAATCTTGATATTAAAAGATGTTCTGTATCACATTCTAAAAGACAACCTATATATTTAGTTAAATCAGGTGATCCTTTATTTCAGGAAAACACTATACACTTACAGAAAAAATATCCTTTTGATGTACCAGATAATGATATGCCAATATCAAAAGGTAGAGAAAGAACAAAGACAATATTTTTAGATGCTTCTACTCTAAACAGAATACAATTATTTAGAGAGAAATATCATGTTGATAATAATAGATCAGCATTAAGATTACTTATTGATCTAGGTTTAGATAGAATTGAAAAAGAAAGTGTAACATTTGAGGTGTTATGGGATACTAAAAAGAAAATTAACAAATGAGTAAATGGAAAAGAATATTTAGATTAAATATATTCTGTTATAAAATAAGAATCTATAAAAGGAGAAGATGATGAAAGGGAGTATGATTTATACAAAAGGATTGGAAGATCAGATTGAAAATTTAAGAACAGAACTTTTAAAAATCAGAAAAGATAAAAAAGAATCTGAGTTAGAAATGTATAAGAAAGCATATTGGGTACTTAAAAACTATATTAAAGATAGTAAGCAAGAAGTACCAGAATATATTAAAGAAATATTAGAACTTGAATTATGACAATAACACTAGAACAAATTAAAGAAGTTGCATCTGATTTAAAATTTGAAGATAAATGGGTATGTGATAGCCACACAGCTGCTGAGTATAAAGGTCTTTGTAAGGGTTTAGATATGTTAGTTCAACGTCTAGAAGATGTAAAAAATAATGAAGTATGGGAAGAATGAAAGATATATTTATACAAATGAGGGCAGAGGAATATGAAGGAGATCCGGAAACCTATTTAAATAAGATTGTGGAAGAATTAGATTCTATTAAGTATTTTTGTACACACTGCAGTAAAACTTGGTCATATAAACATGATCAAGAAAATGAAGTTTGTCCTGAGTGCTTAAGCACAGTAATAGAAACAGTTATAAAACATAATAAATGAAACCAATTGAAAAAGATGTAGAGTATATGGAAGGTACGTGGGCTGGTAAAAAATTAATACAGCACTTAGAAAATAGTACTTATGGTACTTTAGACGTAGCAATTGGGGTTAAAAAAACTGTTGTAGAAAAGTTTGAAAAAGAGTTCGGGTATAGTAGAAATATGCCTGAATATAATAGAGATTATGCGTTTAATCTCGGAATGCTAGATGCATTAAAAGAATATAAAAAGAATCAAGAAGACTGATATGGCAAGGTATTATCATAGCCCTGGTATGTTTGTTGATAACTTAGTAAAAGGAAGTATGGGACAATATTTTAAAGCGTTTAATTTAGATAAGAGAGAAATTGTAAAACCGGATTGGTTAAAACTTATGGAGCATAGCTACATAAATAATGAATCTGTTAGTTCTGTAGAGATGTTACTCACAGAAGGGGGCAGATGGCACAAAGATAGAATAGTTTGGGGTGGTGATTATGGTGAAATGGAATTATGGTCAATACTTTATGAAGATAAAGCTGCAGACTGGACTGAACTTAAGAGTTTGATTGAAATAATACCAGATAAGTATAGATATGTCGTTAACTATGATACAAAAGAGTATGTAGATAAACAAGAATGTATTCCTGAATTTACAAAATATGCTAATGGTGAAACGCAAGAAGTAACAATACATCCTATGCCATTACTGCTAGCAGATGGAAATGGAAGTGGTGGTGGAGATTATCATGGTAGTGATATGGATTTAGTAGGTAGTTGGAAAGGTAATAGAATTGGTATTCTAGATGAAGTTCCGGAAAATTTTACTAAATTAAAGTACAGCTTTAAAAGAGCTGGTAGTTACGTAGATCATTAATTATTAAATTTAAATCATGTCAAAAAAAATGTATACATTTTATATCAAAGGAGATATAAGTCAAGAAGCAATATCTCTTGTTAGTTGTGATGATAAAGAAGAAGCAATAGAAATCTTCTGTAATCAAAAGCAATTAACTAGAGATGATTTTTTAGAACTATTTGAAGTAACTAATGAAAATGGAAGTAACAAGGAAGATAGCTAACTTTTTAAAAAAGATAGCTGAAGAACATTTTGAAATAACTAAACACACTGTAAATAAAAATCTGAATTATCTGTGGTATATGTATACATCAGGTACAAAGAAAGATAATCTTAAAGATGCTAATATGCTTATGTTTTGTGCAGAGCTAGGTATTCTTAAGGAAATGAGTTATATAAGCCAGCAGGAAGCAGATAATGTAATCAGAATGCTACATTCAGATGATACAGATAATCATTTTGTTGCATTTCTAACTGTAAAAACTCTAAGAACTCAAAGAATAAAAGATCATGGAGAGTTTAATCCGCATACTGATGCTTATGATGAAGTAGTAGCTAACTATGCATTTCATGATTTAAAAATTTTAACTGGAGAAAGATGACAGAACAAGAATTAAAAGACTTAGGCTTTGAAAAGGTTAAAGTCTTAAAACAAATGAGTGGTAATGAGTTTGATTACTATTACTATAATTTAAAAATAGGAAATGTATTACATCTTACAAGTACAGATAGTAAACAAATAGAAGATAAAGGCGGTAAGGATGAATGGTTTGTATATCATTATCATTGGGCCAACTGTACTATAAAAGATCCTGAAGATATCAAGGCTCTTAAAGAGATGATTGCTTCCTGGCAAAACTAAATTTATGTTAACACTTAAGATGACCAAAAGCAATGGTAAAATAATTTATAAGAATGTTTCAGATAAATTAAAATACAAATTGTTTGTAGATAAACTTAAAGACGGACAAGATCTAGAGTTTTTTGTAGATGTAGTTTCAAAGAAAGCATCTATACCTCAGATAACTAAAGTCCATACATGTATAAGAATATTATCTGGAGAAGCTGGATATACATTTGATGAAATGAAAAGCATTGTTAAAGAGAAAGCAGGTCTACATATTGAAGGAGAAGATGACCTTAAGTCATTTGCTCATTGCAGTAAAGATGAAATAAGCATGGCAATAGAAGTTTGTAATGAAATAGGAAGAGATTTTAATATGGACTTTACATAGTAGGAGGTACAAAACCTTCATCAGTAGGTTCAAGAATTTCTTTTTCTTCATATAAATCATTCTTTTTAGCCTGAGTTTCAATTTCAGCAAGTAATAATGTAAGAGTATAAAAAGATCTTTCAAGATCATTTAAATCTTTGTACTCACTAGTCATTATTTTTTTAAGAGTTTTTTCTCTTTCCTCCTCAGATGCAGATAGGTGATCAGTAAAAAGATAGTATAAAGTATTTTTTGCCATTAGGTAAAAGGATTTATTAACTTTAACATCCATTACTGCATCTTCTTTTAATTCTTTTACTTTAATCATAGAACAAATATACTAAAAATGAAATCAACTATCAATATTGAAGATATAAAAAACAAATTGTATAATAAACTAAAACCCTCTGGATGGGGTAGAATATTAAAATCATTTATATTTAGCAGTGATTTTGAAAATATTATTAAAGAGTTAGCTAAACAAGCTAGTGAAGGCAAACGGTTTACTCCAACACTTAAAGATTTATTTAGAGCTTTTGAAGAATGCCCGTATGATAAAACTAAAGTTATTGTTGTAGGTCAAGATCCATATCCTACTCCAGGAGTAGCTGATGGTATTGCATTTTCTTGCAAGAATACACCTAATTTACAACCAAGCATAAGATATATTCTTACTGCTGTTAATGATACTGTATATGATGGTAATGCTACATCTTCTGAAAAAGATCTTACAAAATGGGCTAATCAAGGAGTATTATTATTAAACACTGCACTTACAACTACTGTTGGTAAATCAGGTCAGCATTTTAAAATATGGCAACCCTTTACAGCATACCTTTTTGATTGGTTAAATTGGCATAATTCAGGAATTGTGTATATTTACATGGGGAAGAAAGCTGAAGAGTGGAGAGATTCTGTATCAGATAATAACTATAAACTAATAGTATCACATCCTGCTAGTGCTGCATATACTAAACAACAAACGTGGGAATGTAATGATGTGTTTAATCATACAAATAAAATTATGCACAAACTGTATGGAGAAAAAATAACTTGGTAATATGCTTGATATATTTAATTTATTAAAAAAATATAATTTAACACCTAATCAATTCTATGTACTTTATAGTATGAAATATAAAATAAAGACTGACAACTTTATAAATATTTCATTAGAATTAAAGAGATTAAAGAATGATAAATGGATAAAAGAAGATAATAAATTGGCTGATAAAGCCATGCTTGTTGTAGAGCAAATAGAATCTTACTTTAAAACACAAAAGAAAAGAACATCAACAGCTCTTATGGGGCCAGATTGTATTAAAAAAATTAAGGAATATTCAGAAATTTTTCCTAAATTTAAACTCCCAAGCGGTAAATATGCCAGAACAAATATCAAAACTTTAGAAGCAGCTTTTAGATGGTTCTTTGCTAATTTTGATTATAAATGGGAAACTATATTGAAGGCTACAAAAGTATATGTAGAAGAATATGAAATGAATAGCTACAAGTATATGAGAACTTCTCAATACTTTGTTAGAAAACAAATGACTGACAAGTCATATGATTCTCCACTTGCTGACTATTGTGAAGCAATGTTAAATGGAGTACAAGAACAAAAAAATCACTTTAAAGAAAAAGTCGTATGAATATTTTAAAAAAACCAAAATTATTACTGGGCTTATTAGCTCTTATAGGAAGCCTATCAGCATGGGCATTAATTAACTTAGCGTTAGTTAAAATTAATTTATTTGAATACTTTGTAATTGAAATAATAATTACTGTATTACACATGTTATATAATAAAGCAAAACAAGATTTTATTCCTCAAGCATAATAACTTATGAGTATACTATCTGTAGAAGCTTCTAAAAAATGGAGCAGTCAAAAATCTGGTTTCTTGGATGCCCTTCAATATATGAAAGGGAGAATGGATGGAAATATAAAGAGTCTTAAAACTCCGTGGCATAAGTTTAATGATGCTACTACGGATGGTATTGAGTGGAATACTCTTACGGTTATTGGTGGAAGACCTGGTTCAGGTAAAACATTAATAGTAGACCAAATAGTTAGAGAATCTTTTGTAATAAATGCAGGTGAAAACTTTAGAGTTTTACAATTTCAATTTGAAATGTTAGCTAGGACAAGTGCTATTAGAGAATATTCTAGTGTACTTAGACAAACTTATAAACATTTATGTAGCGCTGATGGAAATTTAACTTCTGATGAACTACAGAAGTGTTATGATTATGCAAAACAAAAAGTAAAATATCCTATTGATATTGTTGAAACTCCTTGTACTGTACTTGAGTTTAAAAAAATAATTCATGAGTACATGAAGCAACATAAAGTAGTAAGAGATGAAGAAGATATATACACTAAAACTTTAATTACTGTAGATCATTCTTTACTGTTTAAAAAAGATAAATCAGAAAGAGATAAGCTTGAGCAGCTAAATAAACTTGGAGAAGCTTTAACTTATCTTAAAAGATTATATCCTATTTCTTTTATTGTACTAAGTCAATTAAATAGAAATATTGACAAACCTGAAAGAAATGAGGATGGTAAGTATGGTAACTATATATTAGAGTCAGATCTTTTTGGAGCAGATGCTTTATTACAACATGCTGATACTTTAGTAGGAATTAATAGACCAGCTAAACAAAAGATAAGATATTATGGACCAGAGAAATATGTCATAGATAGTGATAGAGTTCTTGTTATGCATTTTCTTAAATGCAGAAATGGTGATAATAGATTAAGTTTCTTTAGAGCTGAGTTTGAAAAGATGACTATTAAAGAAATGCTTACACCTTTAACTAAATAATTATGAAAAGTAAAGATAAAATTAGAAAAGAATATATGGATTTAAAATTAGAAAACTTTTCTAAATGGTATACTAAACTTTCTGATCCAGAAAAAGTAATGTTTAATAAAGTTATTTCTGAAATGAGAGATGAATTTTTTAACAATAAAGAAGATAAGAATGCTTAAGAAAAAACCATTTAACAGAAGAGAAGCAACTGCAAAAGTATTAGATCATCATAAAAATAAATTTAGTAAGTTAAATATTAATGACCCTTTATTTATACCTAAGTGTGCATATAGACCTTATGGTAGTGATGATTTACACATATCATTTTTTCCTAGTGAAATAGAAAAAGAACAAGATATTTATACAGAATTTTGTAGTAAAGAATGTGAACCTGAAACTAAAGAAAGAATATTGTATAGGTGGAGACATAATCCACATTATAAGGAAGAGTATGAACACACTGAACCTAATGATAGGGGACACGTAAGATATCTTATTCCTGTTTCTGAATTAATTGATCAAAATGAAATAATAGAACAAGATAAAAAAGAAGAAGAAATAACAGAAACTTTTCCAAACTTTGCAAGTGAGTTTATAGATCCTGATACAGATAATCCAATCAATCAAATGACTATAAGAGACTTTGCTTCAATTATTTGGAAAAAGCCTGTTAGTAATAAAAAATGGTTAAACAATTTAATTAAAGATTTATGAGTATAGTACTTCCAACAAAAAAAATAAAAAAGCAAAGAGTTAATCCAAAGAGATTAATAATTTACAGTAAACCTAAAACAGGTAAAACTACTGCATTTGCAGGATTAGAAAATAATCTTATTCTAGATTTAGAGCAAGGTTCAGAATATGTTGAAGCTTTAAAAGTAAAAATAAATAACTTACAAGAGTTATTAGATACAGGTAAAGAGATTAAAAAACAAGGACAACCATATAAGTATGTTACAGTAGATACAGTAACTGCTTTAGAATCTATGGTAATGCCTCTTGCTGTAAAACTTTATAAAAAAACTCCTATGGGTAAAGGTTATCAAGGTGATAATGTAGTTACATTACCTAATGGTGCAGGATATTTATATATGAGACAAGCATTCTTTCAAGTATTAGATTTTATAGATACTTTAGCTCCGCATGTTATATTATCAGGACATATAAAAGATAAAGTTGTAGATGATAAAGGCTCAATGGTAATGTCAGCTAATATAGATTTGACAGGTAAAATTAAGTCTCTTATATGTGCTAATGCAGATGCTATTGGATACATGTATAGAAAAGATAATCAGACAATAATTAACTTTAATAATAATGATGGAGTTACTTGCGGTGCAAGACCTGATCATTTAAGAAATAAAGAAGTTATTATATCTGAGATGAATAAAAAAGGTGATATAGAGACTCACTGGGAAAAAGTATATATTGATTAATTAATAACAAAAACAAAAGTAACATGGCGTTAAGTACAAAAGACCTACAAGGGAGTGCATCGGTCAGAAAAACAATTGCACCAGGAAATCACACATTAAAAATTAATAGTGTAAATTTAGAAAAGTTTAAATTTGTAGAAGATGCATATCATCTTATGTTAAACTTGGAGACTGAACCTCTTAAAGACTTTGAAGGATTTTTATTAGATCCTGAAAATCCTGAAAAGGGAAACTATAAAGGTCAAATAGGAAGAGTAAAAGCTGGTAAATATGCTTTTGCAGATGGAGAGACAAAGTCAGGAATTAAAGTAAATAGAGATAGGTCTATATTAATGTTTATTAAAAACCTATCTAAATCTTTAGATGTAAGTGAAGGAGAAAATAGATTTAGTAAATGGTTTTCTGATCAAGATGATGAACATGAAACTATTGAGGAGTTTGTTGAAGCTTTTAATAATGAAATAAAATCAGGAGAAAAAGTTTATATTAACTTCTGTATTGCAGGAAAAGAATATGAAAATAGAAATGGTTATATTAATTATGATATGTTTTTACCTAGAGCTTCAAGAGGAGAATATGCTATTGGAGATAAAGTAATTAATTATAATGAGGAAACACATCTTATAAAGTTACCTGTAAAAAATGTAGAAGCTTTTGGAGATGATGATGATATATCAATTCCAAATAATACATCTAATGACTTTAGTTTAGATTAATTAAACTATAATTTAAGAAGGAGTCATGGGGATGGCTCCTTTTTTTATTAAATTTAATTTATGATTTCAACTAAGAATTTAATTTCACAAATAAATGAAGTCCCAAATGAATGGATATTTGAATATTATTTAAATCTAGAAGAAAAATTAACAGGACAAACTGTTCAAATAAAATCAGTATTTAATCCTAGAGAAAGAACACCATCAATGTTTTTATTTCCAGGAGATACAGATACTGATAAGTATTTCTTTAAAGATTACTCAAGTGGTAATGCAGGTAGCAGTATTAAATTAATAATGTTACTTTTTAACATTCCATATTGGAAAGCTAAAATAAAAATCATTAGAGATTATAATGAATATACTCTAGATACTAAATATACACCTATTAAAGAATTTAAAGTACATAATAGATATCAGGTTAATGATTATGAGATTAGACACTGGACTAATTTTGATCAGAACTACTGGAGTATGTATAAAATAAATTCTAGATTGCTTGAAGCTTATAATGTTTCTCCTTTATCTTATTACACAATGAGTAAAGAAGAAGATGATAAAAAGAAAGTAATTAAGATTGAAGGTAGGAATATTTATGGGTACTTCAAAGATGATGGAACATTGTATAAAATATATCAACCTAAAGTAAAAAAGAAGAAGTTTATAAAAGTAAGAAACTATATACAGGGTTCTGAACAACTTAAATATAATAAAGAGTTTCTTATTATATGTTCATCTCTTAAAGATATGCTTGCATTTAATAAACTTAAAATTACTAATGGAGAATGTATTGCACCAGATAGTGAAAATACTTTGATACCAGAAGCAGCGCTACATAAAATTACTAAAAAATATAAAGATGTATGTGTTGTATTTGATAATGATGATGCAGGAATAAAGTCTATGAAAAGATATCAAGATAAATTTAATTTTAAATACGTTATCTTAGATCTTGAAAAAGATATATCTGATACTGTTAAAAAATATGGTATAGATAAAACAAGAGATACTCTTTTTAAACTTTTAAAAGAACAACTTAGATCAAATGAAAGAACAGTTAAAAACACAAATTAAACACAACTTAGAATGTTGGAAATATCAAGGTGTAGAATTTACTGATGATATGATTCCAAAAGACGCTATAGGTTTTGTATATGAAATGAGTACAATTCTTAACGGTAAGTTTGTTAAGTATGTCGGTAAGAAAAACTTTTATAGTAATATAAAAACTAAATTACCTAAGAAAGATATGCCTGTTGATAAAAGAAAAAAGACATATAAAAGAGTAAAGAAGCTTAATTATCATAAATACTTTAGTAGCAATGAAGTATTAAAAAAAGCAAGAAAAGATGGTTATCCAATCAAAAGAGAAATACTTTGCATTTGTAACTCAAAACTTCAGTTATCTTATACGGAAGCAAGACAACAGTTTTTATGTGATGTGTTAATAAGAGATGAATACTTGAATGGTAACATCTTAGGTAAATTTTACAAAGGAAAAATATGACAAAAAACAAATCTGACTCTCTAGCAAAAGCTAGTAAAGAGTTAATGATGATTGAACCATACTATGGTTTCTTTCTAATTATGTTAAATAAAATTTGGACAAAGACACAAGTTCCTACTGCAGGAGTTTGTAAGAATGGTATTAATTACCAGTTATGTATTAATGAAGATTTCTGGGAATCTCTAGATAAAAAGAAAGAGTTAGGTATATTAAAGCATGAGTTACTTCATATAGCATTTAATCATCTTACTCATTTTTATTTTCCTGATAAAAGATTAGCAAATATTGCTATGGACATGGAAATCAATCAGTATATTGATAAGACCTGGTTACCAGAAGATGGTATATTTATTGAAAACTATGCTGATCTTGAATTAGATTATAAAGCCGGATGTAAGTATTACTATAAAAAACTTCAGGAAGCTAAAGAAGAAAAAGAGCAGAATGGTACAAGTGGCTGTGGTGAGTTTGATAAGTTATGTGATCAACTTGATGGAGGAGAAGATCCTATTAAGAATCATGACATGTGGAAAGACTTTCAAGATCTATCTGAGACAGAGAAAAAGCTTATTGAAAAGCAAATAAAAAGAGTTCTTACTCAAGCTTCTGATATGGCTGAATCAAAGTCTAGAGGTTCTACTCCAGGAGAGATTAAAGATCTTATTAAAGTAGATGAAGTGCTTCCACCCAAGTTTGATTGGAAAAACTATGTAAGACGTTTCTCAGGAACTTCTTCTAGAGTATTTACTAAAAAGCTTAGAAGGAAAGAGAATAGAAAGTTTGATGATAATCCTGGTCTTAAAATTAAGATGAAGAAGCATGTTTTACTAGCAATTGATACATCAGGTTCTGTATCTAATAGTGAGGTAAAAGAATTTATGGGTGAAATGAAACATATTCATAAAACAGGAGTAGCTATGACGTTAGCTCAATGTGATACATCTATAAGAAAGATAGAGGAGTATAACGGAAGCAATGAATTAAATATTGAAGGAAGAGGTGGAACTGAGTTTGATCCTATTCTAGATTATTTTAATGCAAACTTAAGAAAATATACAAGTCTTATATATTTTACTGATGGAGAATGCTATACTAGTGTAAAACCCCAAGCGCCTGTGCTATGGGTACTATCTGAATGCTCAAGCATGAATGATAAACTACCAGGAAAGGTAATTAAATTAGAGTTATAATTAAAAAAAAGAAAAAAGATGAGTGGTACTCAATTGAACACAAATGAATTAAAAACATTCTTAAAACATATTACTAAGAATAATAAAGAAATTCAAGAGGACGGGAAAATTCCTGTAGCTGTAAATATAGAAGGTGACGCAGGTCTAGGTAAAACTTCTGCTATAATGCAATTAGGTAAAGAACTTAATATGCATGTTGTAAAGATTAATCTATCACAGATAGAAGAGATAGGTGATCTTGTTGGGTTTCCTGTAAAAGAATTCCAAATACAAAACAAAGAAGGTAAGACTACTTGGATTACAGAAACTCAAATAGAAACTGCTACTAAAAAAGGTTATAAAGTTGTAGCTAAAAGAATGTCTCACGCAGTTCCAGAATGGATACAAGGTAAAGATGAGGGGGGTTTCTTAGTTCTTGATGATTATACTAGAGCTGATCATAGATTTATGCAAGCTTGCATGGAGTTAATTGATAGACAAACTTACATCTCTTGGACATTACCTAAGAACTGGCATATTGTTCTAACTACTAATCCAGACAATGGAGATTATAATGTTAGTTCATTAGATGATGCACAGAAGACTAGATTTATTTCTGTTGATGTAAAATTTGATGTAGACGTATGGGCCAAGTGGGCAGAAGGAGAAGGTATTGATGGTAGATGTATTAACTTTTTACTAATGCATCCTGAGCTTATAACCCAGAAGATCAATCCAAGGTCTGTCACAACTTTCTTTAACTCTATTAGTTCTATAGATAAGTTTGAAGAAGAGCTACCTCTAATTCAAATGATTGGTGAAGGATCAGTTGGATCTGAATTCTCAAGTATGTTTACTATGTTTATTAATAATAGACTAGATAAGATTGTTTCTCCCAAAGATGTTTTATTTAATACAAATCAAGACTATATTACAGGACAATTAAAAGCAGCTACTACACAAGGTGGAACAGAATTTAGAGCAGATATCAGTAGTATTATTGCTACAAGAACTGTCAACTACGCCTTACATTATGCAGAAACAAACGGAGTTAAGAGAGAATTAATTGACAGATTAATTTATCTTTCTACGGATTGTGAGTCTTTCACTAATGATCTTAAATATTATATCATTAAGGAAATAGTTAATGGAAACAAAATTAAGTTTGCTAAACTACTTATGCACAAGGATGTGGTTAAAATGGCGGTTAAATAAAACTTTAACAGTTTCCAAATAAAGAAAAATTAAATAAGTTTATTCACAAGTTAAAGGGGTCTCAGGATCCCTTTTTTATTTTAAAAAAAAGCTATTATGGAAAATATGCAAAAATTAATTCAATTAAATGTTAAAACATTAGATGCAAATGGTGATAATCCAAATCGCTGGGTAGATAAAGATAATGCTCATGAGTATACATATACGTTTAGTATAGACGCTAGTAAACCACCAATGATTTTTCATGAATCAATAGAAAATTTATATGAGGATGTTCAGTGGAGCGTAAATCAGAATAACGTAGGTACAGTAGTAGTTAAGAAAGGAACTAAATTTCATTTTACTCCTGGTGTTAAATTTCCAAGACAACAGTTTAAAGAACTACAACAAGCTCATGGAGTTAAATCTATAAGAGATGTAAGTAAGGCAGATTATATCATAATTGATAATAATATGACAGCAAAAACAGTTCAACAAAAATGGAAACATGGAGTGATAAAAGGTTCAACAATGTTTAATGTTTTATATTTTCTTAATGAAGACTTTATACCAATGTATAAAGACAGAATAAGTGAATGCTATAAACAAGAAATTCTAGATAATGTTGATAAAGATTATATGTTTGAACTTGATTTTAGAGATATAAGTCGTGTACGTGAGACATTAAAATACTTACGTGAAGAACACAAGTATGAAACAGCTAATGGAAGAAAAGGTTATTTAACTCCACAAGATGAAGGCCTTCTTCAACTTACTATAAATGAGCTTAAAGGTACAAGTAAGTATCATAGTTTAGTTCCTGAAAATGATTATAAAACTCTTCTTGAATTTCAAAAAGATAATATATCTGAGAAATTAGTTGATACTGATTTATTATCTAAAGTTATTGATAAACACTTAGACAAAGTTGTTCTTGATGAAGAGCAATATCAAGCTTTAGATACAATGTTTAAAAGTTCTGATGAAGATAATCATATAATTGCTATGGAGATTATGGCTAACTGTCACTTTAAAGATAGTCTACTGTACATTGAGAAGTTATTTCTTGATTATTCTCACAGTATGTGGAATACAGGAAAAGCTAATCATGTAAACTTTAAGAATCTAAGAAGTTTAGTTGATAGAGCTGATACTTATGATATGAAATATGGTAGAGACTTTGATCATTCAATGAAGATTTTAGAAAAGTTTGGAATGTTTACTCCAGAGAATATTAACTTTATGTTAGAAACTCACATGAAGAAACTTAATGAATTAATCAATACTAACAGTAATTATTTTAATATTAAATCTATAACTTTAAATGAAAAATGTTTAAATAAATTAAATTTTAACTATATTTACACTAAGCAGGATGATTATATACCTAAAGATGAAACTGCTGAAGAAGAAATAGAAGAAGAACAATTTACTCTTGATTAAAATTATATGAGTATAGAAACAAATTCACTTGCAGGTAATGAAGAACTTGAAAAGTTTTATAGCAAACCTTTTGCCTTTAGTTATTCAGGCATAAACAAGCTACTGTTCTCTCCAAGTCTCTTTTATTCACATTATATATTGAATGAAAGGGAAGATAGTACTGACTCTCACCTGCTTGCAGGGAGGGTCGTTCACTGTCTATTATTGGAACCAGAAAACTTTGATAAAGAATTCATGGTAATTCCTACAAGTTTACCATCCGGAAACAATAAGAATATTGTAGATCAAATCTTTAAAGTTTACACATCATATGAGAATGAAAGTTTAAACTTAGAGGATTTTAAAGATGAGATCATATCTTATCTTGAAGAAATCAACTTACATCAATCTTTAAAAACAGATGAACAAAGACTTAAGAAAATCTTATCAGATCAAAATGAGTCATACTTCAAATTTTTAAAAGAAAAACAAGGTAAAACAATAGTTGATAATGACATAGTTAACCAAGCAACTGAAAGTGTACGTGTATTAAAAGCAGATCCAGAAATATGTGAGCTATTGCAGCTTAATCCGGATAGTGAACTTGAAGTATACAATGAGTTGTATATTGAAGCACCTATTTCACCAGTATATCCGTTTGGAATTAAAGGTGTTATAGATAATGTTGTGATTGATAAAGAAAAGCAAATAATTTTTATTAATGATTTAAAAACAACAGGTAAACCTTTAATTGACTTTGGTGATTCTGTAGAGTTTTATAAATATTGGATACAAGCCGCCATATATAGAAGACTTATAGAAGATAAGTTTGGAATACGGAGTGGTTGGAAAATTATGTTTACATTTCTAGTAATAGATAAATACAACATGTACTATCCTTTTCAAGTAACATCTACAACTTTTAAAATTTGGGATTTAGAACTTAATTATATCCTGGATCAATGTAAATATCACTATGAGTCTCGTGATTATACCTTGCCATATAAATTAGCTAACCGTAAAGTAAAACTGTAGTCTGTATGAAAATAACTTCGCTATATGATAAATACTTTCAAAAGTCTAAGATATTCTTATATCCGCTCTTAGACATTAAAAGAGGTACAAGTGTTGTTCCACATGAAACTTATCTTTCATGGAAAGACAATATCTCCTCTGAGGATATGAAGCTAGTCACTCTATACAAAATAAGAGAAGATACAATGTATAAAAACTTTGTTGATAAAGTTTTGTTAAAACACCCTAGATTAATTGAACATTGGGTTATTAATAATGAAAATACAGTATTTATTTTTGATTTTTGTGATTTAGAAGATGACTGGTATTTTTTTATACAAGGAAAATATAGCAAAATAGATACACAAACAAAAAGAAAAGTATGTAACTTTTTTGAGAAAAATAGCGGTAATCATTTATATGTAAATAGCTATCTATATCCAGAAAATCACTTTAAAAACTATGCTAAAATCTTAGACGTAGACATATCACTTCTAAAAAAAGTAGGTGAACTCTGTGATAAACCAAATCTTAAAAGAGAAACATTGATTTTAGAAAAAGCAAATTTAGAAAATATAGACAATTCAAAAATTAATTATTAAATTTGATAAAAAGTTAATATGGAAAACTCAATGATGTTAGTTCAATCCACATGGAATGGTGAACAAACTTTTAGAATGGTACCAATCCACAAGGATTGCCCTTATGTAGAATGTATATGTGATCCCACTACAAAAGTATTTGTAGTTATATCTACTATTACAAAAAATACATTTCATATGGTCCCTAAATTAGATGATAATGGAGATCCTATGTTTGTAAAAACTATTAAAAGGCAAAATGGTAAAATGCAAAAAGAAGAAAGAAGACAATGTGAAACCTTTCAAGAATTTTATTTAGAAGATATCAATTCAGTTATTGATATTGTAAAGCATTTTGCAGTTAATGAAAAAACCTTTAAATTTAAATGGAAAGAATTTATAAAAGATAAACCTAAAGAGGATGCAAATGCTCATAAAGGATCGGCTTTAGTAAGTCCTACTCCAGAGATTATTACTTAATCAAAAACAAAAAAAAATAGAAAAGGGATCAAGTTGGTCCCTTTTTTAATCTTTACTATTATGAGACAACACTGGGTGATGGACTATGAGACTTTGTCTAATTGTTTTGCCGCTGTCTTTATTGATATTAAATCTGACAATCAAGAAATATTTGTAATACATAAATTACAAAATGATTTTGAAAACTTTATATCTTTCTTAGAAAGAAATATTGATTATAATGAATGGCATGTTTCATTCAATGGTCTTGGATTTGATGGTCATATTACAGAATACATTATAAGAGAACAAGATTCTCTTAGAACAATGGAAGCTGAAGACATTGCAGCATGGATTTATTCAAAAGCTCAATATATTATTGGAAAACAAAATGCAAAAGAATTTCTAGACTTTAGTCCTAGAGATCTAAAAGTTAAACAACTGGATGTATTTAAATTAAATCATTGGGATAATCCTGCAAAAAGATCTAGTCTTAAATGGATTCAATACACAATGGATTGGTTTAATATAAAGGACATGCCTATTCATCATAGTACTGAAATAACAAAACAAGAAGAGATAGATCAAGTTATAAAGTATTGTATTAATGATGTTGAGTCTACTAAAAAGATTATGAATCTTAGCAAGAGTCAAATACAATTAAGACAAAAACTAACTGATGAATATAAAATTGATTTATATAGTGCATCTGAACCAAGAATATCTAAAGAATTATTTCTTTACTTCTTAAGTAAAAAGACAGGTATATCTAAGTATGAGCTTAGACAAATGAGAACATACAGAAATCTTATAGTAATAAAAGATCTTATTCTACCATATGTTAATTTTAAAACAGCTACATTTCAAAAGCTTCTTAATAAGTTTAGAGAAGCTACAGTAGAACCTCAGAATACAAAAGGTGGTTTTAAATATTCTGCTAGATACAGAGGAGTTAAAACTGACTTTGGTCTTGGTGGTATCCACGGAGCAAGAGAAGCAGGCGTGTATGAATCTGATAAAGATAATATTATAATGTCATCAGATGTTACAAGTTTCTATCCTAACCTTGCTATTAGAAACGGTTGGTCTCCTAAACATTTACCTAAAACAGAATTCTGTAATCAATATGAATGGTTCTTTGAAGAAAGAAAAAAGATACCTAAATCTGATCCAAAGAATTATGTTTACAAGATTATTCTTAACTCAACTTATGGATTAAGTAATGATAAGAATTCTTTTCTGTATGATCCTGAGTTTACTATGAGAATAACTATAAATGGTCAGCTTAGTTTATGTATGTTATATGAAATGATAATGGAAGGAATTCCTAATGCAACTCCTATTATGCATAATACTGATGGTTTAGAAACTATTATTCCTAGAGAGTATCAAGATAAATACATGGAGATATGTAAAGAATGGGAAGAGATAACTAATCTTCAGCTAGAACATGATACCTATCAAAAGGTTATTCTAGGTGATGTAAATAACTATATAGCTGTAAAAGAATATAGTGAAGTACATAAGGATATATATAAGGATATTAAGTATTCTAATCCTTTTGATTTATTTAAAGAAGAGAATGGTAAATTCTATCATGCCAGTACTAAATGTAAAGGTAGATTTGAGTTTAATAATTTAGCTCTTCATAAAAACAAAAGCTTCTTGGTAATACCAAAAGCAATTTATAATTATTTTGTACATGGAATAGACCCTGAAAAATTTATAACAGAACATCAAAATATTCTTGATTTCTGTGGTGGTAAAAAGATAAGAGGTGATTGGACTTTCTATAGTCATTACACTCAAGATGGAAAATATGTTAAAGATGAACTTCAACATACTCTTAGATATTATGTAAGTAATAAAGGTTGTAAGATAATTAAAAGAAATAATCTTGATGACCGGGAAATACAACTTGAAGCTGGTAAGTGGATGCAAACATTGTTTATCCGTTATAAAAAGAAACAGCTTAATAAGTATGATCTAAACTATAATTACTACATAACAAAAGCAAAAAAGGAGATAAAGAATTTAGAACCTTTAATAACACAATTTAAATTATTTTAATCATGGGATTTAAAATTAAAAACTATGGTAGAGCTCACATTCTTGGAGCAGCTCTACCTAATCATGCAGATACTTATACTGTAATTAAACATGAAGATGTAATCAATCTTTGTATAAATGAATTAGAACAAGCAGGTTTTAATATCATTGGAGAAACATATAGAGCTACATCACAAGGTGATATAGCTACTGGTGTATATAAAGTTACCTATGGTAATGATCCTGATTTAGGAATTATGTTAGCTTGGACTAACAGTTATAATAAACAAGTTGCATTTAATTGTACTTCAGGTGCTTATGTTGTAAACTCTGGTAATCTTATGATAGGTAACTACGGAACCTTAAATAAGTTTAGAAGAAAGCACACAGGTACAGCAGATGAAGATACTGAGAATTCTATTAAGGATCAGATTACACATGCTAAGATGCACTTTGCAAGTCTTGCAGAGGATAAAAAGAAGATGGAAGCTATTAAAATGAGTAGGACGGAACAAGCTGAACTCCTTGGTATTTTATTTGCTAAAGAAGATCTTCTTACTCCAAGACAAGCTACCATAGTAAAGAAGCTTATGAATAAACCTAACTTCTTTTATGGAGGCGGTAGTGATAGCTTATGGACATTCTATAACTATGTAAGTGAAGCTTTACAAGATACTCATCCTATAAGATGGCTGGTTGATCAGAGATTCTTTCATGAGTTTATTAGAAACTTTAAAGATCTAGATAATGTAGATGTTGTAAATAGCACTGATGATAATCTTACTCAAATTTTCTTTAATGGAGAAAACCCTCTAGCACAATTAGATGACTTAACAGGATGTCCGCCTGTGGATCCTAATCAAGTAGACTTAGAAGATTCTATTGCAGAAGTTGAAGCTGAAACTACTCCTGAACCTACAATTGAAGAACAGATAGCTGAAGATGAAGCTGCAGTAGCTGATGTATGTGATGAGCCTGAAGAAGAAACTCCATCTGAAATGAATGACATAGATGTCACAAAGTTAAAACTAGATCCTACAGCTTTTAGAGCTAATGTGACAATAGATGATGATTTTGATTTTGAAGGTGGTGAAGAAGAAGAAGAGTCTGCAGAAGCTGACTTTGATTTTTAATAGTTACAAATATAGGGGAATGACTTCGGTTGTTCCCCTTTTTTTTTTAAATTTGATTATGAACATGAAAGCAAAATACGGAAAAGATGTTATATATATTAAGTATGTATCATCAGATAAAAAATACGCATTAGTATCCAAAAATGAAATCGGTAAACGTAAAGTATTTAAACTTGACTTTACAGAAATATCAGGTTTAAATAAAAGAGATTTAAATAAACTTGAAAAGCTTTATGAGTGGAAAGACTGTTAACGTCCTTGCCCTCTATACTTCTTTTTATAGTTTCTAGAAGATTTAACATTAGATGTCTTAGACTTGGCATGTACACCAGGTCTTAAGACATTCTTTTTTTGTTCTGTTTTTGAAAGCAGTTTCATTATTGGTTTTTAATAAAGATACTAAAATTATCTTAAATTTCTAAATGACTCTTGATCTTTAATAGCTTTTATAGGATTTACATTTTTACCTTTAAGCCCAAAGATACTAAAGAAATGATGCCATACTTTATATCTACCTTCTTCTTGCCAAGGGTAAGGACCTACATCACTTTTATAAACAGCTTTATCATTACCACTAACCATGTATATCATATCATTAAGTATTTTAAGATATAAATCTATAGTTGGTCCAGTAGCAATAGTAGTATTACTAACTAAGTCAAACATTTCTTGATAACCTAAAAGAGGATTAAACATCTCATTTTCTCTTCTTGTCATTATAGTCATATATAAAGCTTGATTAGCTAACCATCCACCCCAAGTCTTTTGTCTTTCCTCTAATTTTTTAAATCTGTCAGGATCATCATCTTCATAACCAAATATAAATATTGCAGCCATAGCCAATGCTAAAATAGATCCAATCTCAGCAAGAGTTTTTTTCATTGCACCTATTTCTTTAGGAGTCATTATATCTTTATAATTTTTATAATCTGTAAGTAAATTACGCATTGATTGAAAAGCACTTATATAAATACCTTTTTTAGTATTTCCTGCATTCCAGTCATATACTTCACCATATTTGTTATTTTCTTTTTCGCTAGCTTGAAATCTTTCCATAAACATAGGTAAAGCAAACTTTCTATAAAATGAAAATAAATTATATCCTAAATATTTATTTGCTTGAGCACTATCTATACTGGCCATATTACCATTAAGTCTCATATTTACAGAAGCAACTCTAAATTTAAAATCTTTAAACTTACTTCCTTTAGATATAGTTATCTCTTTCCCACTCTTAAGATCTTCATCACTTTTTATAGTCTTATTTTTTTCTTTTAACTCTTCAACAGTTATACCATATGTATCAGCTATAGTACTTAAAGTATCTTCTGCTACTACATCATGCTTTATAGGTTTCATACTATACTCAATGTCAACTCCATCTTTAAGTTTTATTTGTCCTTTGTCATCTAATTCATAAGCTTTTGTTAAATATATTTCTTTAACTGTTCCGTCTGATTGTTTTTGCTTAACTAAATGATTTTCAGTTAATGCAAAGAATATTTCTTGTGCAGCATTAACCTCCATTAACATTCTAGCATCATATAAAAATGAACCATTTAATGAATCTTTTACAAAAGTTCTAGATGAGGATCTACCAAAATCTTTTTTAAATTTACCTGGTACAGCATCAAAGCCTTCCATAAGTTGGGCCAAATATCCTTTAGAACCTACTTTATATATTTCACTACTTGACATTTCCATAGTAGCTTTTCCTGCTAATACTTTTCCTCTAGCCATAGAAGAATAGGTTATTAAGTTTCCTCCAGATGCTTCTAAAAACTTTTGAAGAGTCATACCAAATCTATTCTTAGTAGCAGATTGTAAATCTCCAGCAATAAAAGACCTACTTGCAGCACCCATAAGAAATCTAGCAACTTTAGTTTTAACTGGATTTTTTTCTATCCATTCACTATTAATTTGATTGTACCAAACTTTTTCCATCCAGTATCGTAAAGCTTCTGATCTATTATTTTCTTTAGTTCCTCTCTTGCCTTTATCAATAAAACTCATTGAACCTGTAATTCTATTCATAAATGCACTTGATTTTGCCATATCTTTAATAGCATTATCATCATTCTTTAAAATCCCCTCTAGAGTTTTCATCATAGGTTCATTCTCTATCAGAGTTTGTTGTTCATTTAAAGAGTACATGTAAGTACTGAATCCTCCTAAAACATCTCCAGAAACATCCGCAGCATCTAATCCATATAAACCTTGTATAGGTATTCTACTCACAGGTTGACCTGATACATCTGTTTGTACAGAGTGTACAGTTGGATCAAAATCAAAACCATATTCAGGATCTGAATCAGCATCATCCACAGACTTTTTAAATTGAGATTTAGCCCATGACCATATAGCAGAAGATTTTTTTCCTACCTTTCCTGATTGTACATACTCTAAAGTTCCTTTCTTTCTAAACCTTGGTTGATCTAAATATAGTTTAGAACTATAAGCTTTATCTTCTTGTACTTTTAAAAATTCTTCAGTAAATGCATTAAGTAATTTAAATCTTGTATTGTCTTGTTGTTCTAAATCATAATACTCTTGATTTTTATATTTAGCATCATAGGCCCCTGTAGGATCTGTTCCTTTATACTCTCTAGGTAAATAGTTTCCTTTATTATCTATTATAGTACCAACGTATTTTTGTTTTTCTTTATCAGTAAGTCCAAAAGGTATAGTTCTATACTCATCTTTTACTCGTCTTCTATAATATTTAGAATTAGGTTTACCTGGAAGTACAATCTCTTGGTTAGTATCAGGATTAATTAAAGTAGTAGTCTCGTAATATTCTAATTGTGAAGGAGTTGAAGATGTCCAAGAAGATAACCTCACGTATTGTTTTTTTCCTCTTATTGTTTTTTTATAATGATTTTGATCAAACCAGTTTGAAAATGCAGGATTATCTCTAAGTTTTTCTATAACAGGATTATTAATAAACTCATCAGCATTTTCAAAATTAATTTTTTTAAGATCTTTATCATCTAACTTTCCTTCATAATCTAAATTAGCAATTCCAGAACCTACTAAACTATTCATTATATCCATATATTCAGAAGTAGCTTTCTTATTAGTAAGTTGTGCTTTTTCTTTAAATAGTTTTCTTAATCTAATTTGTTCAGTTGTTGTAAGACCTAAATTATTTTTAACAGTAGATAATCTAATATACTCCTTTTGTTGTTCTGCAGAAGCTAGTTTACCTTCTCTTGCAATTATATCTTCATAATTTTCTAGTATAGCAATTTCATCTTTAGTTAAACCTGTTTGAGAATCATATTCTTCTTGAACTTTAGTTATTTCTTCTTCAGTCTTTTTTAATTTTTTTATTTGACCTTGAGTTAAAGCACTTCCATCAGGAACACCTAAAGTTGAAACAACAGATAGCTGCAAACTTCTTAGTCTATATAACTCAGCTAATCTTCTAGCAACATCACTTACTCCCCCTTTTTCTGTTAATTGTTTTATTTGATCATTTAATCTTTTCTGTTCATCAAAATATAATTGAGACTTAGCTTCAACCATATTCTCATTTCCAAACTTCTCTGCAATTAATCTCTCAATCTCTTTAGAATCAGTTATACCTTTACCTATTAATTGTACATTTACAAATGTATTTAAATCTCTTTGAATTGCATCTAAGTCAGTATCTCCAGTATAAAATTTACCAGACTCTTCTCTATGTTTAAGTCTTACTAAAGTCTTTTTAAGATCATCTCCTTTTTTATAGTTGCCTTGACTGTCTACTAAATTATAAAGTTCTTTATATTCTCTTTCAGCTTCATCTAATTCTGATACAGGATTAGTTTCATCTTCTGTCATATACTTATTCTTTCTTGCAGCATTTAAATTTGATAAAGCTGTATTTCTTTCTTCATAAGCTTCTGCAGAAAGTTCTCTATCTACAAGCATACTTTCCTTTGTAACAGGGTCAGTTACTTCAACATTAGATCTCCATATTTTTTGAACGTCATAAAACTCTTGCGTATATTGTCTGTGCATATACTTTTCTTCAAACTCTTCTAACTCTGTTTTTGCTTGTCTTATAGCTTGCTCATCTCCTTGTTCAACAGCTTGGTCTCTAGCATGAGTAAGTTCTTTATAATCTTTTCTCCAATTTTTAAATTTATTTAATAAAGTATATACTTCCATTTCTTCAAGTATACCTTCTTTGTTTACTACAGCTACTTTATCTACAAAGTATAATAAGTCTTGTAGCTGAGTAGTATCATTAGGATTATACCCATTCTGATTCAGTAATGGAACTAATTTATTCATTATAGTGTTATACTGCTCTTGACTTTCCATAGCAGCATCTGATAAAAACTTTTTTGTTTGCATAACAAATGCTCCAATTACAGGGTCATTTATTTGTGTATATGCATTTAAGTTAGCAGCTACTTTTCCAACATCGCCTCCTTCTCCTTTTAATACAAGATTTAACTTTTCTTTTGAAACATAATTACTACTAAAGTTTTGTATAGCTTTAAATAAGTATTTAACTTGACCAGGATTAATATCTTTACCACCTAAATCATTTTTTAAATCATTCATGTTATACTTACTAATAGGGCCTTTATTTGCTCTAGTCACTATTTTATTTACAAAATTGTTTATATCATCTTGAGATAAATCTGAAGCTTCAAAAATAAGTTTAACATCATTATTAGTAAAGTCAGCTACAATATTAGAGTTCATATATTCAGATCCCTCAGCTAAGTACTCTTTAATATATTCAAACTGATAATTTTGTATTGTTTCAAGAGCTGTATCAATTGAGCCCTTTACAGATTGAATCTTTTTAGATACTTCTGTTGTAGGGTATAAGTCTAAAGTAGGAAGTAAACTTTTACCTAAAAATGCTTTTTGTTGCTCAAGTATTGTAGTATAGTAATGTAATTTAGCATTTCCTTCTGCTTCTAAATACTCCTGATTAGATTCCATACTTTTTAATATGTTATCTATTTGTGCAACAAATATAGAAATTTGTTCAACACTAGATATTATAGCACCAGCTCTTGCAGTAAATTCTTTTTGACGGTCAGCAATTGCATCCAATAATTTATCTTCTTGGATTTTGCTCATATCTTTTGTATTGATATCACCTAAAAAATCTTTTAAATTCTTAAGTAATGTTTCTCCTTCTTTTCCTTTTAATGATTCTTTTAGTTTACCAGGAGTTCTTCTAAAGTCACTAAGTTGTTGTTCAGCTAAAGAGTCAAAATCATTTATAGCTTTAATAAATTTAGAGGCCTTTACTTTTTTAAACTCTTCTATCATTTCTAATTGCTGATCTCTAAACTCTGCAAAGTCTGAAGCTTCTAGTATACTAGTATCAATAATAAAGTCATCACTTAATAACATGTCTGTAAGCTGTTCTACTTTAGTATTAGTATTTAATGCTTTTAGATTTAACTTCTTAGCAAACTTTCTTAATACTTGTCTTATAGCATACATTAAATCCTTTATAAACTTTTTAAAACCTACATCATCAGATTTAATTTTATTAAGTTTTCTATTACCGTCTAATTCAATAGATCTTACAATAGCTTCTTCTTTAAATCTATCTGACCCAATGTAATCTAGATTTCCTTTTTCTTCAGCTTTTTTCGTAAGCTCTTCTATAATACTGCTACCCTCTGTAGTACCACCAAGAGAATAGTATAGCTTATCAAATAAAGCACGGTTATCTTTTTGTATTGCTTTTATAAAAGGGTGAGCATATTCATGAAGAACAGTATCTGAATTAAAATTTCCTTCAACAAAAAATACTTTATTCTGATAATAAAAAGCCCCTTCTCCATTATAAGGAGTAGGTGACTCTTCTAATAACGCTTTAGCTTCACTTTCATTAACTATCTGATAATCAATATCAAAAGATTGTTTAAATTTTTCGGCAAGTTTAGTTGCTATTTCTAAATCTCTATCTGCTTTTTGCTCTTCTCTAGTTAAACTAAATTGTTGAGCTATTTGTTCAACGGTATCTATATAACTACTATTCAGTTCTTCTTGAACTGATTCATCAAATAAATATCTATCTGTAAACTGCTCTTCTTTAATACCTGCTCTTAGAGAATCTTCCATTTGAATCTCTCTAGCTTGTTGTTCATTTTCAAATATCTCTTCTTTTTGATACCAAAAATCAACAAAGTCTGTAGGTATATTAATTGATCTAACTGTACCTACATCTTGGTCAGAGTAAACTTCAATTACTTTATAACCTGTATTAGCATTGTAAGCTCTAGCCGCATTAAGAGCATTTCTATAAGACATATTTCTCATGTCTATAGTTTCTCTTTTTACTTTATCTTCTAGTTGTTCTTTTATATATATTCTGCAAGGCATTACTTATTCTTTTATTTATATAAATATACTCATTATTGTACACATTTTACTGGTCCTTTAGGATAAGGCCCATTCCAATCATCTCTTACAAATTCTTTAAACCCTTCTATATCTTCTTTAGTTCCTAACTCATAAACTTGTTCAGGAGAAGTTAAAACAACTTCTTGAAGAGTAGCACGGTAACCTCTATATTTTATTGCAGGAAGACCTTCTTCAGTTAAAGGTCCTATATAATGACCTGTATAATCATTATATCTTACATAATCCTCTTTCTCAAAACCTTCATAACTAATTATTGAAGTTTTACCATTAGGATTATCTTTATTGACAGTAATTTGTTTAGCAGTTATTTTACTTAAGTTAGGTGAATAACCTCTATTATCATTCTTGTCTATACTTACTATAAGAGGATCTTCAATATTTACAATAGCAGTAGATATATTATCACCATACATACGGGCTTTTCTTATATCACCTGCATAGTAAATACCTCTACCTAAATTAGTACCAGGGGTACGGTCATATTCACTCTTTATTACCTTACTAGGCGTTCCTCTATAAACAAGATCTTTCATTATGCTTGTTGGGAACTTTGAGTTAATATATCTTTGATATTGATCTTCTGTACCTATTTTAGATAATACTTCATTATCAGAATAGAATTTATCAAGACGTTCTATTTTAGTAACAACCCCAGCAGTTGGTTGAGTAGCAGGAGATATATCTTCTAACATTACCTCTAGAGACATAGAATTATCTCCTAATTTTTCAGTTACCATTACCCCTTTATCAATTCTTCTCTTTCCACGACCAAGAGTAGTTATATCTACATATCTTGAAATAAACCAAGTACCTTCTTCATTTTCAACTTTTACTTCTGTACCTATAGGTAATTCAACCTCAGCAGCTTGTTGAGTAGCTTTACTCCAAGTACCTATAATTTCACCATCTACAGTTACTTCAGAATAGTTATAACCCTTAGCCTCCATATTTTTATAAAGTCTCTTCTCTCCTGTATTATACGTACTAGAATCTGTATAAGCTTTATTATCAGTAAGTATAGTTGCTCCAGCTTCTACAGCTTTAATAGCTTCTCTTATAGTTCTGTCTTGTTGAGATTTTTGTAGTTCAGCACTTCCTCTTTTACCACCAATAGAAACAAATATTACATCATTAGATCCATAGTTACCAGTATTAGCATATTGCCCAGCTTGTTGAGCATAACTACCTGTACTACTTCCTGTTATTCCTTCAGCAAATCCTATATATTGAGTAGCTATTTTAGATTTTATTGTTGCTTTTTTATCAGGCCTACCTTTAATAGGTTGAACACTAAATACATTTTTAGGAGATGTTAAATTAACCCCACCAGCTGGTTGAGTAGCTATATCTAATGCTGCTATTGCATTTTCATATACAGCTATATACTCTTCTCTTATAGGTATTTGTTTTTTGCCAAGCTCATCTCCTTTCTTTTTAATACTATTTATATGTCTTTTTTGCTCTTTTATCTCACTCTCATAATTTTCTTTTAAAAATAAGTCAGTAAATTTTGAAAGCGGATCTAAAATTTCTTCTTGGTATTTTTTAGTAGGTCCAGGATCAGAGAAAGATAAGCCAGAGGTTCTATCATCTATTGCAAAAATTTTCTTTTGTACATCAGTTAAATAGCGTTCTTCTCTTACTGAAGTTGTTTTTCTACCTTTAAAATCAGCTTCTTTTATTAATATATCTACTAATTTTTGTGGAATAAGATTTTCTTTTTCATTTATTTCATTAAAATTATCTTGAAGCTCAATAACATCATAAGGATCTTTATTTTTTCTTTTATACATACCTCTAGGAGAAGTCCTCTCAAAATTTAGATCTGAATCTGTTCCAGGTTTAATTGTTACTGTGCCCCCATCAGGAGTTTGTATTCTAACTTTAGTCTCTAAAGCTCCTGTTCCTAAAGACTTAATGTTTAAAACATTTTGATTAATACCTAACTGTTCTTTTTTTAATGTTAAATTAACCCCACCAGCTGGTTGAGTATCAGGAGATATATCTTTAAATATATTTAGCTGAATACTGTTATTACTAATTGGTTTAACATTTTCTTCTTCTTCTACAGTTTCAGGAAAGACTTCTTCTATGTCAACTTCTTGTGCATCAGGGAAATACTGTAACATATCTTCTGCATCTAAATCAACTATACCTGATTCATCTTGTGTTTTTTCTGAAGACATTAAATAGTTTTGAAACTGATATGCATTTAGCAAGCTTCTATATACTTTAAATAAATCTATATTATTCAAATTTGTATTAACAGCTTTATTAACAGGACCTCTTAGTAATGCTACTTTTTGAGAAGGGTTAAGTATATCCATAAGACTATTAGGATGGAAACCTATACCTGTTTGATATTCACTCATTAATGAAAACTTTTTAAATACATCAGTAATCCTTTGATTATCTTGTGCATTTAAAGATTTCATTACTCCTATGTTAGCAAGCTTTCTTAACTGAACATCATAGTCTTCTGCTAATGAACCTTTAACAAGCATCTTATTATTTAAACTAAATATTTTTTCTTTTCTATCAGCTTTTAATTTAGCTTTAGCTAATTGAGCTAGTACTGGATAATCTTCTTTAAGATTTGAAAATTCATTTATGATATTATTTACTTGATCAAAATAAGAGTACTTAGTTGTTCCTAAAATATAGGCTCTATTAAATGTATTTGATAAAGCTTTTTGAGATATATATGATATAAAGGCTTTATCTAAATCTTTTGTTTTTGATACAAGGTTTCTAAAATCTTTATCTTGACTTAATGAATTTGGTGTATACTGATATTCTTTCATATACTCTACATCCATCATGTATCTTATATAATCTTCAAATGCAGAAAAGGGATTTTCTTGTGGTGCAAATGTATCTAGTCCTCTTTTTGAATGTCCTTCTTCTGTATTATTTGTATTTAAAAATACTTGATTTTTAAATTGTTTTGTAAGCTTTCCTTTATTAATGTATATTTTACCTTGGTAAACAGTTACCGGATCTGCATTTACAAAGTTAGGATTGCCATCTACAAACTCAACTTTATTACCTTTGTATGATTCAGGATACAATAATACTTTATTATTTCCATCTACAAATCTTGATAGTTTGTTTTGAAATAAAGAGTTTATTATAGCATTATTAAAAGAAGAACTAAATCTACTAACATAACCTGCATCAGAACCAAACCTTGCTTTTATTTCATTACGTGAATCAAAATCTTTAAGATTGTCTGAAATAAAATCTCTTACATATGAGCTAGATCTTAAAGGCATTGCTTGAGATATTATATCATTAGCTAGTTTATCAATTTTAAAAGGAGTAAGTATAGATCCATCTAATAGTCTATTTACAGATTCAAGATCTAATCCTTCACCAGCAAGTCTACCTCTTGCTTGTCTAGCCTCATCAAGTTCTTGAAGAGTTTTTGTGTAGTTTGTATCTGGAGTAGAAATAGGTTGCAATGTACGTAATCCTTTTATTGCTTTCTCTGTCTCTAAATAACTTAAGAATAAAGCCAAATCTGTAGGACCTGTAATTAGAGCAGTATCTTCAATTTGTTTTTTTAAAACATCCTTATTAATTCCGTTTTTTAAATACTTATTAGTCATGTGAAGAGAAGCGTAAGGTAGATTCTTTTCAAGAATAGTATTTATTTTTGGCAACGGTCTTTTCTTATCTAGTCTACTAACATTTCTAATACTATTTGCATTAGCTATTATATTACTTAATTGTTCTTCATTAAAGTGAGAATTCAATACATTTTCTGCAGCTTTCTGTTGTACCTTATTGGTATCTTCTCCAGTTATTTTTGCAAAAGCACCTTTTAATCTTGCTTGCTCATTTAAGTATTCAACAATTAAAGGTTGATTCATATATAAGAATACCTCATCTTGTTTAACTCCTGCTTGTACTAAATAACTAACCATATTAATTCCTTCAGGTGTAGCTTTTAAATCAACAGGATATTGAAGTTTTCCTCTATCTAATAAAGCATTTAATAAATGAGATATTACATCAGATATTCTTGCATTATCTTTATTATATTCATGAGCAAGAGAAATGTTTTTACCAGTTTTATTATGATCAAATAATAATCTATGAATCATTTTAGATTTATTACTAACAATATAACCTTGAGGCATCATAAAGTTTACTGACTTATATAAGCTATGCATTTTATTTACTAATGCAATAACTCCTAAAGGACCAGCGCCTGTCAAGTTTGCATCATGTTTTTCTAAAATATAAGATGTACTTAAAGTTGTAGTTGGACTTACTGCTTTTTTACCTTTAATGCTTCTTTGTCCTTCATCTTTAGTATATAAGTTTTCAAATCTACTATAACCTCCAGTTGCTGTTTGTAAATAATCTACTTGATTTTCTACAAGAGTTGTTTCATTTGGCTTAATAAGATTAATATAATTCTCAGGTAATAAAAGTATATCTTTCATTACTTTAAGTAACTCATTAAACTTGGCCTTCTTATATTCTTCAACTAATACAGTATTCTGTTTATCTCCTCTTTCTATTTCAGATATTAAATCTTTTTCAGAAAACTTAGTTTTTAAAATCTTACCATCTTTACCTATATGAGGAAACATCATATTTAACTTATCAACATCAAAGTCAGAACCTGCCTTAGCTACAATTTCTGTAGGGACAATAATTTGATTACCTCCACCAGGCTTTAAGAAATGCCACACCTCAAAAATTTCTATAGAGTTAGCAGAATCAATAGGTATTCTAGGTCCTAGTATTGTAAGAGCCTCTCTATTTTCTTCTCTAAACTTAGGATCTTTAATTAATTCATTTAATCTATCTACATCTCCAGTATCTTTTATTGTTAAACCTGGAGAATCAGGATCTTCTAAATTTAATAAATTAACAAAAGGTCCTTGCATAGTTATTGCAGTATGAGCTGCATTACCTGGAGTATAGAAAACAAGCCCATTTGTTCCAAGTAATTCTTCTTGTTTACTTTTATCTTTTATAACTTCTTGTGTTGTCCACAATTCTTTCCACATTGTTACAGGTCCTTGTACTAGAGCTTCACCATTAACTTTATATCTAACTAATCTTTTTTGTACTAAGGTCATTAATAACTTTTCTATATCATCCGGTCTAGGATATATAGATAAATCAACCTTTCTTGATTTAGTAGTTCTTGTAACATCAACTAAATCTCTAAGACTTTTAGGTACTTCATTCTTTTCAAGTTCTTTTTTAATAACAGACATAAGCTTAGAAAGATTACCATCAATAGGTATAAATCTTCCATTTTTATCTATTTCAAAACCTATATCATTTAAAAGCTCTAACTGATTAGCTTTTGTATAATCTCTTATTTGTTTATAATATTCATCAAGAAGTGGTTTATTATTTTCATTTAATAATTCTCCAACAGAAACAAGAGTATCTAAAAGAACTGGTCTCTGCTGTGTTGGAAATGTAACCAATGATTTATAAGACGTACTTACATCTGTTACTTCTTTTAATCCTTTAGTATATAACACGTTAGGATAAAATAATTTTTTACCTTTTTGTCTATCTTCTTCAGTTATTTCTTTTATTTGACTACTTGTTTTATCAGTAAAAATATCTGTAAGTTTTCCAGGTTCTCTAGTTAAAGCGGTTATCTTAGAACCTGTTCCATAAGTAACATAGTGCATGCCTTCATCCATCATTGCATTATGCAGATCAGTAAGAACAGGGGATATTATACCAGGAATAAGAGGTGTAAGTGCAAACTTATGCATTGCAGTAGCAGTTACTGGAGCGTTTGCTATATCACCATAGTAAGCTAATTTATATATAGGAAAGAAATCAACAACATCTTCTGCATCTACCTTCTCACCTTTTATTAGTTTTTGATATAAGTCTTCTTGATTTTGATTCCACTTATTTGAAGCTTTCTTAAACATCCTGTAAGCATCAAATGATATATAACCTCCACCATCTGACTCTTCCATATTTTTATAACCATCTGTAATAGATTTAACAAAAGCATCTAATTCTTTTTTAGTTCCTTTTGGAAACTCTTTAGCAAATTTTTCTTTAGCAGCTTTTTCTATAATAGGTAAATAAAGACTATCTTTCATAGAATCTTCTATGACATCTGTATTAAATGTTTGACCATAAGTTAATTCAGGCTTTTTGTTTATAGAAGCATAAGTATCTCTATTACCTACCCATTGTTTATTAATCCAATTAATTGCATTTTGTGCTAATATCATACTATTACCACCACCTACAGAAGCACCAATACGTTTAGTAATATCTTCTTTTACATAATTAAACTGTAAAGGATCTCCGTATATAAGATTTATTGTTTCAAAATTGTGAATAAAAGAATTATACTCATATGCTTTTAAAAGTGAATTAACTTCTAAAGCTTTTCTTTCTGATTTTAAAAGTTCAATTTCATTCTTTGTCTTTCCTTCAGTAACTAACTCAGGTAAATTTAATTTCTTTATTAGTGCATCATCTACATAATTACTATTATCAAAAGCATACTCTTTTGTCTTACTTACTTCTTCTTCAAAGTACTCTTTTATTTCTTTTACTACTTTTTCTTTTAGTTCAGGTTTATTGTTAGTTAAGTAATCAATGACATCAACTGAAGAAGATATAGGTAATGCATATAACTCATTCTTAGTGGTATCTCTAAGCATTCCATCAAACATAGTAAATGATTCTCCTGCTTTTCTTCCATTAAATAATTCTTTATTATAACTAGTAAGCTGTGAATAAGCAGCTCTATTCTCACCAAATCTTTTTATTCTAGTAAACTCAGAACGTAAATAAGGAAGTATCATATTATTTATTGCATAATCAGAACCTCCTCCCTCTGGAGTAAACATGTCTACATCAACATATAAACTTTTATCATAATCTTTACCATCAGGTCTTTGAGGTCTTACTATACTTCCTGTATTTGAACCTGAATCTAAAACTCTTAATCCAAGCGCAGATTTCTTTTCACCATGTCTTATAAATTCTTTTACACCGTCTAAAAGAAATGTATGAAACTCTTGTGAAAATTTATCATTCCTATATAGACTAGTAGTATTATTACTTGCTTTAGTACTGTCAGATACATTTACACCTGAAGTAGCAAACAGATCTAATACTATATCATCTTTTCTTTTATTATAATTACCTCCATCTTTAATACGGAATACACTATTTAATAAAATAGATTCTTTTGTAAAAGTATTTTTCTCTGGATTAAATTTACTTAAATAAGCAAATTCATTTGGAGTATTACTTTTTTGTCTGTTTAACCAAGCATTAGATAGATTATCCATTGAATTAACATCATCTACTAAATAAGTAGCAGAACTATCTTGAATAACATTAAATATTAAATTTCCTTTTGCATCTAGTATACCAGTATTTTTAGTAACAGCTCCATATTTTGCTTGCAAGTTTGCAATACGTTTTACTTGACTATATTGATTTATAGGTTTACCTTTAAATATAGGATTAGTAATTATTTTAGCAGGAATCTTTTTAGCTAAAACTTTTGCAGGACTCTTTACAAACTCTTCTGCATATTGTTTTTGTAAAACAGAAACAGATGGATCATTAGGATCTGCTTGTTGAATATCTGCAAATCCTTTTGTAACAGCATGAATATAGTTTAATCCATAGAATTGAACAGCATCTTTATCAAATGCTTCTCTTATTCTTTTAATGTTATCTACATTAATACCTAAAGCATTTAAGAATTCAACACTTTTATCTTTCTTAAGTCTTCCTTTAGAATCTGTAAAATCTTTTACAACATCTTGTAGTTTAAGAACTGATTGATTATCAATTGTCTTACTAACATATTTACCTTCAGGTTGAGCATTAAATCCTTCTCTGTATTCTCTTAATATACCGTCTACATCTAAATCAGATTGAGTAACTGCTAAGTTATATTTACCATCTTCTTCAAACGCAGTTAATTGTAAGTAATCAATCTTTGGTTTTTTAAATGTATGAAAGAATGCACTAACTATATCAAAGTCATACTCATGATTAATTGGTAATGAAGGATCAGTTAACTTTAATTGTATAAGTTCTTTTAATACAGGAAAATCTTTTGATGCTTCTTTTAATATATTATAAGCTTTTACTGGATCTTTAACACCTTGTATAAGATTAGCTATTACATTAAAGCTTTCATTAAAGTCTGCAAGCTCTCTAAAACCTTGTTCATTAAATACAGCATCACCGTTAATATCTACCTTATGTAAACTTCCTATAATGTATGAAGCTTCTTTCTCAGCTAACTGTAGTAAAGATTTTTTACCTACACTTTTATCAGGAACAATACTAGAGTCTTTTTCTTCTGGATTAAGTATCTCATCCATCTCTTGCTGTTCTTCTATTATAGCAGTATTAGTAAGACTATAAGCTTTATTAATCATAGAGTATCTACTCTTATTTCTATGATACTTAATAACACCAGAATTTTCATTACCCCAGTTAGTTATAGCTGCTTGAAACATTCTAATATTATCTAAAATTTTAGATTGTTCAGAGGTAAGCTGTGTACTAGGTACAGGTTTTATATCCGTAACTCCTACATAACTTTCATCTCCTACTCTTTTATAATTGTAAAACTGTCTCTCAGCATCTTCTATTTTATTAACTACAATTATTTCAACAGGTCTATTTTTTATTTTAGCATCAGCATGTGTATAATAATCACTAATGATATCTACACCTCTAAAATTTGAACCTAAGATTCTTTCTCCTTTTTCTATATCAGCATTTAAATTTTCAAATGAATTAACTTGAGCTCTAGTAAAAATATATTTATCATTAACTCCTTCTGCTCCTTTAAGTACACCAGCTGCATTTTTTTTAATATCACTAAAAGTTTTAACATTACTAAATGAAGGCATCTTAGATGTCTTTTTTAACTCATCATAATAGTCTTCTAACTTATTGTTAAATCTTTCTAATACCATATCGTATGTTTCTTTACGGGCAGATTTAGTTAAGATAACACCTAAAGTTCCAGCTTTAGGATTTGCAGAATTAGTGGTAAGTCTATCATTGTTTATTTCATTTGATATATCAGAAATAACACTGTCAATTATATTAACAATTTTATTAGAATCAAAATCATTTAGTGCATCAAACTTAGCATTATCTGTTCTTCTTATACCTCTATTTAATTCATACCAATAAGTATTCTGTACAAGAGGAGTATAGTTATTCATTATTTGTTCTGCATACTTAGGATCAGAACTAGCAAGATAAAGATTATCATATAATTCTTTTACTCTAGGTATACTTAACACATCAATGTTAGCATCTGTATTATTTATTTTAATACCAGGAAGCTTGTTAAGTAAATTATTTATAAAGTTTAATATCTTTCTAAATATTGTATTACGCTTAGGTCTACCTTTTTTTATTTTAGAATTCTTAGCATAGTTTCTAAAATCTTCAGCTAAAATTTCTTCTATTTCAAATGAAGATTTATTTTTATACTTAGGTAACTTTTTAACCTCAGCATATAACTCATCTTTTTGTTTTTGAGTTAAATATAATTGTGTAAACCCATGCCATGCTTCATGATATAAATCAACTTCTGTACCTTTAGTAGTTATTCCAACCTTTGCTAAGGGTGCATTAGGATCAACTAAAGCAGCTGCATTTATAACAAAGCTTGCAAATTGATTTGAGTTAACAGCATTAACTATTGGATCAAACTCAATATATTTATTTAAAGGAGAATTAGCCCACCACGTTTTAGCATCATTAATTTGTTGCTGAGTAACTTTACTTAAAGAATAACCTCTTCTAAAATGTTTACCTGACTTAAATGTATTAGCAGCATTAGTATTTGAACTACTTGTTTTAGATAATAAAGTATTACTTATATACTCATTATTTAAATTTTTAGTTATAATTTTTTCTTCTTCTTTTTGATTTTTTAAATAAGCTTCTTTTTCAGCAGCATTATCAAAATCAGTTTCAGCTATAACAGCTATTTTATTTCCTTTAAAATAAACACCAATAGTATCTGGATAAAAATCAGGGTCTTCTTTAGTTACCATTTTTAATTCAACAGTATCTCCTGTTTCTACTTCTGCAAGAGTATTAACATCTCGGACAACAGTGGACAACAGTGGACCAGTAAGAGGATTTTCTAAAGACATTCTTTGATCTTGTCTTATCATTGCTTGAGTTAACGAAGATATTCTAACAGGTATAGTTTTAGTGTCTTCATTAGTTTCAAAAAATTCAACTAAGTTATCTTTAGTTCTTTTCCTAGTGCTTCTAGTATCTCTTTTCTGATTAGCTTTATTTACGTCTTTGCTTATTTGACTATCAGGATTACCAAATTGAATAAGCTGATTATAAAACCCTGCATCTAAATCACTCAATGTTATATTAGCATTTTGAGATCCTAAAAATTCAATATAGTCTTGGTCTCTTTTAAATTTACCTGTTTCAATATCATACCTATCATAACTATTTTCACTAAGTAGTTTTTTATTATAGTTCATTGGACTACCTATACCTCTATTTTCCCAACCAGTAGTTAAAGCTTCTACAATAGTATCTTTATCTTGTTGAGTTATATCAGATAGTTTATTTGGAGATAAATTAATTACTTGACCATTTCTTAATTCAAAATAAAGTGAACCATTATCAGATGCATTTAATTTATAACTTCTTCTTCCTTTTACATATTCATTAGCGCTTGTAATAGGTAAGAATTGATCTATAAAACTAACTCTTTCAGAAGTAGGTATATCTTTAGTTAAGACTTCTGCTATTTCTGTTGCAAGTTCTTTTTCAATTGTTGGTCTATCTACAGCATAAGGATTACCATTAATCATCACAAAAGGAAAACCTGATTTAATACCTATTGCATCATTTGGAGATATTTCTATTGACTTGACAATTCCTTTTGCTTTTGTTTCAGTCATTCCTGGTAAAACTTCTAGATTATTTATCTTAATTTTTTTACCACTTAAAGTAGAAGAAACTCCTTCAGTTAAACCCGTTATATCTAAAATAACATCTTCTTTATTTTTTACTACTCTTTCATTTAATTTTTCTAGTATAGAAATTTCTTTATCTATTCTTTTTTTAGCTTCTTCAAATGTTATACCTAATGATTCAGAAACTATTAAAGGATCTGCTATCTGTTCTTCTTTACCATATATATCAGTAACTTTTCCATTCTTTACACTTCTTAAAAATTGATATACAATTTTTCCTGTACCATCTCTAGATATATTACCTTCCTCACTAAATCTAATAGGATAACCGTATTGATCAGTAACAACTAATATAGCTCTATCATTTTCTTGAAGAACACCTTCAACAGCTGTTTTAGAACCTACTAATTTTCTTGAACGTAATACTTCTTGTCTTGTAGTACTATCTAATTCATCTAAGTATTTTTTATCAGCTATAAAATCTTTTTGATTATTAAATTTATTTAAGTTAACAGCTTTGAGTTTTAATCTAGTACCTTGATATATAAAATCATATAAACCATTTCCCTTTTGGTTTTCTAAACTTAAAGCGTTTAATGTATTTATTATAGTTATTTTATTCTTATCTTCTTTTTCAATAGTAACTTGATTGTTATTAGGATTTATCTTAACAAAAGGTGTGATGGTCCCAGTCAGTGGAGAGAATGTTTTTAATCTTACAGGAGGAGTTACATCTACTTTTTCATTTGCTTGATCTGTACTATCTTGAGACTCTGTATTTGCAGCTTTATTATTAGTTTGTACAGCAGCTTGTGATCTATTTACGTCAATAGTAAATTGTTTTATAACATTTTCTAAACCTGTTTTAGGATTATTAAAAAGAACATGGGCATTATAAAAGTCTTGTATTTTGTTAGTTTGTACATTTCTTCTCATCAATTCGTTGACCGCAATAAACGGAACATGCTTTACTAACTCAGCAGCTACTATAGTGGAATCAAGCTTTTGACTGTCAGGAAGATTTTCATTTGTTTTATCTTGAGCTGCCTTTCTACCATCAAAAATAAATTGCATAGTTCTATCAAGGTTAATATCTTTACCTTTTTCATCTATACCTTTTTGTATATATTGTATAAGAGATTTTATTCTCTTTACACTTGGTGCACAAGCTAGTTTCATAACTATATTTTTTTACTTACAATCGCTTTCCTCATTAAATAATTCAGCTGCTATTTCTGCAGCAGTTTTGCCTTTACCTTCTTCAGCTATTTTTGCCATTTTTTTAGGATCAGAAATCATACTTTGTATATTTTCTTGATTATCATTAGAGTTATCAATTTCTGCAGGCTTAACTTTTACCTCTACTTTTTGAGCATTTGCTTCATTTAATTCTTCCACGTTTATATAATTTTTGATCTCATCAAAGTTAACATTATATTCTGTACTTTTTCCGTTTTCATCCTTTCTTAATGTAATAGATTTAGCATCTGATTTAACCCAAGTAACTACATCATTTTTCTCTAACATAGCACTCTTAGTATCTGCAGGATTTACTCTAGTTTGGTTTACAACAGCAAACTTCATCCCCGGTTTACCTATAACAGGAGGGGCATCTGCTATATCATATACAGAAGCGCTACTTAAATCTTCACGTCTTTGATTAATAAGTTCTTGTAAAGCTTCTAAACCAGCAAGACTAACATCAGCATCCATAGCTAATTCTAATTCTAATTCATCTAGCCTTTCAGCATTAGCTTTTACAATATCATTTTTAAACTGATTAATTTCTTTTAAATCTTTTCCAGTAAGATCTTGTCTTTCTCTAACTAAAGTATCTATTTTTCTTGGGTCAGTTAACTTAGCTTGTCTTATAGCAACCGGAGCAAAGCCCTGTCCTTTCATTAACTGTAATTGAGAAGTTTGAGTATCACCTTCTTTATACATAATAGATATAGGCATAACACCTAAACTATTAGCTCTTAAACCATGTGTATTATTTAGTAATATTCTATACATAGATAACTGCTCAGTATGCTTTTGCTTTTTAGACTTACCAAACTTTGTACTTTCATATTTATTCTTAGCATCTCCTCTATACTTTTCAGTAAAGTTATCTCCTCTCATTGTCTTCATATCATAAATACGGACATTTCCATCTTTATCATAGGTAAGTAAATCAACTGTTCCAGCAACACCTAGATCATCATTATAAACAACTATATCATTTGCTAGCATAACCTCAGAACCCTCTTTAATCTTTTTGTATAAAGTGGTATCCTCTAATTGTTTAAGAAAATCTTCAACAACTTGAACATTATCAGTTAACTTATAATCAGCTAAGTTCTGCTTAAGATTTCCTGCAAAAAAGTCTCTTACTAACTCATCTACTTTAGTTCCAATAGTTTGAGCAGATTTAAGTAATTTACTATCTTCAGGTTTAACAGATATTATGTTACTGACTCTTTTAAGTTTCTTATTAGTTTTTTCATTAATATAAAACTCACCATTTTTATCAAGCTTAACAAAGTTTTTATTAGCTTGAATCTGTCTAATAGTTTCTTTAAATTCTGGAGTAAGAGCTATATCTTTAACTTGTTGAGTAGTTCCTTTAGATTTAGTTTTAACAGGAGCTGTTTTTACTTCAGCTGGAGTTCTAACTTCTTTAATATATTCTCTAAGTCTATTTAAATCATTTTCAAGAAAAGCACTTCTGCTTGTATCTGCTCCACTTTTTTCTTCTGCTTTTTTAGCTTGTTCAACTTTTCTTTCTAACTGACCCTCAACCTGTATTAATTGATTAATAGTTAAATCAGATAAAGTTTTATTATCAGCTAGTTTTACACTAGTAATATTTGGTTCTTTTACATCTGTTCTTCTTTGTTGAGGTTTAAAAACTTCTTTGATCTTCTCTTTAATCTTTTCTTTTTTCTTTTCTATTTTCTTACTAACTTCTTTAGTAACTGAAACTTTTGGTTTAGATTTATTTATCTTCTCTTGTAAATTTTCACTTTTTACTTTATCAGATATCTTATCTTTTTTTACAGGTACTAATAAATCATTAAGATATCTTAACTGATCATCATACTTTCTTAAAACTTTTTGTAATTGATTAAGTCTTTTATCTTCAATTTCTTTTGCTCCTTCCAAAGTTTCTACATCTTCCATACTTTGTAGTACTTCAGATTCTAACTTCTTTAATTCTGCTCTTGTCTCAGGAACACTAACATCAGACTCTGGATTTATTTTAGTTAAACCTGTTTTAGGATCTATTATAGTAGAAGCATTTAATCCAGCTTTTTGTTTAACGCTTCTATAAGCTTTATCAGCGTTATTCCATATACCTACGTACTCTTTTAAATAAGCTATAGATTTAGATATAGCATTCTTAATAGTTCTTATAAGTTTCTCTATAGTGGATATTTTACTTTCTACCTTTTTAATCTTAGATTCAATTTCAGCTGTACCAAAAGTCTTCATAGAAGGATCTTTAACTAAGTTTCTATAGTAGTCAGCTTGCTTTTTTAAATCTTCTTTTATTATTTCAAGTTGTTCAGATTCTTCTTTAAGTTCATTTATTCTATCAAGAATGTCATTTGCTGTAGTAAACTCAGTTCTTATTTGACTTCTTAGTTCAGGAATTTTTTCTCCTATTTTTTCTGCTCTTTTATTTTGATTAGATTTAATTAAATCTGCAGTAACCTTATCAAGATTTTCTATCTTATTAATAAGATCTTTCATTTGATTCTTAGTTAAATCTACAGTTGTATCTAATAATTCATTTAAGTAAGCTAAAGTATCTTCTATTTGAGTTATATCTTTAGATGCAATCTCTTGTTGTTGATTTAAAAGATCTATTCTTTTACCTAAAGTTTCTAAATTTTTAGCTTGAAAAGCTTTTTCATTAGCAGTCAAACCTGTATCATCTTTCTTTTCTTCTTTGAATTGCTCTGCAAATTTGTTTGAAATTTTTTCTGCAGAAGCCATAGTTTTTTCTACAGTAGATTGTTCTGCTTGAGCTCCTTTTTCAGTTAAAGCATTTGCAATTTGTTCAAATGTTTTTGATCCCCACTTATTAAACTTAGGATTATTAACATCTGTTATAGGTACTTCTGGTCCAAATTCTCCTGTAGAAGCGTCATATGCTACTTTTACAAACCATCCATTTTTAGCAAATCCAGCAAAAGGAACCCATTCACCTTTAGATTGAACACCTGTCCCTTCACCTGTAGATTTATACATTAAAAATTTATCACCAGTAGATGTTTCAATTTCTACTATTTCTCTTCCCTTAACAACAGCAATATTTCTTGCTACATTCCAAGTAGCATTTTCACTATCTAATTTTTGTCCAAGGTCAATTAATTTTTTTATATCCTTCTCATGATTTTTAAAATCTTTATAATCTTCTGTATCAATAAAATATCCTTCAAACAAATCTACTCTATCAAAAGGACTATCTATTATTACTTGTTCTGAAACATTATCCATTTCAGCTACTAAGTCTTTTAATAAATTTTTAATATCAGAGTTAGTATTTATTTCTTGAGCTAAGAAAGAATCAAGTGCATTATCTAATTGGTCTTCACTTTCAATAAAGTCAAAAGCTTCTGGATTATTTTTTTGATAAATTTCAACTAGACCTTGATATAAATCAGAATCAATTGCTTTTAATTTAGCAGCAGTAGGTTGACTAAAGAAACTAGCTATTTCAGGATCTACTTCTTCTTTAATATCACCATACTTTTCAATAGCTTCTTCTTTAAGAGTTTCATATTTTGCCATTATCTTTTCAGCATCTTTAGGACTCTCATAACCTTCTTTAAATCTATAAACAAGAGCTTTAGTATATCCTAAATCTTCATTGTCAACTAACTCTGCTTCTTCAAAAAGTTTACCTTCTTTATTTACATATGTAACCTTTCTTGATTTTTTGTCTTGAGAAACAACAGCTTCTATTCTATCACCATCAACAGTTAAGTTTTTTATTTTTGAAATATTAAAACTTGTAGTATTAGGATCAGGATTAATCTCTAGGGCTAAAGATTCTTGAACCGTTCTGGGAAGTCTAGCTAGTTCATCTTGCTCTTGTTTATTTAAAACATCAAGTTCCTGTTGTAATCTACGGCTATACTTTTGATTTTGAGTTTCACCATCTTTTGTTAAAGTTTTAGCTGCATAAAGAACTTGCATTAATCTATTGTATGTGTCCGTTCCCTTAGGTATAATTTGTTTACGTTGAACATCAATAAAATATGGAGGATCTACATCATTTTCCATAAAATTTTTAACATCCTTTAATTCTAAACCATATCCATTATCCCATAAAGTATTTAGTAAAGTATTGTAAACATTAGCATTAAGAGCTCTTTGTACTTCTTGTTCATAGTATTCAGCTCTATTATTATACATATCAGTCATCCATACTTTATTTCTTTCAACTTGTTCTAAGAAAAATTCAGGATCATGCAATAGATTGACAGCTTCTGCCATCTTTCTACCCGTTTCATCAAGAGTATAGTAATCAACTATTTTATCAAAAGCATCATCAGCTTTCTCATTAAATACAACACCACCGTCTGCAACATTTTTTAAGTATTTTTTATATACACCTCTTAAGCGTTCTTTTGCTTCATTTTGTTTTCTTCCTACTTCTTCAGGATCACCAGTTTCACGTAAAGTTTCATCATATTCTTTTTTAGCTTGTTGAAACTCTTCTAATGTTTCTAATGACTCTTGCTTTTGCTTTAATAGTTTTCTACCATCTTCTGTTTCAGTTTCTTTTAAAGCTTCTATTTCATTCTTTAATAAATTTATTTCAGATAATCTAATACCATCTTGAAGTAAAACATTTGCTTGAGAAGAAGTCATATTCTTAACAGGTCCTTCAGAAACTAAAGACTTCTCTATTTTCTGCATTCTTTCAAGAGCCTGATCATAATTTTCATTTAATATGACTGACATATCTAAAGCATTATCCCAAGACTTTGCTAAAATTTGTAACTCCCTATATTCAGGACTACCTTCTTTATAATTTTTTAGTAAAGCTCTTGGTCTATTTTGAAAGCGCTCCCGCATATATTTATTTCTGGAGTTCATTCTTTCAGCCTTCTTAACTATTTCAGGTATACGTGCTTGGTATTGTTCACCAGTACCTCTTTCAAATCCAAAAGCATCTTCAAATTCTTCAACACTTGTATCTTGAAACCCTTTTAAATGATCTAAAAATACAGGTAAGGTTCCTTCTCTTAAATTTGTTTGAATATGCTGAGTAAAAGAATCATTCATAACATCCTGTATAGTCATGGTATCTTTCTCTCCTTTAAGGGCTTGAGCCGCTTTTGCTTGAGTTGTAAAATTAAATGCTTTAGCATTAAAAAAGACATCAGGATTAGCAGCTAGTGCAGTAAGATGTTGAGCTGCTCTATTTCCGTAGTTAGCTCTTTTTTCAATATAGTCATTATACTCTGCCTTATTACCAGATAAATACTTTTTATAACCAATTCCTAATGCTCCTGTACCAGCATTGAATGCTTTTCCAAAAGTACCCATGAAAAAACCTGATGCAAATGTTTCAAAACCTTGTGCACTAAATTGATCAGTCATTGCATCATTAAAGTATTGACCTTTAGTTAAAGCGTCAGCAATACCTTTACCTGTATCAAATTGTGATTTACGTTGAGATTTAAAACTATCTACATAATAATTTTGAAGAGCACTGGATATTGTTTCTTGACCAACTTCTTGAAAACCTTCCATTATATTAGCTCTAAAGTATGATCCTGCTCCTACAAGAGATTTTCTTAGAGGATCTTTAGCAAATGATTTTACAGTACTTTTAAACCCATTAGATAAATATTCATATGATGCTTTCGCACCAGCTTTACCTGCTTTTTTAAAGAACAGTTTTCCATCTTTAAGATTAATGATATCATCTATTTTATTTCCTACTATACCTTTTAGTCCTGTACCAGATCTAAATAAATTAGGAAATACCATTTTGTTAGTTGCATATATAAGTCCAAAGTTCCATTGCATAGCTTCTACACCTGCTTGCTTTGATTGTTTAACAAAGTCAGCTTGCATGTCATCAGGTGGAGTTTCTCCATTAGCAAACCAATAGTCATTGTAAAGTCTATCATAAGTTGCATTCTCTGTGCTACCTCCTTCTAATCTAGATTCAGCTAAACTTGCATTAATGTTTCTAACATCTCTATAGAATCCTCCAGCTGTTCTACTTATCTTAGCTAGATCGCTTAAGTTATCTGCTTTCTTTATAGAACGGGCAGCCTTCACTGTATTTTCTAAAGGATTAATAAAGTTTCTTAAACCTTTACTTGCTTGCCAATATTTATTAGCGCCTACTGCATTATTTATTTTTCTTACACTATTACTTAAAGATGCAGCTTTTGTTCCTTTAAAAAGTCTTCCTATATTTTTTGCTACATTAAGTTGTCCAAGTTGAGAGGCTCCTGCTGTAAAAGGAGTTGCTGCCATAATAGCTAGTTCTTCAAGTAATATTTCAGATGCAATACCAATAGTATAAGCTGAAGATAGTGTGCTATTTCCTATAAAATCATGAATACCATTCCATGTACCTGCATCCCAACCACCAGTATTTATTTGACCAATAGCATTATATTCTTCCATTCTTCTTGCAGCTTCAGTATCTGAACCCCAATCACCTTGTACTAAACCTCTATATAAACTTTTAGGTCCGCTTACAAAAGCATCTGACCACATGTTTCCCCACTGATCTGCCATTCTGCCCCATTGAGCCATTTTACTACCGTGCTCTGCATAAAGACCTTCATTATCACGGAAAGGTGTAAACCCTAACTCTTGAACTTCCTCTTCTCCCAATGCAAGATAACGCTTATAGAAAGCGTCTCCATTAGAAGGACTGTCCTTATAAGAATATATGTTAGAATAAGTATTTGGATTATTTTTTGTACTCATTCTAGCAGCTGCTACTTCACCTATAGCTGCAGATTCTTTTCTTATTTCTGAAATAGATTTTACACCTCCTCTTCTTTGAGGTGGTTTATTAGGAGGATAACCTGGACCATAAGTTTGTGTACGTACTTGAGGTAAAGTCATATCAGGTATGATAGGATTAGGATCTACTAATCTATCTCCCTCAAATGGTTCATAGCTTTGAGCATCTAATTTTGGTGGTTCTATTCCTCCAAATTCTGGACCAAGAGGATCTAATGGACTTATAGGTATTTCTTCAGCCATGTCTTTTATTTTAATAAGTTATCATAAGTAACATTGGCAATAACATCTGTTTCGTAGATTCTATCTCCTACACCTCCTCCTTCTTGATAATTAGCTGCTCTATCATACATCTCTGCACCTGGAGGTAATGTTCTTTCTAGTCCTCTTAATCTATTAGTCATGTCATTAACATTTCCATCAGCAATCATTAGTTGAGATGGACGTGCCATTCTACCACTCTCTTGAAACTCTTCATTCCCATAAGTTTTTACTTTTGTAGGATCTAATACATTTTGATCATAGTTCCAATATAATCTACCCTCATCTGTATATTTAAACTCATTTAAATAAAATCTCATGTCATCATAATTTCCTTGACTCATAGCTTCTCTTGGAGTTTTTCCTCCATGTAAAAGTTCACCGTCATCTGATGTAAGTACAGTATTAAAAAGTGTTTTATTTCTATCTTCATACTGATTAGCAGTTAATAAAAATTGATTATAATCATAGTCAAAGTCTCCAGCATTATATGTTTGTTCATAACGATATGTTTCATAACCTAAGTTTTCAGGATCAAATACATTATATACAGCACTTGAACTATAAACTTTTGTTTTATCATTATACTTATAGTTGATTGTTCCTTCACCACTGTCTGCAGCAAAAGTTATTCCATCATCTCCTGCTTTTCTTATAGCATAATCTACAGGGTCTATTTTACTTCCTATTGCAAGATCATTATTAAATGTGTTATTTGGTGCAGATATACTCATACCGTTTGCTAGTAATTGCTGTGCTTCTGCTTGAGATATTATACCATTAGTTCCTTCTTTATTTGTAGCTGTAATAGATTTAACAAACTCAGGATCCATTTGTATATTAACACCTTCTCTTAAACCAGAGCTTTCTACAATAGGATTAAATCCAAATTCAAAATCAACTTTCTTTTTCTCTTGGTAATCAATGAATGCATTAGTTATAGCCATACCTTTAGTAAGATCACTAAACTTTTGAGTAGGACTAAAGTCTTTATAACTTTTTGCATCTTCACCATTTATAGAAAATCTCCAAGAAGCGTTATCAAATTTAGTCCAGTCACCTGTTTTAAAGTTATCCCAGCCTCTCGCTCCCTCACCATAACCACTTCCTCTAACATCTATTACACTCATTCCTTCTGAATATAAATTATTAGGATCAGAAAATTGCCCCATGTTTTTAAATATAGGCATCACTCCACCTTGACCATTATTAGCTTCATTAAGCTTTCTGTATTTTTCTTGATAATAATCAAAAGCATCTATAGCATCTTCCATATATCTACCATCTGCCATTCTTTTACCAACGCCAAGCACATCTATATCAAATCCAAAAGCTTTATCTTTAATTTGCCAATCAGAATCTGCATCACTTAGCTTATTGAATTCTCTCATGCCTTTTTTCCATAAAGAAGTCACTCCAGAAGCCACACCTGCTTCTCTAACGCCCTGGCTATTTTCTACATAAATTTTACCATCAGCGCCTATAGATAAAGAACCTTGAGTAAAGTCTTGACCAGCAGAGCTTCCTAATTTATCTATGCCTCCTTGTCCTCTCATTGAAGATTCAAAAAGTGCTCTGTTTCCAATTTTAAGTGCTTCTTGTGCTTCTGCAGATAAACCACTGAATAATGATTTTATACCAGCGCTATCATTAAATTTTGCATAAAAGTCATGAACATCATTTCTAACTTGCTCAGCTGTATTAAGTTTTACAGACGTAGCATTATTAAACATATCTGTTCCTAAAACATTATCATTTTTAGAATTCCAATTATTAACATTATTGTATATTCTAGCTAATTGTTCATAAGAAGCATCTGTATTTTGTTCTAAAAGTTTACTTATTTTAGCTCCTTCTGTTAACTCCTTATACTTTTCTTGTGATAATTTATTATTTGAAGAAAGTTGAGGAAGCTTGTTAGTTAACAACTGATCCATTTGCTTATACATTGGATTCAGCTCAGTTTGTTTAATAAATTCTTTTTTTGATTCTACTTTAGCTCTTCCGCTTTTATCTCCAATAGTAGTACCTTTGACTCCTTTTTTCTTTCTTACATTATTTTCAGTAGGTATATAACCTTGTATTCCAACTTGCTCTTGTACAGGAATTCCTTTATAATCTATTCCTTCATAAGATTGTCCCTCAAAAAGCTTAACAGGTTGACCATCTTTACCTCTAATTACTTTATATTTTTTTACAACAGGTTCAATAGCACCTATACTTGTAAGGTACTTCTGATCTGCTAACTCTTGTTTTCTATCATTATTATACTTAATATTATCTCTTTGTATTTTTCCTCTTGCACTTATTTGAGACATTTTGTATGCATTTTGTTGACGCATAACTTCATAAGGATTTTGCTTAATAGTTTGTCTCATTCCTTTCATAGAATGTATTTGAGCAGCTTCTCCTAAATCTTTTCTCATTAATGATGAAGCAACGCCAGCATCTACTTTATATCTTAATGTATTTATATCTTCATAAGGATTCTGAAATCCTGAAGTTGTGGTTGCAGTACTAGAGCCATTTTTAAAATCTTCATATTCTTTTTCAATTCTAGTCTTAGCATCATTATTTACTTTTCTATTATATTCTAGATCTTGTAACTTAATAACTTCTTTAGGACTAGCTTTATTAGCTTTAACTTTTTGTTGAAGTTCAGAAATTCTTTTATCATAATCATTCTCCGTAGTAGTAAGAGAATTATAATATTTCTGTTGATTTCTTTTTAGTACATTATAATTATTTTCTAAGTACTTCATTTCTGCAGCAGTCTCATCTCCATCAAATTCAGCAGCATTTCCTTTTGCATAATCTTTACGGTTAACATAAGATTGAGTTTTATAAATTTCTTGTACACGGGGATCATTACCTAATGAGTTTTCAAATAACATTGATAATGGTCTTTGTAACTGTTGACCGTTTTTAGTAGTAATAATAAATCTACCATCTTTACTAAACTTAAAAGTTTCCATAGAAAGACCTGCTTCTTTAGCAATCTTTCTAGCTTCATCTTGAACATTTAAATAAGGAGTATATACAGGTGAACCCATATTCATTGCCCCATCATCAGAAGCATTTTTAAATTCTTCTCTTTTATATTGTAAGTATTTTTGTCCAGTAGCCCAGTACTCCTTCCTTTTTTCAGGATTGTAAGCAGTTCTTAGACTTTCAGCTCTACCATTTTCTGAGTTCCAGTTTTTTGTCCAAGCCATATCTTTCATAAGAGAATTATCTTCATAGAAAGGAGTAAATACTTGAACAGCTTGGTCAACATTACTTTGTAATGATAAATCCATGCCGGATATTCTTCTTAAATTAAAATCAATATTTTTAACTAACTCATCTTTCTTTTTAATATTACCATCTCTAGTTAAATCAGCATAATAATATTGACCATAAATTTTATTTAACTGTTTCCAGTTACTATCATATTGATTTTGTTTTGTCTTTAAAGCTTGATCAAAAAAGTTTAAATCCGGAGTATATGGTTGATACTGCGGAATAAAATCGGTTACACCCTGTAAATACGTTGCCATTGTTAATCTTTTCTTATGTTATAAATATATTAAAATTTTATAAGTTTAATAAACATTATAAGTTTAATAATGCCATCCCCCATATCTCATCATACCTTGTTGAGGTATTTCTGGTGCACCAGTCATTGGTTGCTGAGGCATCATCTGTCCTCCTTGCATAGCTGTTTGCTGAGGTTGTGGTGGAGGTGGAGGTATTAGATCTTCTTCAGAAATACCATTAGCTTCCATGTATGGTCTAGCTACCATAGGTATACCTTGTGGAAAACCTTTTGATGATTCTTGAGCAATTGCCAAACCTCCCAACTTCATATTATAGTTTTCAATCATTAGTTCAGCTGTTCTTCTACTAATATTATCTGAGTTAGGATCTTCAAGTATAGCTCTGTATTTATTAATATCATATTGTTTAGCTAATTCAGCAGGTGTATATGAAGGTTTTTTACGACTACCTTTTTTCTTCTTTCCAGATTTACCAAACATTTTTAATACTTCAGGATCTGATATTTTCATACCTCCTGTTTTATAATCACTAAATATAAATGTATCATCCGGAAGATTTAAAGGGACTCCTCCTTGAGCATGTCTAGGACCTACTATAGTATTAACTTCAGGAAATGTATCTCCATTAATATCTCCATAAACAACTTCTCCACCTTCAGCTTCTAAGTTAGCATCTTCTCTTGGAACAGCTCCTATAGTTCTAGTAGTTTGACTAGCATTAGGTACAACATCACCTCCATTATAATAATCAGAATATCCAGGAGGAAGTATTTGATTTACATTAGTAGTACCAAAAGGTATTTTATGTTGTCCACCATGTTCATATATTGGACCTCCTTGTTGAACACTACCTGTATCTTTATAGTTTACTATTGGAAGACCAAAGCCTCCTTCTGGATTATATCTATATTGAGTTTTAGAAGTACCATCTGCAAAATTCTTTTTAACAGGTTTTTTATAATCAATATAACCCGACTTAAACATTTTTTCATTCATGCTTTGTGTCTTGATTGATCCATCTGGGTATATCAATTGTATATTTTTGTACTTATCTGCCCCATAGGGATTTTGTTCACCGCCTTCTTCAAAAAGTATTGGACCACCTTTTTGGATACTTCGGTTACCTCGGTTATACATGCCCATAAATCCAGAAAGATCATTTCCACCATATCCTTGACTACCTCTATTTATTTTATCTTCATAAATAGCAAGTCTAACTGCAGCATCATCATCTACATACTTATTATACTTTTCTAGGGATGATGTTAAATCACGCGGTCTCTCAGGAGAAGTAGCTCTTTCTACACCAGTAGCATAGATTCTTCCACCACTAACAGGGTCCATATTGAACTGTTCACTTTGCTGATTCATTGTATCAATCTTCCACTTAGTATCTAGAGCTTGCTGTTGCTTAGCTGTTAATGCACCACTATAAGCTATGTCAGCATTTATTCCTGCTTGCATTGCTCTAGTATAATCATCCATATATTGCTTTTTATTTTGAGCATTCAACATTGACTCTTTATTTTCAGTATCAACATTACCTGCTAAAATATTACCTGCTATTTGAACATTTTTATTTGCTATATCAGCATCAATTTTAGCAGCGTTATCTGCAGCAGCCGCTTGTACAGCAAGTAATCTACTAGTATTATTACCTGCTTGTCCTTCTATTATACTCTGTGTTCCTTGTGCTAAAGCTTGATTTGCACGTTGTGCAGCTAACTCATCTAAAAAGACACCTTCTTTTTCTTTAAGATCTACTTGATTCAGTGTAGGCAAGAATGTTTTAAGCTTACTTTTATTAATAGCAGCTTGAGTTGTACCCATACTATCTTGTAAAAGATAACCTGCTTCACCGGGCTGTTTAGGTTGAGCCATTCCTTCTGTTGTGGTTTCTTCACATTCACATTCTTGAGTACCATCTTCTTTAGTAACTATAGTACCTGTTGCTTCACCTTCTGCATCATTAGGACAATTACAGTTTTCAGTAGTTTTTGGAGTATCATCAGTTGTTACTTCTTCTTCAAATATTTCAACAACATCAACTTTATCTGGTTCTATATTTTCACAAGCCTTAAATTCTGCAATACGTCCTGTACTTATCTTTCCTTTCTTAGCCATTTCCTCAGCAGATACTCCTTTATAAGCACCATTCTTCATAGCCTCACAAATATTTTTAGAGTATTGATCATCTGATCCCTGAAATTTAGAAGTCCCAGAACTTCTTTTAATTTCTCTACTTGTGCCTTCTTTACCAGTATAGTAAACATTGTCTGTACCTTCTAGTTTAGTCATATCCTTAACTTTTGACTTATCCTTAGTACGGGTAACTACTCCCTGATCATATTTCTTTTTTGCTTTACCTTGAAGGCCGGTTTGAGCTTTAGGTAAAGATCCTCCCATTTGTCCTTGACCTGTTACATTTCTACCAAGATACTTAGGACCTTTATCATCTAGCCTAAATTCACCAGTATTACTTTGATAATCTCCTGTATCTATAACATTAGAACCATCGGCTTTACTAGATCTATCATAATTACCAGCATTAAAGGCCGCCATAACCTCACCTTGTTCTTTTCTTTCAGCTATTCCTGATCCAATATTTTTAAGTCTATTTACTTTTAAATTATAAGCATTTCCATCAAAATCTCTTACAGCTCTAAAGTCTTGAGTATACTCACCACTTTCTTCTTTAGCTTCTGTATTTTCTTCTTGGTCATCAATTGCAGAGTTACTAACTTGTACGTTAGTCATATATGGATCAGCAGCCTCATAAGGATTAGTAGGCATACCAGTACCAGTAGGATTAAACGTAATATTATCTTGAGCTTGAATATCTATTGGATTACCTAAGTTACCTGTTAGTGCTCCTACTATACTTTTATCATGAGGAGTATTTATACCTCCTACTACTCCTTGAGTTTGGTGCATAGGTAAGTAACCTCCATAAGCAAATACAGGATACACTGCTCCAGCATATCCTACGTTACTAGGTAAAGTATAATCTGTAGAAGGATTTTTTATTATCCTTACTTTACGTTTATTATTTGGTAATTTTTTTATTTTTACTCTACGCTTATTCATAATATTATTTTACATATATTCAACTACTCCTCCACCCAGTATAAATCTTTCAAGCTCTTCTTCAGTCATCTCAACTTCATCTCCAACTATTGGGCCTCCATAAGCTTTAGCCCAATCAGGCTGTTCTGTAGCAAAAACAGGATCACCTTTTCTAAATTGTTGAGCTGCATTAACTCCTTGTTCTATAAGTCCAAGTTCTGAAGTATTACTAGGAGCAGGTCTCATATTAGGATTATTTTTATAGTAATCCATTGCTGCGTTTACACCTTGTTCCATAAGACCCATTTGTGTAGTGTTGCTAGGAGTAGCTCTTTGATTAGTAAATCTTTGTAGTTCAGGGTTTCTATTTTGTAATGTGGGCATACCTGCTCCTGTTGGGTTAAATGTAATATTATCATTACCTCCAAGAAGTGGTGCAGGATTTTCAGGTGTAGAAGAACCATAGTCATAAACTCTATCATCATATTTATCACCATACATAATAGGAGGAACCCCTTCATTAAATATAGATTTACCTATTCCATCATAAGAACGCATCATCATTGGATCAGCAATAGGTTGATTATTTCTTGTCTTATTACCTAGTCTTATTTCTTCAGCAGAGCTACCTCCTGGTCTAGGAGTCATTGTTGTTATCTCACTTGCATAAGGATTAGGAACAGGTGCATCAAGATCTAAGTCATTAGGATCATTAGCTAACAACGCTGCTTCTTCATTAGCTCCTATAACAGGATCTACAAAATTATTTATAGCTTCTTGCTCTTTTCTCATTTCCTCATCATATGCTAAGTTGTCTGCTTTAAGTCTTGCTTGTTCATCTTGATAAGATCCTGGATCTCCCAGTCCTTGTCTTATAGATCTTCTTCTATTTCTTTCATACTTTTTAGCATCTCTTCTTTCAAATCTATCATCCTGTCTATCCTCTCTTCTTTCTTTTCTATCTTCTTTTCTATCCTTTCTTCTTTGTTTTCTGTTTATTAATCTGTCAGTCTTTTTTTCAAATCTAGATCTAGTATCAATTTCTTCTGGTGGATCAATACTTACATTTTTAGAAGTATTAGCAGTTGTATTAGCACTATCATTTAATTTAATTTCTTGTCTAGGTGCTGAACCACTATTATTACCATAACCATATGTTACACTATATCTTTTAGGTCTACCAAATATATTTGATTTAGTTACATCTACATTTTTTATATAAGGATTTGCTCCAGATGGCATAGCAAACGGCATACCAGTACCTCTATTGTAGTATCCACTAGTTGGTCTGTATCCAGCAAAACGGGATATAGGATTTATATTACTAAATAAACCTCCAATTCTATTAGCAAAAATACCTCTTTGTGCCATAGGAATATCTTCCATTTCACCACCATATTCATATACACCTCTACCTTTTAAGATATCAGCTTGAGTAACTTTACCATCACCCGTTAAATCAGGAAAGCCTCCTTCTCTATACATATCTTCATCACCACCATATACAAATTTAGTTAGATCAGGATTAGATGAATCAGCAAAACCTCCTGTTTGAACATTTCCATATAATAATTTACGTGTTCTTTCTTTTATCATCTCATCTGTTACTACGTCTACCTCCTGTCCATTTGGTAGAGTCCCTTTTGTTCCATCTCTACTTTGTAATATAGCACCATCCATAGTACCGTCACCATATAAGGTGGATGAGTTGACCCATTGTCCAGTTTGACCATCAGGATCAGCATCAGCATCACCTCTATTAGTAGGGTCAATATACTGATCATCCCATGTAGTTTCTAAATCTTCTTCTGAAAAGAATTTTATTTGATCACCTCTACCAGTTCTTGTCAAATAATTTCTTTTAGTTTCCATTGGCATAGGATCCTCACTCATATATCCTTCTTCAAGTTCTTTATCACTTTTAGTATTTTCTTTATTAACAGTTTTAGCTGCATCTACTATAGGATATCTTTTTGTAATCTTACGTGATTGAAATCCTGGAAAACCTCCACTCATTCCTCCCATCATACCAGCAAGTTGAGTAAAGTAAGGGCTCATCATTTGAGCATATATGTTAGGATCAAAGTCAAGACTATATTCTTTTGGTCCAAAGAGACCACTCTTTCTTACATCCATATGTGTAACTCCTGGCATCATACCACGTCTCATCATTTTTTTTACAGGTTTCATAGCTTTTCTTAACATTCTACGTTGACTTCCTGCACTACCTAATCTAGCATATTCCATACCTTCTTGCATATTTGTTATATCAATAGTTTCTCCTTCCATAGGAGCATTATACATTTGTTGTTGCTGTGCAGCAATCATATTAGCATATTCAGCTTTTAATCTTTCTTCTTCTTGTTTCTTTGCAACATTACTTTGAGAATAGTTAATAAGGTTATTCTTTTGAATTTCTCTTTTATCAACTTCTTGATTTATAGCGCCAGGTGTTTGGTTATTTACTTCTTCTCCTCCAGGTGCATATATAAAATTCTTTAAACCTCTCTTTATATAATCTTTCTCACCACCTAACTTAAATGATCCATCTTCTTGTAAAGGGCCTTCTGGACGAGTTTGTTCAGTTACTTCTTCTGTATCAGTAAAAAGTAATTCATCATCAGATTCAAAATCTTCTTCCATTCCTTCTCTAGCTATTTGCTCAGTTTGAGCCTTATCCATAGCTTCTTCATTAAGTCTTTCTTCTTCATCTAATTGAGCCTGAATCATTTCTGCTGTATCATCTACTTCAGAAGAGTCTTCTTTACTTTTATTTTCTGCTTTAGTTAGATTAATATCTTCCATAGCAACTCCAATATAAAATTGAGCTTGCTGAGGATTCATTCCCTGCTCTAATAAACTTTGATAAATAACTTCAACTTCAGAACCTTCAAGTTCTATTGAATCAGTTATATATTCTAACAACTGATTTTCAGCAGCTTTTGATAATTGCTGACTTTGAACAGCAGCTCCTGACTGTGCTATATATAAAAAGTTTTTTAATTTACTTTTATATTCACCTTTACCATTTGGTGCTTTATATATCCTAACTTTTTTCTTTGCCATAACTTAGCTTATATATTAAATATACTAAAATTTAATTTATTGTTTAAACATATAATGTTTATATTTCTTCTACTACATATCCACCCATTCTCAGCATGTCTATTTCTTTTTGTGTAAGCATTGTTTCTATTACACCACCTTCTTTTAAAGTTTTACTTTTTGTTTTTGATCCCTTCATTTGAGGAGTATCACTCTTATAATTATCAGCCATGATTATTTTTTTTGGCCTATCAACATTTAATTGTTCTGTTGTTTGAATATCAGAATCAATTATTATACCATCAGGATCTGTTTTAATTACAGGATACTGTAACGGATTATCAAAGTTAAATGGATTGTTTAATGGATTTAAAAATTTGTTTATTGGTTTAGTTATAGGATTAAATATATTTTTAGGATGTAATCTAACATCGTGAACATAATCTGTAACTGCCTCCTTATTATTTTTTAAAAGATATTCGGCTGTGTTTTTACTTCCTGCAAGAGCTTGTAAATATTTTACAAGTGCAGCATCTGTTTCTCCTTGAAGCTGTTTAGTAACACCTTTATATATATCTTTACCTTCTCGTCCCAACCAGTGAAGACCTGCTAAACCATACTTTTCTACAAGTGGATTATTGGATAGAACACTTAAACCTTTTAGTTTACTTATAGGATTAACAATATCAAGACTTTTTGAAGCAGCTGTTCCTACCTGATCTAAACTTAGATTTGATCCCTGTCCTATTGTACTTCCTACTGCAAGAGCTGTAGTAGGTAATGCAAGAGCTTTTCCAGCTGTATATGTAGCACCTAGTACATTTTTTGCTCCTGTTATAGGATTAAATGTAGGCACAGGTGCACCTGCACCAACAGCATCATCTAAAAATTTAAGATTATATTTAAGATTAGGAAGTCCTGGTACTGACTTATTAGCGGTTGAAATATTTACAACTTTATTATATCCAGGTATTCTTCTTAAAGGACTACTAATGAGATTACCTGCATATTTAGTTGCTGCACCAGCTTCTTTTCCAAAGGCTTTCGCTAGCGTCTTACCTGTACCTGTAATTACTTTTCCAGTATTTTTAAATATAGCACCCGGAGCAAGACTAATAGCTGCACCTGCTACATTTTCACCCACTCCTCCCCAATCATCTTTTTTATAAGCATCATAAGCTCCTTCAGCATATCTTGGAACTTGTGTAAGACCATATCCTGTTATAGCACGTTGTACCCAAGGATTTTTTAGTACAGCACCCGCTCCTCTTGTAACAGGAGAAAGAAGTCTTCCAAGTGCTGCTCCAGATCCACCTAAAGGTAATGTAGCTGCACCCATCATTAATGCATTTACACCAGTACCTACCATGTCAGTAAATCCTTGTGCATCATGCATCCAATTATCTTCTGTGTCTTTAGCACTATATGTAGCATTAGGTCCTCTTCCTTCAGCTATGTTTAAATCAACACCTTTTCCAAGAGTATTATTAAAGTATCTAAATAACATGTCATTCTGACCTGAATCATCTCCAAGTTTTCCTTCTTTATATAATCCTCTTAACTCTTCAAAAGTTTGAGGATCATATATATCTTTAAGCTTAAAGTTTTTATATTTTTCAGGGTTGTTTTCTTTTAATTGCTTTAATGCTGTAAATGCAGGAGCATGTTGTCTTTCTACATCTTTTAATTCTTTTTCATATAATTGAACTAGTTGCTTGAGTTTAGGTATCTTATCAGTTTTATCATCTACATCTAGAATTAGATTACCAAATCCACCTTTGTTATGAAATTGTTTATAAGCTTGTTTAAGAAGTTTAAGCCTATCCATTAATTTAAGTTGTTTTCTTCTACTTTCCTGTTTTTTATATACAGTAGTTTCTGCTACATCCTGAACACACTGTGTTCCATCCCATCTAGTTTTACCTGAACAGACACAAGATTTTCTTTTAAAATCATATTTAGCACCATCGGGACACTCAGGCATACCTGCATCCCCTTTTTGTTTCTTATCTAAACATCCTATACATTCACCTTTCTTATTTGGTAACTCTTCTATTATATATCCACCTCTTTTATAAGGATATTTAAATTTTGGATTATCAGGTATGTAATCTTCAAGATCATTAGTATTATGAATTCTACCGTACCATGTAGCTTTATAAGCTTTTAAATCTTCATTAATACTACCCTTATCTCTTAATATATTTTGATAATACCAGTCTCTTCCTTTATTCATAAGAATTCTTCTCTCATTTTCTGGAAGTTTTCCTATAGTAGATTTATATGTATCAGTAAAATCACTACCTTTTCTACCAGGCCAGTTGTTATTCTTTAATTGATTTTTATCATACTTTCTATAATATTCTTGAATAGCATAAGCTCTTGGGTCTTTTCCTGCATTATAAATGAAATCTGCAGCCTCACCTTTTTCAAGAGGAGTTTGATAATAAATAAGATCAGGACCTATATTTTCCATTGCCCAATTTATAGCATCTTCTCTAGTAGCTCCTGATTTTAATCTATCATTTCCATAATTAGGTAAGCCTCTACCAGATTTACTTCCTCTATTATACTCGTAGTCCATGATTTTACCAATCTGATGTCTTAAAAGTTCTTCATCTGTTTTAACACCCTTTTGAGCTATAGGTAATTCTTCTACTATATATCCTCCTTTCTGATACTCTTCTATTTCTTCATCAGTAAGTTCTGCTTCCATATATCCACCTTCTTTTAATAGAGGTCTAGAAAGTTTTTTCTTATCTGTATAAGGAATAGTATATCTTCCTGATAAAGAAATTTCAGGATCAAACTTAAGTTTTTTAGTATCGTAATCTCTTAAGACAGGAGTACCAATACTTGCTCCTATATTTAAATCACCAAATTGTTGATTTATACCTAATGAACCAACACCTTTAAATACAGGGTCTGGGCTTACAGGCAATACACCCGTAGCATTGAAACCTAAGCCTTTTGGAAAATTAACTCCAACTCCTCCAACAATATTATTTTGAGCTTGAATAAACCCCCAAGGATGAGGTCTTGGTATACTAGCTGGTCTAACAGGATTAAGTTGTTCTCTTAAATTATCTATAGGCATTTCAGCAACTTGGCTTCCTGGAAATTGATAATTAAAACCAGGCATCATTAGTTGTTTATTACCTAAATTATCCATACCAAATAAAGGTCCTTTTTTTAAAGGTCTTCCATCAGTCTCTGTCATTGTTATACTACTTGAGTTAATTACATTAACTGAATTATCTTTATCAGGACTATTACTTCTATAACCTTCTGTAGAAACTACACCTTTAGTAAATTTGTTAAGTTGATTAGCTCCTCCTGGTAAACCTCTTTTTATATGTTGACTAAATTTCTTTTTCATTATCTCTGAGATATTTGAGATTTTGTATTAATCATTTTAAGAACCATGTTAACAGGACCTGAAATATTTCTTTTTAAACTTATAAAGTTAGCATAATGTCTAAATCTTTTACGTTGTTCTTGTGATTTTTGATAATCTAAATTTGTAGTATTTAATTCTCTTGTGTACCCATTTGGTTTAGTTAACCATATATGTCTTTCATTATAGTTACCATCTAATACAGTGCTTCCTGGGATTACAGGACCTGTTGGTGGATAACCTGCTCCTATAGGAAACTCTCCTCTATCTTTTGTAATATCCCAAAATTGATTAAACCTATATTTATTTTCTTCTTTTGAAAATAATATATCATAAGAAGGATTAGATGTATTATATTTTGGATATTCTAAAGATAATAGAATATTATTCTTAGGCATTAAGTTTAAATTTAAATAACCAGATACTTGTTCTGAATTATAAATAACTGCCTCATCAAAATTAAAATCTAATACATGAAACTGATCAAAGCAATTAAACTCCGCTCTTTTATAAGATTCTAAAATATACTCAATGCTTTTTAAGGTAGTTACATTTTGTCCTGTTGATACAGGTATTTCTAATTCAAAAGGATAATTTCTACCATAGTAATTACAATAATCATTACACTTATCATTATGTTTCCATAGTTGATTATTTTTTGTTGTAATCCAATTGTTTTTTCCTGGTAAAACTAAATCTGGATGCCAGTCATGAAAAGATATAAAGAACTTAGATTTAGGATCAAAACTTATAGTCCATGATGCATCATCAAAAAGCTCAGGATCTCCTAGTTTAAATTCAGAAGCTCTTCTATCTTTTATAATAAATATGTCTTTTGCTGAATCATAAGTAACTTGTCCTGTGTATTCTGACTTAAGCTTATAGTCTTTCTTAGAAAAGTATAATAATATATTATCATTATCAAAAAGAGTCTGACAACCAATACCACATACAGGATTGTCCAAGTAAGGATAGTCAGGAAAATCTTGTAATAGCTGATATGGTAAGAAAGTATCAAACCACCACTTCATTCCATTTTGAGATATTTCATTTATACCATTACCATAAGAAAATATTTTACCTTGATTTTGTGATATATAATAAAAACCTCCTGGAGAAGAACTTATAGATCTATTATCTTGACATGAGCCATATTCATAAGGAGCTTCTGCAGAAGATATTTTTTGAGGAGGTTGAGAGAATAATCCACCATCTCCAATAGTAAGTTTTCTACTTGCATCTGTTTTTAATGTATCTACTCCTTGATACATTATAGGACTTTGATTATTAAATGTAATAAATATACCACTCCTACCAAACTGTTTTACTCCACTAATTGCTCCACTTAAATTTACTAAGTTATCTAGTAAAAATATTCTCCAAGAATCTTTATATGATAGTGTATTTATTTGAGGTAGAGAATAAAGTATTCTATTAGGATATGTTGTATAACATAAGCTAGCAACATTAGGATCATAATTTCTATTTTGCATTGCTCCAGCAGAAACCTTTTGATTTACACTTTTAGTAATACTTAAAGAGTAGTCGTATTTATATACATTATCTGCCGTTATAATTTTTGGATTCATATCAAACATAGAGTAGAAATCTGTAAATCTATAAGGGTCATAATGTTTAGTAGCAATGTCTATTGGAGCATTTTCTCTAAAATCTATAAGAACATCACTCTCTACATAAAAGTCTCTAATTGCAGAATCTGCTAAATAAAAGAATGATTCCTTAACTCCAAAAATTCCAGGGTAAGCTCCTTTACTATTAGTTTTATATTTATATTTTCTGTGATCTAAATTATAAAAATCTGTAGGTAAAGGTCCTTGTCCTGGTACAGCACCTTGATTATTTCCAGGAACAGCACCGAATATATTAATTTCATTAATCAAGTTAGATACATCATAGCTTTGACTATTACAATGAAACTTAGGTTCAGGAATCATTTGATCTAGCATATAGTTATACTGCTGTCCATCTGGAAAATCAAATAACCATTGATTAAAAAATAACATTGTATTTTTTTCAGTATATCTATTTATATAGGTATCTCCTCCAAATAGTACAGGAGAGTGAGAAATAGTATTTAGATATAACTCTTCTTCTCTACCATTAGTATCACATATAGGTCCTGTTGGAGCATATCTAAAGTCTTTTTGCTCACAAGGTGTAATAACTGTTTGTAATATAGAATCTAATTTACCATATTGATTCTTAAGTCTAAACTTAATTCCTCCATAGTAACTAGCAATAGGTAAAGAAAATTCTGGATTAGTAGGATCATCAAATGTAGGTATATCTCCAGACAGAGTATTTGGAGCAGGGATAGGAGGTGTACCATTTTGTACAAGCGTTCCTAAAGTAACTAATGATTTATCTTCATCTAGTAGTGTTGGTCCTATGCTACTTACACTATGTCCTACAGGTCCAGCTTCTGTTCTAAGAGTAACATTTCTATTTCTCTTTAAATTATTTATCTGATATGAAAAATCTGACCCTAAATTATTTTGGTATCTTGGTAAGTTTTGAATATTATTTTTAATGTAAAAAGCATCAGGGACTTTAAATCTTTGAGGATTTGCTACATTAACACTTGTCATATTACTATATAAACCGTGAGACATCATTTGTAATGCATATTGTCTAAATGGTAATATTGCTTTTATAAGTCTTAATGTTGAAGAAGACCCTTCTGAAAAATAAAAAGCTAGTTGACTTAATCCGCTTGCTACTCTATTAATAGGATCTAAATAATAATAATCCGGAAACTCCATTGTATAATATCCGGCAGTTGGAGGTATTGCACCAGCAGTTGCTGCAGCTGAAAAAGCAGGAGTTAAAATAGTATTTTCCATCTGAGCAGCACCAGTTGCTCCATAACCACCAATTAATCCTAAAATAACATCTATAGTAGGATTTCCATAAACAGGGTTTACTCCTGCAAAATATAAATCAAAAGCAGTATTATAAGTTTCAACAGCTACTTGAGTAGCACCCGCTGCAGCTAAAGCTGCTGCTGAATTAGCAGGAACAGGATTAGCTTGCCCACCACCTGTTCCTAATACACGGGGTGCATTATAAGTACTCCTAGGTACCATTGATATAATAGCCTGTATTAAACCTGATGTAATCATTGTAATTAAAGCCCAGTTATCTACTAACTTAAACTTAGGGTGCTGATTAGGTTCATGAAAACTTTGATTTGAAAATCCTTTAATTACACCATAAAGCTTTAACTCAGTAGTAGATAAATAAGGAACTCTAAACATTGTATCCGGTGAATGAAAAGATATAATATCAGAAGGTATTTTTTGCTCTACGGGATCATCATCATTTTCCTGCTGAGTTATATAAGGATCCTGTAAGTTATAGTTATAATCTGAAGGGTCATTTGTATTACCCCAAGGCTTTATAGTATTAAAAGGATGATTTGCATACAAACCTGTTTTACCTTTTTTACTTGTTCCTTTAAACTCAAATGTTCTATAGTTGTTAATCATTCCTTTTGCAACTATAGATTTGTTACCTTGTCTTGATCCTCTTAGTATTTCATAACCAACTATACCAGGTATATCTTTACCTAAATTATCTTTCGGTAAAGGTATATTTTTAAAGATAACACCCATTAATCTAATCTTAGCCTCATCTACAATTGTAGAAGAAGTAGGATTAGGTTTAAAATGCATAGTCTCATTACTTAATGTATTATCAGGAAACTTATGATGTCTAATATACTTACCACATAAATCATTTTCATCAAGTGTACTGTTTGTCCAACAGTGTGAAGATGAATTCCAAACTTCAGGTTTTTTATCATCATATCTTTCTGTTGACTGCCAGTATCCCATATTACCTGAAGAAATAATTTTACCTCCATCATCTAATGTTGTTGATACACCACCAGGTAATGTTGATAATGAGGCCGTATTATAAGTTTCAAAAATATGATCTCCTGTATATAATGTATTAATATCATTATAAACTGCATCTTTATTATTTTCAGGAACTACACTACCACTAGTTGGTATTTTAAAATCAGAAGGCGCTTTCCCAGGAATATGAAATGAAGGAGATTTATAACCTGTATCATATACCCATCTTATAAAAAATGCATAAACTTCATCTCTTAAATAACTTGTTTTATGTCCTCCATTAATATAATATTCTGCTGGGTATTCTACAGAAACCCATTGAGCTCTAATTAAATTAGCTAAAGGTTGATAGTTAAAATCAAAATATGTAGTAGGAGCTACTCTTAGTAAATAACTATTTACATTTTCAATCTGTTTAGATTTCTCATATACATCAGATATTAAATTAAGATTAAAAAATGTTTCAGCTCTAAAATCTCCTTGAAGACCATCTAGAGTAATTCTTGATGTACTACTAGAATATAAACCTAATACAATTGCAGTTGATGCTGAGTTTACTGTTTGAATTAAAGCTATTTGAAACTCATCAAAATTTTCAGTATCAGCTTCTATTTTAATTTCTAATGAATTTTTACCATTATCTTCATGCCATACAGGTTGAATATTACTAGGAGAAAAATAATCAGTTACTTTTTGACCTTTAATAGTATAAGCTATTGCTGCAGAATAACTACCATTATTTATAGTTCCTCCTGATTGACCTGGGGTTACTTCAACACAAGGAGTTTGTACTAAGCTAGTTAATCTTATTTTTTCACAATCTAATTGATTCAGATCTGTACACACTATACAATTACCACCTGTAGTACCACAGTCTTCTTTCCATGTTACACCGGGCCAAAGAATATCATTAGTACCATTAGTATAATAATTTATATTACCTTGTCCAATAAAAGTATAAGTACTATCAGGCCAAGTTTCAGGATCTCCAATATTTAAAAATCTATCAGGGTTTTTATTATCACACCAGTATACTTGCCAGGAGCAGTCTTCCATTTCTTTAGAGGCGCCATCTATAAGATATCTTTTATCAAAATTTAAACATGCATCTTGAACAATAGTTCTATAAGTACAAGAGTCATCTTCTAGTAGTCCTATTTCAGACATTGTTGCTGTATTAGTAGCATTATGACCAACTGTATAAATTATCCATTTATCAGCAAATAAATGTATTGCACCTATTATTTTTCTATCTCCAAAATTAGAAGGCATAAAGGCACCTGCTGTAGCACATAATTGATTTGAAGAAGCATTAGATATAGTACCTTGATTTCCCTCAATAGTATTATTAGTTGCGTTCCGTGCATGTGTCCACATACCATCTTGCACATATGTAAAATCAGAATCTTTATTAAGACCTTTTACAAAACTATGAGTTTTTACATTAGAGGTATTAGGAAGCCGTTTCTTTGCCATGTCAAATTAATATTAGCTTTTAAACATATCATAAAACCTTGAATACATAGCTTTTCTATTTGCTCCAATAATTCCTTGAAGTTCTTTAAAGTTAGGCATGTTAACTAAACTTAATGCATTATTTCTTGCAGGTCTTAATTTTTGTTCAACTAACTGCATCCTTTGTGCAACATCTTCACCGTTAATATATAGGTTTTCTAGAATTCTAGATTTAATTGCATATTCATAATACTCATTAAGTAATGGATGATCAGGAACCATTAAGTTTCCATCTTCATCTTCCATTTCACCTTGATAATTTAGATATACTTTACCAGTGTCAAAACTAGTAAATAAAAAACCATCTCTTATCCAACCTTCATTTGTTGCAGTAACATAAAGATTTGGACAATTAGATTCAATTCTTCTACTAGATCTCATTCTAAGTGGTAAAAGATTTCTAGAAACATAGCTTTCTCCTCCTCCTACTATTTGAATTATTTCATACTTGTCTCCTTTACAGTTTGTAAAAACTCTTGGTTTTATACAAGTATCTCCATATACCCCGACTGATTTATTTAAATCTACATTAGAAGGAAGACATCCTGCAGCTGTAGCTTGACAAGGATTAGAATTACAAGCTGAACAGTTAACAGTAGGAGCTGCGCATCTATCTACACTTGATGGAGTTTCAGTATAAGGAACTTCATGTATATTAGTTCCTCCAATATTATAACCTACAGACCTTACAAAGTCTTCACATATATACGCTAAGTTAAAAGTATCAAAGTCATCTGGTAATTTAACTCTTCCATGACATACGTCTAGTATAGTCTCTTTAGTTTGATTAATTCTTAAACCTAAATCATAGTTTACTTTTCTAGCCATTTTAATTAACTGCTGAGGCTCTATCTTATTTTCTAAGGCAAGCCCTGTCATATCAACTGAAACGTCTTCTATAAGCTGATCAAAGGTTCTATATTTGAGTGTATAATTCTGATCCATTATCTAAGAACATTTTGATTATCGTCTGCACCATTTGCTGGTACTTTCATAGTAGTAGTTAATTCTTGTATAACCATTTGCTCTACTTCAGCATACAAATATTCAGGAATACCTGTTTGTTCACTTTGTCTTAAAGAACATTTAGCAGGATCATCATCACATAAAAAAGGAGCTATACTTCCTTCAAAGGCTCCTTCTATTCTAACTGCGTCCCAAACTATATTAGGGAAATATAAGTATCCATTTAAGAACCAAAAGTAAAATCTATTATTATACTTAAATGAAGTTAATTTTGTCATTGATGTATATGTTCCAGGATCAGTTCTATATAATTCAATTGATCCATCAAGTGAAGAAACTGTTCTAATAACAGGACCATTTAATGCATCAAGAAATCCTGGCATTTTATGTCTAGATCTTTTTATAATACACCCTGACTGTATCCCTGCACAAGAAGCTTCTATCTTATCTACTTCAACAAGCTCTACATTTGGAAGAACATTAAAAATAGAACTTAGTTTCATAAGTCTATTATTAACATCTTCTCTTTTCATTAAAGCTTGAGCATACTTAACTATTGCATAATAGATTGTTCTATCAGTTAAGAAAGGATCTTCTTTAACTGCTTTAAGAACATTTCTTACTCTTGATATTACTTGGCCTACAGTAGTCATATGTCAAACTCGTTATAGTTTTTTAAAGCTTTAGCGGCTTCCTTATCTTTTATTATTTTACTAGTATACCTAGCTTTTATTCTTTTGTTAGGTTCTAGTTCCATATAAATAGGCCAATTATCAGGGTAAGTATCAGATACGGATCTTTTAAATTTTCTACAAGCTTTAAATCCCCAATACTCTCTATGTTTGTATTTATACTTAGGTGCAAAATTGCTATAAAAAATTTTGGCTACTTTTCCATCAGTATCCCAATTTTTATTTGTCACCTTCATACCATACTTAATAGACTTAGCTACATTTATATTTTTCTTTTTAGTACCTTTACAAGTAGCAATAAATAACCATCCTAAACTTTCTGGTAATTCAACACCATCCCGTTTATCAATGACAGTTTGACAAACATATTCATTAAAGGTTTTTATTATTTTATAGATTTCTTTAGTTTCTTTTCCTTTATATTGAGGATACTTTTTAAAAAATCTTTTATAAAAATCTTTATTAATAATTTGATACGCTTCTCTTCTGTATCTTGGCGCATTCAAATTAGGTTCATTAAATTGTTTGTCCATGCTACTTATTAATTAATATACTAAATTTAAATGAGTTTAACAAGTATAAAGATAACATAAAAAACAAAACCCCCACTTGTGTGAGGGCTTTATCCTTGTTAGCCGCAATAACCAACAAAACTGCGACATGTCTTTATCCTACTATAACAATTCTTACATTATCTACTGATGCACCTGATGATAATGCCACTGCAATATCACCTGATGTACCGTTAATTGTAATTGCTGTAGTAGCAGCTGAAGTAATTCTTGTCCAATTTCCACCTGACTTTATATAAACATCTATATTAAAGTCTACTTTATCTTGTAAGGGTGTTAATCCACCATTAGGTATAAAACAACCACTTCTTATTCCATAACATGTTGTTAGTTCTGCACCTGTTACAGAAAATGAAGTATTTAAAGTTGAGCTACCCCATTCTTTAATAAACTTATTAGTTGTATTAGTACATATTAATGTTATAATATTTGCAAGAGCTGTATCAATAAAAGCATTCTGAGGAATTATTGTATTAGTACCACATGCTATTGCATTACCTGTATATCTAGTACATTTAGCATCTACTACTTCTGAGCACTGTGCAGTTTCAGCACATGCTTCTGGATCTGGACAAGGGGCTGGAGATGGTAAAAATTTATCATCACATCCACATTTTTCACAATTTGCCATTTTCTAATTTTTTAATTTTTAACAAGTTTTAGATGGTTGAATATCTGTTGTACATGGATCTATATAACACATTACTCCATCTAAACTAAATTTAAATCCACCTACTTGAGTAGGTTGACCAGCATCTATAGCAAAAGGATAATCTGCATAACCACCTGAACCATCAGACTGTGCACCAAATCCTAAACCAGGCCCTAAAGCTACAGATGAACCATTAGTCCATGTAGTAGGAGTAGTACCTGTAGCAATAAAGCTTTGTCCTGTTGCATTAGCTGCAGCACCAACATTAGTAAATACATCTCCTGCTCCAAAACTTACTATTGTATATAATTGACCAGTTACAAGTGAACCTGAGTTTTGATAATCAGCTCTAACACCTCCTGCACTAGCACTATAATTAGGTAAATCTGCCGAAGCTGCTGTATTAGTTGTAATGTTACTAGCAGAAGAAGCATGTCTATAAGAGGCTGAATCAGCAGAGTTAGTCTCTAATACACTTAAAGATTTATAATATAGTTTTTTATCTGTTGATATTGATACTTCCATAAAAGCAGTCATAAGAACTGTACCTGTATCTACAGCTACTTGTCTTGTTGCTACAATATTACCTCCACCTAATGTAATAATATTTTGAAAAGAAGTTCCTCCATCTACAATGGTTGCCGGAATAACAGATGCATTTTGATTAAAATATCCTACATTACTTGAAAAAGTTATTGCATTTGCTACACCTGTAGCAGTTGTTGCTCTTGTCACACCTCTATAACTATCAACACTTGTCATACCTTGTACTCCACCTGCTCCATCTGATAACGGAATAAAAACGTCTCCTCTAAAGTGAACTACATTACCAATTCTTCTTGCTTGAGGAACACCTGTTGAACCACCTTGATGACCAAAACCTGATAAGTCTTTCCATCCAGTATCCACTAACTTAGCACTAAGGGTAACACCCATATCACCATTAGCAGCATCAAGAGTTGCTGTTAAATCTATAGTATTAGTATCTGTTACTTTAATTTCATAAGTTGCTAGATAGTTTCTAACATCACATAATGAAATCCAAATGTTATTAATAGCATCTGCAATAGTATCACTATCTGCATCATCAATAAAATTTGAATACTCTGTAGTCATATTAGCACCTGAACTAGAAGCTAAAGATTTTGTTGCTTGTAATATACACTTTCTACTTATAGCTGTAGCTAATGCTGATGGTAATCCTAACTGACCAAGTAAAGCACAATAACCATATGTATTATCATTTACTAAATCTATAAGAATTTGAGTTAAAGTATAAGTACCTCCACCAATTACTGTTGAGCCAAGTGTGCAATCAACTGGAAAACTAGGCATAGTAAAAGTAGGAGCTGGGGCAGATTCTAAAGCATTAACTCTAATATCTAAACTATTAATTTGATTTTGCAGTAAACTTATGTCTGTTACTAATGAACATACCTTTTTTGCAATTAAAGTTACATAGTCAGTTAAGTTCATTGTAGTTGCTTCTCCTGTAATCAAACAAGATTCAATTGTCATAATACAACTATTAGGACAATCACCAGTTGATGCAGTAGAAGTTGTTGTACTTACATTTTCTAAAGCACAAATTCTTTTTATTAATAATTGGATCAATTCCTCAAACTTTGCTGGAGGACATGTAGCTAAACTAAAGCAAGAAAGATCATAACTACTTACATTTAATGTAGTTATAATTGTACAAAGTTCAGTAGCTAATTTACTAACAGTATCAGATATAGTATCTCCTGTACATAGATTTATGCATGATATATCTGGTCCAGCCCAAATTACACAGTTAGAGGACTGAGGTGCACAAGGTGAGTTATCAGCGTTAATAGGTTTCATAGTCTTTATATTTATAATATAGTTATAATTCTCAAGAACTGCAAGTCTTAGGGGTAGAACAGTTACATGTTGTACAGCTACTACTATTGCAACCACAAGTGCTAGGTGATGTAGAACATGTATAATTAGGGTCTACTAATGCTTGAAGTTCAATTAATTCTTTTTTAATAGTCCATTTATCAATCTCTTCTGGACAACAACCTGATACACCATATCTTTTTTCTACTACAGATTTATATAGTTGCTCTCCAAAATTGCATGATATCTTTTCATACTTTTCTATTGAACAAGATGGTGTATTATATCCTGGTTTAACACTCTTAACAGGATAAGTTTGTACAGGACATGTCCATGGTGAATCAGCATCTGCTTGAGTACAATTACCATGATATAAAGGTAACGTACCGCTAGTCCATCTAATTACACAATATCTAGTACTTCTAGACTTAGCTGCAATAGATGCTGTAGTCTGACTAGCTCCATTACAATCTATATATGTAAATGTAGCTGCAGTAGTTCCTTCATTATATATCGTTGAGCATCTACATGCAAAATCTTTTAAACACGTTGCACAATCCGTATGCTGAGAATAAAAAGTTACTCCAACCGGATTTGTAGGAACTCCTATAAGTTCAGAAACTGTAAAACATTTTTCACAACCTACTAGCTGTATTACTCTTCCTACATAAGCAGATAAATCTGTACTTGTATATGTTATAGGATCAACACCATCACATGACGTAAGTTTATAATATGTTGTTTTACATTCAGTACATGTATCAAATCCTCCTGCTTTAATACTTACTGTTACATCACTAGGAGGTTTAACATTAATTTCTTCAACTGTATAACATCCACAAGGATCATCTAATTCTACTATTTTATCTTTATATGCTGATAAATCTTGTGTAGTATATATTATTTGATCTTCTTTATCACAAGATGTTAATCTATAAGCTATTGTAGGTTTGCAAGCAGTACAATCTACATAATCTGCAGATACTATAACATCTATAGGACATTCACAAATACCTGCCTGAACAGCTACTGTATAACAACCAGTCTGTCCTTCTATGCTTACAACTTTACCTACATAAGCAAACAGCCCAGGAGATTTACTATTTATTACAGTTCCAGATATACACTCTGTAAGACTATAACAAACTTCAGGACATTTTCCATCTACACAACCAGATCCTGTAGTAATAGTCCCTGTACCTGTAACTCTTGGAGTAACTAAAGAACATATTTTAACAGGTAATAATACATTTTCATAATAGATATTATCACATCCTACATAGCTTATTGTACCTGTTCCAGTAATATCATAACAAGTACAAGTACATGAACTACAAGCTGATGCATAAGTTACAGTTAAAGTTACACCTCCGCATTCATCTGGTGTTTCATGGACAAACCAACAGTCTGAACTATCATTAATTGTAATAAAAGTATTTACATATGCTGATAAATCGGTTATTGTTCTTAATCTTTTACCTGCACAATTAATTAAAGTATAACATGGAGTAGGACAATCAGGACAACTAACATCAGAATCTTTATGATCACAATCACTTAAAGGTCCTGTTAATTGTCCAACCATTGGTCCTAATGGAAAAGCTGCAACATCAGCTGCTGCTACATTATTTTTTACTTGAACAGTGTAACATTGTCCAACAGTTAATCCTGTTGGAGCATTAGGAACACTAGAATAATAAAGATATACACTATTATCAACTGGAATAACTAAGTCAGCAACTCTTAAACTAATTGTAGCACCTCCACAACAGGGGGTAAATAAATGATAATCTGGATAAGTAACTGACATTGTATATGCTTACGTTGTTTCTTCTTTTCTTCTAATTCTTTTTTCTCCTAGTTCTTTTTCATATTTTGATATGCATTGGCTGCATACTGTTGCTCCATCTGATGCTGTTCTTAATTGACAGCTACAGTTCATTGTTGCTCCACAGTTTGGACATTTTGATCCTGCTCCCATAGTTTGTTGGTTTTATTTATTTAACAATTAGTGCAATTCATCTTTCCTAGTAATTTGCACGCATAATTATATAATGTCATTCCTTTCTGAGGTTCATGACAATATTCTACTTTAGCTTTTGCTGCTTCAAGATACATCTTGATTAAACGTAATTGCTCCAGTTTTTTCTTTACATCAGCTGGAGGATCACAAGCAGATACATCAATATCACATAATATCTTATTATACTTTATTAATGCATTTGTAATTCTTAAATGATTATATGTAACATACACTACATCATTTGGTGATACACTGTATTTTATAATATATACTCCATCAGGAAGATTAGCATACTTTTCACCGCAATCTTCTGTTTGTAGTTTCAAATCACAAGCAGTTACTGTTTTAGTAAAATTTTCTGTAACATTTAATTGTATAGAGTATCCATATCCTGGAACAGTAATATTCAGATATGTACAATTTACATCAATTAAACTTGAATAAACACTTGTGTCTACAACCCTCATTATACATGAGTTCATGACTGTAGGCACTTCTAAACTTAATACGTGATTTGCCATGATATATATTTTTATTGTTCAAATATACCTACTTCTAAAACAGGTGTACCTGATGCAGCATCTGCTTGAAGATCTACTAGTGTTGCCCAAGGAAAGAATCCAAATTCTCCTGGAGCTAATGTTATATATGTATCTCCACCTTCAGCTTTTACTAAGTTAATACTAATAGCAGCATCTATATTTTTTACATATACAAAAGCTTTTGTATAAGAAGCTGCAGCTACAATATTGGTAGCTGTAGTACTTATTATAATTCTTTTTAACTCTACATTTTTCTCAACGGTTATGAGATCAGTTATAGTCATGTTGATTGCATCAGAAGTAAGATCGTTACTGGTTAAAACTAATTTTGCGTTTAATGTTCCCATGATTTATTTTTTAAAAAAAAAGGAGAGGAAAGATAACTCTAACCTCTCCCTTTAGGTTTATTATTCAACTCAACTAATGATTACGCACAAGTTGGGAATTCTGTTAAAGGTGTACATGCAGCTGTATCACATGTAATTGTTTCCATTGCTACATCACAATTTCCACAACCTCCTAACCAAGTATTGACAAATGTCTCAAAGTCAGTGTGGTTTTCATCACAACAGATTTCAACTAAGTATTGATCATTATCAAATACTCCAGTTGGGTTGTTGTAACGTGGAACAGTGTGTAAGATTTGATAACGTACCCAAGTGTCTTTACTTCTAATTGAAACACCTGCGTTATCAGTAAGGATGTCATCACCTTGAGTAATCTCACGGATTCTGATATCAGTTGAGAAATGGTTTTGACCATAAGATTCTGATAGAATCAAATCTCTAACAACTGAATCACCAAGACCCATTGGAGATACTGGTTGACATACATCAAGAACACAAATACCAGTAAAGTCACATGGAGAACCAGTGTAATCTACTTCAGAAGCATAAAGCTTAAGCGGTTGGTAATCATATCCATCTAAGTATTGGAATGAACAATCTCCAAACTTAGTACTTACGTAACAAGCTTGAATTGTCATACCAGCACATTCACTTGCAGTGTGACCTGTAGAAACATAATCTTTCCAGTTACCGCCAATTGTAAATCCAAGTGGGGGAGTTAAACCTGATGTATCAACATCATCAGCATACCATAACTTGTTATCCTCTCCAGTAACAACTATCTGAATAAAGTCTTTCATAATTGGACTTGTAGTAAGTTGTTTAGCCCACTCAATATATACAAGTGTACTATCTACTGCAACCGGAGCAACAGTTGGATCTGCACAACATCCTGTGTTATACTCAACTGTTAAATATGCATTATGCGCAAGCATTTCTAATGCAGGCTCTCCTTTAACGTCTACTCTTAAAGAGTAAGTTTCGTCACAAAGGAAATCTTGACAACAGTCTTTAGATCCTGATGTCATTGCCGCTGTATAAGTACCATCAACTGATGATGTAGGAGGACCTCCTGCACCAACTGCTGCAAAAGCAGCACTACTAATAGTCCAAGTTTGTGTACCTGTTGGTAAACTATATCCTTGACCAGAAGCAGTAATAGTAACACTAGTAACAACAGCTCCAGCAACTACAACAGTAGCTTTTGCGCTAGTAGCACCTGATTGTCCTGTAATTTCAACATTAGTGTATGTACCATTGGTTAAGTTACCAGTACCATTATCTACAAGTGTTAGTACTTGACCAACTAGTAAACCAACTGTATCAGGAGTATACCCAACAGCAATAACGTGGTTTTGTGCAGCACAGTCATCTACTCTGTAGAACTTATGTACATATCTAGGATTAATAACTTTGGATTTGTTACTTTCTGCGTAACCTCCGTGAAATGGTCCTATTTTATCCTTTCCATAAAGTGAACCTGAAACTAAGGTTAAAGGACAACAGTCAGTTGGAGCTGAATCCTTATCTACGATAGTCCAATTTTTGTCTACAAAGGCAAACTCACCTTTAGCTAATATATTATTTGTAGTACCTAAAGTACCTTTAGCTTTTTCAGTAAAGTCCAAGCTACCTAGCATGGTCTTTTTAAAAGCGTGATTAAAATAACTCATTTTTTAAATTGCCTCCTATTTTATTCAGAGGACTTTTTTTGTTTATAAATAAATAGATACTATAATATAATAAATTTTAGTATAATATCAAAATAGTTTAATTATTTCTTTCAGCAGTTTCACTACCTCTAGAGAATTGACCCATAGACTCAATATCTCCAGCTAATACACTAACTGTTTCATCAATAATTAATTCAACTATATCATCTTTAAATTCAGATATAACATCTACTGTTGATTGTATTTGTGTATATGGATCAACACAACCTTTAATCTGAATCTTACGGGGTTGTCTATAATAGACAAATTCACTTTTGTCTATTTCAAAATCTTGATTAGTAAAAATATTTAATTTATTTCCTTGCAGAGTAGCAAATGTTTCTGACCATTCAAAACTTGGTTGTTTTGACTTGTCTCTTAAAAGTAAATTAAGATTAGCTTCTTCAACTAAGTATACCACCATTCTTCTATTTTCACAACAACCTTTTTTAGCAAAAACATCAACTCTTTTCCATTGTAAATATTCTTTAGGAACAGCTGCTGAAAAATGATCTATTTTGTCAGTAAGGGTTAATACATCATTTTCTAATAAAGCTTGAAGGTCATCAATTCTTCTAGTAGATTGTTCATCTCCTTCTTTCATCATATTAACACCATGAAGCTGTCTACGTGCCCATTCTACTTGTGCCTTATTAAAAGCTTCTACAATCATCCAGCATTCTATATTATCATAGTCATTACTGTCTAGTTTGTTTAGACGTTGTTTTATCTTAACTGTTATAGTACTGTTTAACATTACTTCTTTTTTCTAAGTTTAGCTAGAGTCTTAGCAAATCTAGCACGTTGTCCAATTTTACCTTTTTTCTTAGCCATTTTGTTAATCCAAGATTTTTTAATTGTCCCATCTTTTTTAACAGCACCTGCTTTTTTAGCAGAAGCAGTTAATGCTCCGGGCTTCTTAATTGCTTTTTTTATATTTAATTTTTTCTTCTGCGCCATTACTCCCAGTATATAAAAATAAGATCATCACCATTTGACTCTGTTGGCCCAGTAGGCTGCTGACATTTTTCCTTTTGCAATATTTTTAGCATGTCTTGCTTTAAATGATTTACGTTTCTTTTTCATCTTATCACTCTCTCCTTTTTTTGGCTTACCAGCGGTACTTGCTCCCTGTTCTCCAAATCTAATAGTCTTGATTTTATCTCCAACTTTAGCTACTACTATATGAGATTTTTTAGGATGACTTGGGGTACGTTTAGGTTTATTAAAACCTGATACACCTGCTCTTGCCAACCTAGAATCTTTTTTAGCAGCCATTACTTCATATTTTTAAGTATAGCATCAATTTTTGCTGCTTGACCTTTATGCATAGCAGAAGCTTTTTTTAACTCTGCTGAAATCTTTTTTAACTTAGCAGTATTCATTCCACCCTTTTTTGAAGGTCTTCCTTTTTTTGATCCGTATGTTCCTGGTCCTTGAGGCATAACTTTAAATATTAATATTAATAACTATCTTTTTTTTCCTTTATGTAATCCATGCTTTGCATGTTGTTTACCTGCTTTAGTAGCAGCTCTTTTCTTTTTGTTTGCTGCAGCTAGTTTCTTTTTACCTTTCTTGGTACTTTTTAACTTTGAAATAGTTTTAGAAGGAGCATAAACTTCTCCTGTTTCAGAAGACTTTTTACCAGAAGCAGTTCTCCACTTTTGTTTAGTCCATCTTTTTAAACTTTTTTGTTTCTTAGTTAGTCCCATTACTTATATCCACCACCTTTAGCTTTATATTGTTTTGCTAGCATTTGTGCTTTTCTAGCAGACCA
>WLWH01000079.1_pt1 | contig 78656 bp, 90 predicted proteins | sample 6712741 | NCBI WGS metagenome assembly WLWH01 (sample SAMN12718694, study PRJNA515312) | sponge metagenome | isolation source: marine sponge | host: Mycale hentscheli | place: New Zealand: South Island, Marlborough, Capsize Point | collected 2003-05-01 | reverse complement strand
AATGAGTTATGGAGAAAAAATATATGATGAAATACAAGAAATGGAGAGCAATATGATAATCGGACTTGATACAAGTGGTTGGGTCGCAACTAAGCGTGTTTGGCGGCCTGATTATCAGATATTAAACAAGTCTAGTTTCCAAAAAATGAGCCATCTTTTTACAAAAGATTCTTGGTTCGTATTTGACAGATTATCTTTCATGGAAAGAATGTGGATTGAAAATATGATATTATTAAACAGCAATAATGGATTTATGAGTTTTGTTGAATCCAATTTCATTGATGAAGATGGTATAGAAATTATGCTAGGAAGATTGAAAGAAGAGATGATTAAAGCAGGGGTGGAAGAATGAATTACGAAGAAAAATATGAAAAAATTACAGATTACTCGGCTTATCAAAGATTGAAACCCATAATGGATATTGATGTATATTTAGAATGTGAGAAAATTGCACCAACTGAAAGATTCGCAATCTTCGATTATATTGACAAATATCATATCAAAGTTGATAGTAATAATTTAGGTAGGATTCGATATATTGTTGAACAGATGGGGGTGGAAGAATGAATATATTCGTAGTTGATAAAAACCCACTTAGAGCCGCTAGAGCATTGTGTGATATTCACGTCAATAAAATGATTGTCGAGGGAATGCAGATGCTAACTACAAGTCTAAAACAATCAGGTGTTTTAGCACCCGATGAACTACCATTCCGTAAGGATGGAATCACAAGATATTCAGGTAATGCACATCCTCATCATCCTTGCACGAAATGGGTTGGAGAACACTTGGATAAACCGACATTTCCTAATCCATTTAGGCATCTGCAAATAAGACCGGAAAATCATCCCCTAGAAGTAAACACAGTTAGAACATGGGAAGCAGCAGGTGAAAGTGGGTTGATTGTTGCTACACCGAATTATTCTTGGTTATATTTGCATACTAAAGAATTACTTAATGAGTTTTGGAAAAGGTATGGTAAACATCATGGTTGTTTTGATGCATTCCAATCCTTGCCCGATTGTTGTTATGATGCTTGGAAGTATGTTGATAACTTTGTTCAAGCCATGCCTGATGAGTTCAAGATAGAAGATGATTCTGTCAAAGCATATAGGCAATATTATCACACTAAGGTATCTTCATTCAAGACGAAGAAAATGGAATGGGCTAAGGGTAGGGATGCCCCTGATTGGTGGATGCAAGGATTGGCTGATTACATCAAAGAAATCAAAGAGATTGGAGTGGTTATAGAATGAGTCTGACTACCTACTATCACGCAACTCCATACGAGAACTTTTTCTCGATTACGAGAGAAGGAATCAGGCGTAGTTGGGGCGGTGTTTATTGCTCAACTGACATGAACACAGCAGCCAAATGGATTTGCTTCACAAGAGCCACATCAAAGAAAATATTGGTGCTTCCATTTAGGCGTGATTCTAGCCTGATGGAACTCGGTGTTGACCATTCACCCATGATGACTAGAATGCTGGGCGTGGATGACGATTCTGCATCCTTCGTTAGCCCTGATGGGATTCCATCTCAGGATATTATTTGGGATGATGTTCGGATTTATGATAATCCATTTTATGCGGGGGTCGAGGAAGAATGAAAATAGAAAAAAATCACAAAGTCAGATGTTCTCATGTTGATGTAATCAAAAAATATCGGCCTATTAGATATGAAGAAAATCAATGCAGAAAAAGAGCAATCCATCTCGGTAAAGTGGGTGTGGTGTTCAATTGGGAAGATTGCTCAAAAGTTGAGGGAAGAGAAACGAGTGATTACTGTTTGGAACACCATGCCGAATATCACTTCACCCCATCTGAAACATTATCCACATATTGTTCAGAATGCCCCGAAGATGCCGAGCCAATGTTTGTGATGAACAGAAGATTGGAATTATTGCATAGCAAGGAAGAAGGGATTTGGGGCGACCCACATGAAAGTGGTTCTATATCATCCGATTATGGATTCTGTTGCCCCAAACATGGTGGTAGCAAAGACCAATGGGCGAAGAATGTATCACGGAAATGTATCACTTTCGTAAGGGGTGATTGTCAATGAATAAACATAATTTTTCAGATGTTGTATATTGTGAATCTTGTTCCAATGGTGTTAGTTTTCCATATCCAATTCTGTATGGAAAATATACTTGTTCGGATTGCACAAAAATATACGGATTGGGATGTTGAGGCCAACAGGGAGTAGTGAGAAAAAATGTCGAAGTTTAGAGCAAAAAAATTGGCTTACAAGAAAAAGAAAAAGTTAGAAAATAAATACATTCTAACGGAAAAACAAGAACGTATATTTTTGGAAAAAGCAATTCAGACATTTATTGATTACAAACAGACTCCTGATGGTGGTGCATTTTTGGATGGAGATAGTTGTGTTTCTCATTCTCAATTGTTCCATTTATTCCTGAAAAAAATGGGATTTAATTCTAGTAAAGTAATCTGTGTTGATGTTGCTAGTTGGAATAGAGATTATGTTGAATGGTATAATGCTGGAAATGGATATGAATTAAAATCTGATGGATATATCTGTGAGGGTTTTCCAAATGCTCACATTGGTTTATGTGGTCATATGGAAGGTTGGGATTTTCAAAGTGATTTAGAAGGATATGCAGGTCATGTAATAGTTCAGACAAAACATCATTTTATTGACTTAACATTTGGTCAATTTTCTCGACCCGATAATGACATCATTGTTCCACCAATTATGATAATGCCGAGAACAATTTTTAGAACAAGAATAGAACAAGAAAAAGAAAATATGATTCCACCATTTATGATTCAGATGAATGATGACAATCGAAAAGCAAGAAGTTGGAAGGAAACAAAGTCAAAGAGAACTTTAGAAAAGGAACAACATTCTTGGTCAGGTTTCAAGAGTAATTCTCGGATTGCATTATTACCATTATACACGATACCAAATTATTCAGGAAATGTCATGTTTACTACACGGCCTGACCAAAAGATTTCAGAAAATTATCCTCGATGGAATAAGAAATCATTCTCAATAACAAACGAAAGACTTTCAGAAGTTCTGATGTTAATCCATAAAGGAAAAAATCTCGATTTCAAAGATAGGATTAAGGTCTATGAAGAAACAGGACATATTACAGTTGATGAGTCCGAAGATGAGTAAGAAAAAAGATGAGAAAATAAAAAATCTTCATATCAGAATCGAAGATTTAGAAAGACTACTTAGAAAGTCTAGGAAATCCGAGCGATTTTGGCGTAAGAAATGTGATTTGCTTGGTCAAGAGACTATTGACTTGAGTTTGGCTCTCAGATTCGCTGCAAATGACAAAATACAGCAAATTAGTCAGATGGGTAAAGGTCAGAAAGGTGCTTGGGAATTGAAAGATGAGAAATCTTCCTGACCAATAGCGATATTGTAATCTCCCATTCCGATGTTGTGTGTTCCTTCATCAAAAACTCCGTGTTGAAGCCAACATCGAAAAAGTGGTTTTTGGAAATCTTGCTTAGTTTATATAGTCTCAAGTTCATATGGTTAATCGGTTCGGAAACAGGCGGAATAAAAAACCCCAATACAATCCGAATGTTCATGGTCGAAATATCGTATTTGCTGGTCGAAGCAGAAGAAGGTCGAGAACTACATCTCGCAACAGATAATTTGGAGAATCGAAAAGTCATTATGAGAATGCAGAATACAGGAATGGAAATTACTTATTTCAAAGAGTTGTTTTCTTCATTGGGATTCGATGTTTATTTTCAGAATGTTAGATTGTTGAATCCAACAGATGATGTCAAAAAATGGAATGTGGATTACAATGCAGTTTCAGATTATAATGCTAGAAGAATTACATTAATGAATCCTTAATATAGGTGGGCTTATCTAGCATAGATTACCCAACAGCAAATATCATACCTTTGAGGGTAGGGGGTGTTGGGTAGGGTCTTGTTATTTCCTTTTTTCATCCCCCTACTCTCACCTAATCATCTTAGACATTAACCAGCGTTGTCTCTTTCATATTTATGAGCGAACAGCATGGTTCAGATTTGGTTCTTCAAGTGTTTGCATTATTCGCAGTAATTCTATTATCGTCAGTTTCTATGATGCCCCCTTTACCAGCAAGAATAGTTCCGTTTTGGGAAGAAGATTCCTGTATGTGGTTTGATGGTGAAATCGTTTCTAAGCGAATCGAGAATGAAGGATTAATAACAGCCGATTATATTTTGGGGGTTGATGGAACTTTGGATAATTTTACAGACATACAAATGGAAGTGCATTCTGATGTTTTCGTCTATGAGATTTTACCGATTGGTGCATACTACAATGGAACTGTTTGTGATACCGTTCCTTTACGTCAGGCTGTAATAGATGGAGTCATTATATTCATCTCTTGATATAGGTGGGGCTAACAGGGGTTATCATGGAGAAAGAATGGATATTCCCTGCTTCAATGAATCCACATGAGTTTGGTCGGAAAATGCAAATCATAGTTTTCGCAAATCCGAATGTCGAGTTTGTATTCAAACGAATTGGCGAAAATGTCGTAGTGCGAGTTTTGGAATGAGGATGATGTTGATGTCAACAACTAATTTGATGCCAACAATCCCACCATACCAATCGTTTTATCGAGTTCGGTCAGAAATGTATTCATTGTCAGAAATGTATTCATTAATATAGGTGGGGTTTTCTAACATAGATTACACAGGAGATTGTGAACAATGAAAGAATACACGAAAGCCGAAATAAAAACGATGACGAAAGCAAGTATCATAGATGCATTTGATAAATACGGATGTACCTTTGACGAAAAGACTGCGGGTGCAGTAAAATACACAGCAATATCTTTGATGGGTAGTTACCAAAGAATTGCTGCTATTTATGGTTCTCAAGGTGGTGGTGCATCAATATGGATTAAGGAAGCAGCATGGGAAAAAATTAGACCCCAAGTTACAGAAGGAAATATCCGAGTAGATGATGTTGATTTGACCAAGCGTGGATTCCAATGGGCTATCCATTTTGACAATCCAAATGACCCACATATTCAGATGATTGTAGATGCTGTTGTTGAGGTTGGAGAAATCAGATGGGCTAGAGCCAAGAAGAGAAGAGAAGATGATACTCGCAGGGCAGAACAAAGAATAGTTCGTGAAGCAGAAATGGCTGAGAGAAAAAGAAACCCATTTGCTTGAGGGATTAGATGAGTAAATGTAAATGTTGGACTGATATGGGTATTGAGCCTATTACATGGATTTGTTTATTTTGTCAAGAAAATAAAAGTGATTGAAATGGAAGTCCTAGAAATATTAACAGAAAGTGGATGGAGTTTTATTGATGAATCCAAGATTATCGCTATTACTATAATCGAAGGTAAATCTGCTGAAATCCATATGACATCAGGAACAATTTTTACAACTAAAGAAATGGATGTTGTTCGTGGAATAGATTTCCTAAAAAACCTAATCAGTTAAGAGACAAATTATGAGCGAAGAACTTGACCCAATCGGATTAGCGATTGTGATTATCTCTCAGATATTTTGTCTGTTAGCAATTTTGTTCATTATTTCTTGATTACTGCAAGTATTGCATCTCGGAATATTAGGCTGCAACTCAGTTCCGAATGCACTTGATACAGTATTATCGAGTTTTATTGAGAAAACGAAGTATTCATAACCAAAGTCCAACGTGAGCGAAGCGATAAAAGCGACCCGTAGGGCAAGGAAAATGATACCATGATAACAGAAAACACACTAAATGACCCAAAAAGTAAGATTACAGCCGAAGTATTCCATTATGATTTAACACCGATTCAAAGATATAATCGAATAAAAATGAAATTACAATCAACAGGACTTGTTGTTAAACAACCAACAAACGATGACGAACACCAACACTACGCATTGATACAAACTGAGGACATAAGCCACATACCAATTGCATACAGTCGGTTTGGCGGTCAAGTCCGTGAAAATAGAAATAGATATGATACAGCAATTGATTGGTGGGGAAGAAAGATTTCTTTGTCTAATAATGCTGGCTCAGATTTACTTGAATTAGTCAAGAATGGAGATAGGCAATCAGCCAAAGTTCTCATGCCGAGAAGTTGGAATGTTGCAGCGAAATCTCACGATGTTGGAATCTATGGAGAAAAGAATATGGGTAATGGATATGAGACAAGAAATCTGATATGTGGATTCCAAGATGGTTCTTCTCCTGAGACTATTCACATCCCTTTGGATTACTATGGTCAGAACACAAGTATAATTGGAACATTAACAGATAGATATGATAGGCTAAGAAGGTCTATACTTGTTCACAGAAAAACTGATTCAAATGGAGAATATTATTATGTTTGTGAAGATGGTATTTTGTTCCATTCTGTTGCTGATACAAAAGTAATTTCAGGTTGTCAATTTAATGACAAGCCATTCAAACAAAATTGCCTGTTGAACATTTTACCAAAGCCAGCATCTTTCAACATAACAACAGTATCTAGCACCAAGCCTTCTGTTAAACATCTCAAGAATGGAAGCAACAAAAAACCATATGTAAAACAACTATCTGCAAATTGGGGTAATTCACTAAAGGGTGCTGTTCTAGTAGCCTGTCAATGCTGCAAAGGAGTCGGTAGGAGTTCAGGCAATATATACAACAAAGGTTTTGCCTGTGAATACTGCAATGCAACAGGTCTAACTTTCATCTCAGAAAAACAATTTTCAGCATTGCCTGATTCTAAAAATAATTCAGTTGTTGAAACCAATGTTGATACACGCCATGCTCATCCTGAGATTGCAGCACTTCAAGATGCTTTAGACATGGGAACAGTTCCTAATTACTCGATTGATTTCGCTAATAATTTAATTCATACATTCATATCAAAAGGAAAACTATCTTCTGACCAAATGTATCACGTCAAAAAACTAAACACCCCTCAAGCAAGCCGTAGCGGGAATCCAAAAGTTGACGCATTGAAAGATGTTCGTGGTTCTCTATCTACTGTGAAAAATAAGAAGGGTTCATCTGATAGAGACTTCGCTAACAATCTAATTGATTCTTGGAATAGATATGGCCGTCTTTCAGACAAGCAAATCTATTGGGTTGAGGAATTAACCAAGAAAGGAATTGCATCTAATCCTGATACTACTAAAGTGCAAGATGGATGGGATGCAGTTGTTGAACTATTCAATCAGTTTGAAGGTTCAGAAAACGGCAAACCTTTGAAACACCCAATCATCACTTTAGTTGTTGATTCCAACACCAAAGAAGCACCAGCACCATGCGTTCCAAAATACGGAACAAAAGGCGTTGAAACTTTTGATGCGTTCCAAAGAGAATTAGTAATTCGCCCATTAAACTTCTTTGACAAAAAAACAAGAACAACCGAAGCAGCAGAATTACAGTTTACAGAAGCAGAAAGAGCAGCATCTCAGGATAGCCGTAGATTCATCCAAACAGGTGCAACCCTAGCAAGAGGTAATGTGAACCGTTTCAACGGCACTATGACCCCTTCTATGGGGCTTCCTGACGATACTTGGATTGTCCTTCAATCCCTTCGTGCAGACCCAATCTCAACTATCCGTAGATTAGGTCGAAAAAGTGGCTACTGTTGTTTCTGTTCCAAGCACCTTTCAACAGATGTTTCAATGACTCATGGATATGGTGCAACGTGTGCTAAGAATGCAGGTCTGCCTCATGGTAAAAAATCAGCAGCATTGATTGAGAAAGAAATACAGAATGAAGTAAGCCGAGTTGTTATGCAATTAGAAGGTGGTTCATGGGCTGTTGTATGCCTAGAAACCAATTCAGTCATAATGACTTTCGACAACAAAGACCAAGCAGAAAATTGGTTGGATGAAGATACCAAAGTTTCCTTCCAAAACAAAGCAGGGGAATTAGTAGAATGAAAGTAACAAACTCACAAAGCGTATGCGTGGATTGTGGTCTATCCTCTATCTCCATTGGGGATGACCAACCACGCTGCCAATGTGAGTTCTGTATGCTATGCTCTAGGCCAATAAAATGGAATGGAGAAAAGTGGATTCATGTGGAATCCAAAACAGCAGTTTGGGTTTGGTCAAATCCAACTGCAATTGTGAATTGTGTAGATGCTCAGGCTTGAATCCACCATCTACATTTTCCAATTCACAAAAATATTTTTTCTAACATCTCAGATATACCTGTTGACATCAACAGTAATTAACCGTAATTTCTCCTTCGATGATTATGGGAAACCGAGCGTTCAGTCTAGCAACAGGAAACAACTTTGTTTTCGCATCAACAACAAACCTACTTTCCATAGCAGGTAATACAACAGGTGGAACAGTAACATTAGCACTTTACGATGGTAAAGTTGTAGGTGATATTGTAGCAGCAAATCTTGTTCATACTTTCACTTTGGCTGCTGGTGCAATTACCTACGGATTTGATGGTATTTTATTCCCTGCTGGAATTATTGCAGTTTTGACTTTGAATAGTGGAACTGCTGATGTTCTGTTAGAACACGATTGATGTTGAGTCCAACATGGTCGAAAAAGCGTTCAACACCTTTTTTTCAGATTTCTTACAAATCTAAATATTCTCTATTTCTGACTATTTTTATCAAAATACTTCTATTCTGTATTCCGTCAGGGGTCAAAACCCTTATTTTCCTATATTTGACTATTTACAGCCAATCTGACGGACTCTATGGGGTTTCAGGTCAATACCTACCACCGACCCAACAAAACGGTCAGAAACGGTTCTATTGATATTTGTAAGATTTTACTCCCCAAAGACTCTAATTTGGGGCAATCCGCTTTCTTCATCGAAACCAATTGCTAGTCTCGCATAGAGCAAAGCATGGAATGCGTGGTCATCTCCATCTCGACCAAACTTTGTTTTACTTTGAGATAATATTGGTCTTTGATTTTTTTCGTCTGATTCTGCTGATGAGTTCAAAGAACACCATTCATGTAAAACCCATTCCAAATCTGTTGTTTTGTATGGAAGTGAAATCTCTTCATTTTTGATTGCTTCAATTGTTGATTCGATGTAAGTAGTTCTATCAACAACAACCATGTAAATTAGATTTCGATTATTGTCTCTTTTCTTGTATTGAAACGGAGTCAGGGGGCGACTTGAATAATAGCACGATTTTACCATATCTCCGTATTCTCTTTGGAGTTCTTTTACCTGTCTTGCCCCATACCCTATATCACATACAACTTGGGTGCAATTATAGCGTTCTATGAGATTCTTGATTTCCTCAACTTCATCATTTTCAAAGTCAGCCCTTGAATCTAATTTTAGAGCATTTACGATTTCACCATTTTTTCTCATAATCACAACTGTTGTTTGATTTCCCCAATCAACACCCATCACAGTTTCTTCCGGTGCATCAACAAATCTCAAAATCTTCCTGTTGGTGTCAACAGCCTTCAATGCTTCATCGAAAGTTATTGGCTTTGTTGAACCAGCGAAAAACTCTCCAAGAACTTCATTCGCATATCTTCTCGGAGTATAAGTTGCTTTTTTCATTTTGATATCCTCATCAGTAATCTGAGGATGCATTTTTTGACTCATATGATATCCAATAATATTTTCTTCTGAATCTCCATGAACCCACGCTTCTCCGTTCCATTCTCCCTTGCTAGATTTCTCCCATAATTTCCAAAAGTCTGAACCCTGTTCTCTTGCAGTTCCACTAATCAAAACCCACTTGTATTCTGACAATGCTAACATCTCAACTAGCATCGGTAAAACATCTGTTCCTGAATCTTGATATTCGTCAATACATACCATGTCTGCTTCGATACCCAACAGACCATGTGCATCACCCCAATTTGAGTAAGCATAAAGATGATTCAAAGACCTTGCACCAACATCAAAAGTTTGATGACTTACAGAAGTTTTTACTCTTGGTTTCATCAGGCATCCACCATTGATAGATGACATCAAAGCACCGTTGAATCTTTCATCAACAAATCTGCTTACTTGGGGCTGTCTTGGGGCGGTATAAACTGCATTGAAATATGGTATGTTCAGAAGCCCATACAATAGTAAATTACAGATGGTTTCAGTTTTCTCGACCTTCCTACTACACTTGAGAACAATTATCTTGGTTTTATCTGACTTCATATTAGGTTGAAATTGCCGATAGATATCTATCAAATAAGGTCTTTCGTGTAGGCTAAACTCTTGACCGTTTATTGTTCTGAAAAACTGCGCCCATCGGTCAGGATAAATTGCGATTTCTCTTGCTTGTGTTGCTGTTAATTTAGCAGTAATACTATCACTCACAAATACTTCTGATATTTTGAGGGTCTATATGGTTTCGATTTTCAAAATAAAAAAAAGGGAGTCGCCCGAAGGCGACCCCCGATTTTCTTGCGTAGTTTCTTACTTGTGAGTTGGCTCACAATTTTTGGTGCAGATGCAAGATGGCTCGGTATCATATCCACAGATAAAATGACCACCACATACCCAATGTTCATACTGCATTTAGAATGCCCCCACTAAGAATGTAATAGCACCTTCTAAAAATGTTAACCATGCTGGAATTAATTGAATGTGAGAAGCAATAAACTCCCCACTTCTCAAAGCATTTCTTGCTTCTTTATTCCATATTGCTCGTATTGCCCTACCCCATGTTCGGAGTTGTGATAGATTGCCCGATTCTGCTGAGTTCATGGCCTTCGGGTGTAGTTTCCGTATATCAATGATTCCATATCTGACTATAATTTTAGCCTAATTTAGAAGTATTCTCCAAAACCTATCAAAAATTACTGTTTCTGACGATACTGTAAAGAGCCTCGATAAAACACACTTTGAATTAAGGCGACCAGCATGGCTAAAACTACTGCTTCAATCCAACCCCCGACTCGCCCAAAAAAGCCAATTACATTCAATGACATCATGTTGATGGTGTTGGGTGTTCCATTAATTTTAGCATGGTTATTCTTCGCTTGTTTTGTTATCTATTCAGGAATAAATGATGATACAGGATTAGTTCAATCAAATCTTGATTTCTATGTCGCATTAATCGCAATTGTTGGTTCACCAGCATTGTTGTTTATGAACTCCGTTTTGGAGTCATGGAAAAGCGAACAAGCAGCAGAACTTGGTGCTTTACCTTCCCGTCTTGAATCTGAAATGAAAAGTGCAGAAGCATTCCTTGCTCATGTCAAGGAAATGGAGAATGCTCATATCCAACATGAGATAGAGCAAGCAGCCCTAAGACAAAAGCACGAATTAGACATGGATGAGTTCAATACAAAAAAGAAAAATTAAGGTGAAATAGATGCAGATATATGGTGTAGATTTAGAATTATGGATTGCTGTTTTAGCAGCAGTTCTCGGACTGACAGTATGGGGATTGAAAAAGTATCAGAAAATTATGGCTGATGGTAAAGTAAGTCTTGACGAAATAATTGATACTTTGACTGAAAGTGAGAGTAAGATTGACGATGTTGTTGAAGCAGTTGAAGATTTAACTACTGCTATGGATGCTAAAAAGAAAGCAGAATTAATAGAAATGTGCAAAGAAAAAGGACTTTCAACATCGGGAACAAAAGCGGAACTCATAACACGCCTTTCTGAGGCTGTTGAGGTCAACACCGAAGAAGAGTGATTTCTGTGTCCGAAGAACTCGATTTCATCAAAGAATCTTTGATACAAATTAGAGAAGATATGACAGTTTTGAAAGATAATCATCTTGCTCATGTCGAAAAAGATATGAATAAATTAAAAACAGATGTCGCTGTAATCAAAACTAGATTATCTCCAATTGAAAAGTTTGTGGAAATGTGGAGTCAAAAGATGGCTTTAATTTTCTTCGCTGCTGTCTCAGCAAGTGTTGGAATACCAATGGTTCTTTGAGATAAATGACTCTTGAAACCTGTTGCTGGTTGATACTTTTTTTCATGTTCTCAATAATTGCTTTAGATACCAATAAACTAGGTTAGAGCCGTCATGGTGAAAAACCGGAACACAACCCATTAACTTATGGCCGAGCGTCAGCGAAGTATCATTGACAGACTTTTGAGAAGAAGGGCTGACCCATCTGATACTCAAAAGATGTCAGATTTAATTAATGGAAATATGGGAAGTGAAGGAGTTTCTTGGGATGGAAAAACTCTTGCATCTCTATCAAAAATAGGTTTAGCAACAACTGCTGGCCGACAATCTGCATCAGGTGCAGATACACAAGTTTCTTACAATCTTCTCAGACAGATTTCTCTTAAATCAGAAGTTGTAAATGCAATCTTGAGAAGATGTGTTGATGATACTCTTGCGAATGGGTATGAGTTTGTTTTAGCAGATGGAAAAGATGAAGGAAATCAAGAGCAACTAGACAAGTTAAGAAACTTCTTCAAAAATCCAAATCCTGACGATATGGGGGATGAATGGTTAGAGTCTCTTCTGTTCGATTTAATCCTCTTCGGGGATGCCTACCTAGAACTCGATGGAAGTGCCGACAAATCATCTGCAAATGGTGAAAATTGGTCATATGGTGGAGACTTACTAGCGGTGTGGACTATTCCATCAGAAACAATGAAACTTGTTCCAGCAAATCAGACCCCAAAGCCACCAAAAATGGCTTACATCCAATCCCTCGATAAAACAATGAGAAAGTTCGATGCAAATAAAGTAATTCACATTGCTAAGTTTAAGCAAGGAAGAGGATATGGTTCAAGTCCATTAATTCCTTTGATGGAGATAATAGCAGGTCAATTAAATCTATCAAATTATTTGAATATGCTTTACACAGGAACTTTACCAAAAACTATTCTAAATGTTGGAGATATATCTAACAGCGAAATGAAATCTATGTTAGGTCTTATCGAGCAACAATTATCAGGTGGAAAATCACCATTCGGACTTATCGCAATCAACGGTGGAACAGGATTCAATATGCACCGATTAATTGATTCAACAAGAGAAGGGGCGCAGTTAGATTTGTTGTATTATTACCGTGAAGAAATCTGTGCTGTTTTTGGTATTCCACCAATGAAACTTGGCTGGGTTCAGACAGGCAAACTAGCCAATCCTGAGCAACAACTCGATGCTTGGTATGATGTCATCGAATCCTATCATGCGAGGATATCTTCTATGATGAATAATCGTATATTCCCATTACTAGAAATTACAGATTGGAAGTTCAAGTTTGTAAGCATCAGACCATCAAGAGAAACCGAGAGAGCCGAGACTTTGAAGGCACAGGCATCTGCTGTGGCTACACTAAGACAGGAAGCGGCAATCACAATTAATGAAGCAAGAGAAATGTTGGGATTCCCTGTCATCAAAAATGAAAGAGCAAATGACCCATTCTTCGTTAGTCCAAAACTATCTATCAATACTCCAAAAGATGCTGATGCAGAATCAAATACAGATTCAGAATCAGACATTGGTTTAGATGATTTATTTCCAAATCCAATGGAACAAGAAGATGAAGAAGAAATTGGTGATATGCCAAAGTTTTCTGAAACTGAAAACGAAATAACATTTTCATTAGAAGAACTTCAAAACATAAAAAAAAAAGTTGATGATGCAAGCCGAACTCAATATGATAGAATTATCAGAACAACCACTAGAGAAACAGAAAAAAAACTTATGAAAAATCAGGAAGAGTTTGCTGACCGATTAATTGACAAATATTCTGAGAGGATAAGTTCGACAGATATTTTTGAATACAGTCTTGGGAACGTGTTGAACCCAACATCTGATTTTGACGGAGTTCTGACAAAAGCAGTTGGTGGAGATGACTTAGTTTGGATGGTTGATTTACTCGATAGAGAATTACAAGAATTACTCGACAAACAAACTGTTTCAACATCAACTGCACTTACAGTTGGTTTCGATGATACATTAGCATCCTTAGCATCTGCATCAGGCGTAGGAATATCCTTTGATTTTAGAGATGCAGAAGCAATGAGATATTGGAATGCAAGATGGCGTGTTCCAGCATTAAAAAATACTCTTGGGGCTTTCAGAAAAGAAATATTTACAGTCTTTGAAGCGGCTTTAGCAGATAGTAAGAATTGGGCTTGGGTTCAAAGAGAAATGAGAAGAGTAATTGACCCAACAGGAAAATCATTTCCAAGATATTATTACAACAGAATTGCTAGAACAGAAACAAGAAGGGTTGTTGAAAACTCGCATCTTTCAGGACTGAAAAAATTAGGATTCACACAAGTTCAAAGATTGGTAACTGTTGATTCAGTAACAGACAAAGATTTGTGTATTCCTTTTGAGAATGCTGTATATCCAATTGACAAATCCGGTGGGGTAATTCCAGCCCATCCAAACTGTCGTTGCACCTTTACTCCATACGAAGCATCTGACGAAATTAATCCAATAGAGCCTGTGGCTGATTCACAGATTTTGAAACCTGATGTTGAAGGTGCTGAGATACTAGATTTGGAGTAATGAAATATGGTTGACCCGTTCAAAAGATTTGCTTCTGATTTTAGAAAAAACTCTAAGAAACTGTCAACAAAAGTAGTTCCAAGCGTATTAGATAGAATTGCAGCAAAGGTTCTGACTAAAGCGAAGAGAAATGCCCCTGTTATTACAGGTGCATTGAGAGCAAGTGGAAGAATAGAAGTTCCAAATCCAACTCAAAGAATAATTGCTTTTGGTGGTAAAGGAACTAAAGTTGATTATGCAAGATATGTTGAGTTTGGCCGATTTAGTTTCGCACCTTATGACCCAATACCATATCTAAGGCCAGCACTAATAGCAACGATAAAAGAAGCAAGAGCAGATTTGAAGGCATCTCTAACAAAATCATTAGATGAGTTTGAAAGAAACTACGGGGTATTAAAATGACAGAAATCCAAACTAAGAAAACACCAACAAGACAACAATTGACTCCACCAGCAGGTGTCAAATCGGCTTGTAGAACAGGAATAAAAATGGTAGAAGATGGAATGGGTGGAAGTGGTTTAGAAGCGGCCACAGTTAGAGAAGCAAGAGCAATTGTTAGAGGCACACCAATCACAATTGCTAAGGCTAAAAAAATGGTTCGATGGTGGGGAAGAAATGCAAGATTTTTGACTTTCGATAAAGATTCACCAGCATGGGTTGCTGCATTACTTTGGGGTGGTCGAGCAGGGCTATCTTGGTCGAGAAGATTAAAGAGAACTTTTGATGCAGAAGATAAGGCTGCACAGGGTTCAGTTTCATCAGGAGATTTTGTTTCTTGGACTACAAGAAAAGGAAGATATGTTGGAAAAGTTGAGAGAGTTCAAACATCGGGAAATATCTCAGTTGCTACAAGTGAAGGTGGCTCAGAAAAAATAGAAGTTTCATCTGATAATCAAGTAGCAATAGTTCGTGTATATGTGGATAATGAAGATAGCACTTTTTCACGTTCAAACAGAACTGTTCCTGTGAAGGTTTCAATGTTAAGAGTTCGACAAGAACCAAAAGTAAAAGCATCTGCATCCGTGAAAAAAACTCTCAAACAAAAAGCAGATGACCATAATAAAAAAGTTGGAAATACTAAATCTAAAAAAACCAATGTTAGAACACTTTCAGCCGTTTTTGATAGGGGGGTAGGGGCATACCAAACTAACCCTCAAAGTGTTCGCCCAACAGTCAATTCAGCAGAACAATGGGCGTATGCTAGAGTCAACTCATTTCTGTATGTTTTGAGGAACGGCAGATTCAGGGGTGGTAAACATGATACAGACCTACTTCCAAGCGGTCATCCTCAATCATCTAAGAAAGAAGCGAATCCCTCAAGAACCATAACTTCTACAAGCGAAGATATGACTCACGAAATCTCGATAGATGATGCTACAATAGTTGGAGATAATGACTTTGAATCTAAGGCTGGAAAATCTATGCCTGTTGAGATTCATTACAGAATAATTACACCATTCAAAGTTGACAAAGCAATTCAAGAAAAAGAATCAGATGATGTCAAGATTCGTGGTGCAGTTTATGTCGGTGGAGATGATATGCTAGACAGGCATGGAGAACTTGTTGATTCTAAGGCAATCATGGATGCTTGGAACAAGTATTCTAAGAATCCTGTCATTCTATACAACCATTCAAAAACATACGGTGTAATAGGCCGTATGACCGATGTTTCTATGGAAGAACAAGACGGTGTAAAAATGCCTATGGGAACTGCAATCATTGATGGTGGAGAAAAAGACATCACAAGAAAAATCAGAAAGGGAATGTTGAAAGCATTCTCAATCGGATTTATCGCTAAGGCAGCAGTAAAAGAATGTAAAGACGATGATAGTTGCTACATGAAGTTTACAGAAATTGATTGGGTCGAAACTTCGGTTGTAGATGTTCCAGCAAGTCCTGACGCACTTTTCTCAGTTCAGAAATCTGTAATGTTAGGTGTTGAAGCCAACATGGAAGATTGCGACTGTGGAGATGATTGCTGTGATGAAAAAGATGCAGAATCAGAAATTAAGAAATTAGATTTTGATACTACTGAAAAACACATAGTAAGAATCGAAGAGGATGACCAATACATTACTGTCGTCTATGGCAAATCCGAAGAATGGGAAGGAATAGATGTTGATACAACAGATGCACCCGAAGAAGCGGGATATTATGATGAAGATGATGATAAAAAGATGATTTTCGATGTTTTAGCCAAATTAGATGCTATTGAGAGTCGGCTTGAGTCAGACGAATCAGTTAATAGCCACTTGGAGTCAAGCAAGGGATTAATGAACTCCGAAGATATGGACTTAATCACCGAAGATGCTACTGCAACAGAAGAGGAATCAGTAGTTGTCGAGACTCCTGAATTAACAGAAGAAGTTGTTGAAACAACAGAAGAAATGATGGAAGAAAAATCCGTAGAAGAAGAGGTCGCAATGCCTTCTCCAAGAGAAGCATTAATTGATGTTGCATCTGCATTAAAGAGTATCATGGAGACTCTTGATTCTATGCAAGAAAAATCAGAAGAAGTTGTTGAAGAAGAAGTTGACAATTCAGAAGATGAAATTACAAATCTCAAAGCGGAAATTGCTGCACTTAAAGAAGAGAAAGCAGCAAGAGAAGCAGCAGAAAAACTTGAGGCGGAAGTAGCCAAGAGAGTAGAAGAAAGACTTGCAGAAGTCGGTGTTGAAGCAACACCATCTCGCAAATCTATCCCAACTGTTTCAGAAAAGAAAACAGTACCAAAAACATTCGACCCACAACCAAATGTGAGTAAGGGCATGAACGGATTAGCAGCATGGCTGGAATCCAATATTGCACATAGGAACTAAGGAAGAGGGTCAAACAAAAAAAATCAAACTGAGGAATATAAAATGTCAGAAGAAATAGAGTTTAACGATGTAGTAGAAAGAGTGAAAGATGCACTTGCTGGCAATACAGCAGGTACAGGGGCAACAATGTTGCCTACTGAAACAGCAGACGAAATTATTGCGATAGTGTATGAAAGAAACTTCATGCGTGGATTATTCCCAGCACTACCAATGTCTCGCAGAACCATAAACGTACCAAGCCTAACAGGTTCAGTTGCGTTCCACCAACAAACACTTGCAGATACAACATCAGGCACAGCACAGGGCGAATCATCTCAGACAACTTCTGAGTTAACAATGACTCTAAAAACCATGATTGCTAACGTACCTGTTGGTAATTACCTAATCGCATACGGTGTTGAAGGATTACTATCCGTTCTTCGTGATGATATCGCATCCCGTCTTGCATACAATGAGCAATCACTTTTACTAAACGGTGATACAGCAATCGGCAACGGATATACAGACAACATTAACGGTATCTATAACGCATCAACCAACCCAACAGGTGTTGACGCTGATGACAACGATTACCTACTAATGTTCGATGGTCTAAGAAAGGCTGCTGGAAAATCAGTTCTAGTAAGCGGAACTTTCGCATTATCGCACATCCGTGAAGCAATTAACGAACTTGGTGTTTACGCTGAAAACCGTGATGACCTTGCTCTAATCGTTCCTCGCAACCTTGAGGTGCAATTGCTCGGCTTAAGTGAACTACAAACGCTGGATAAATATGGAAGCGGTGCTACAATCTTAACAGGAGAAATCGGAAAGATTTACGGTATCTCAGTATTCGCAACATCTGCCCTTGCTACTAACTTAGGATGGGATGGAACTTTCGATGCTACTGCTGCTGTTGCTAACAAAACAACTGCACTTCTTGTTCACAAGAGAAGTCCTTTGATTGGAAACCCAACTGTTGCTGACAGAAGATTTAGCATAGACTTCCATGATGAGCCAACAAAAGATAGATTCGTTTTGATTCCACGACAAGACATAGCATTCGGTGTTCGATATACTGACGCACTATGTAGATTCAACGGAATCAACACAGTCTGAAACTGTTGAAACAAACCTTGCCTGATGGCTTAGTTTGACGGCTACAAAAGGCCGTCAGGCTAAGTCCTTTAGCATCGGTGATAAACCATAAAGGATTAGACTTAGAGTATGATTCTCTTGGGCTATACTTTTGGTCAATTAATAATAGAAGAAAATGAGGGGTATTACTAATGTCAGTCGGCTGGACTATGGGGCAGTTGATTGTTGATGAAAGTGCCACTTCTGCAATTGATTATTGCACAGTAGCAGATGTTGAAGCATACACAGGAGTTGACTTCTCAGAAGGCATTGGTGCTACCGAAGCACAAATTGCTACAATGATTTCAAATGCATCAAGATTAGTAGATGCCTATGCCGGAGTTCAGGTCGCTGGAACAGTCGGAGTTACAGAATATTTCGATGTCAATAATTACACAAAACACTTGGTCTTGGGCGTAAGACCCGTTGCTTCAATTACCAATATTTATTCGGTCAATGATGATGGTGTTGAAACGGCTTTAGTGCAGGGTAGAGTTAGAAATACAGATGAATATTGGCTACATGATAAAGAGGCGGGAATTGTAAGATTTATGGGGAAGTTTACAGAAGATGGAATCCTTGCTTTGAAGGCTGTTTATATCGCTGGTACTGCAACACCTACAATAGAGGCAAAGATGGCTACAATTATGATGGTATCACGAAATGCAGCACGTTCTGCATTGAATGATGAGAACTGTATGGATAGAGTAAAAGAAATGTGGTCGAGACTTCTGAAATCATCAGAATCAGATATGAAAGATATGTTAGAATTAGTCAAAAAACATTCTAAGATTGCAGTTGCTACATTTGGTTTGGAAGGTAACTATTGAGGGAATATTAATGTCAATTTCTAACACAGGAATCCCAGCAACAGACCCACATACAATGTTGTCAAGTTTAATCACTACAAACATGACTTCTCCTGATGGAGTTTGGACTCCAATTGTGAATAGTGGATGGCTTGAGTTCAAGCGTCAAAAGACATATCAAATCTCAATTATTCCTCTCTATACAGATTCAGAAGCATTCAATTTAACAGGTGGTTCTTCATCAGCCCAACCAAGAATCTCGACAGGATATTATTCAGTAGTTTTGTATGCACCAAGTAGAGTAAAACTTTGGTCATTATTTCAGAAATTAATGCTAGTTTTGAACAATGAAACTTTGACTTCTCCACAGTCAGGAAGTGGAATGTCAGGAGTCGGTGGAAGTGATTATCATTTTGTCCGAGTAGTTAGGTCAGAAATGGCTAAAACAATTGAGTTCAAAGATGAATTATGTGGTATAGATATTGACAAAACTGATACCACAGGATATCGAGCAGAAATCACGGTTTCATGCCGATGGAATGAATAAATACCGATTCCTTGAATAACCGGAAATCAACGGTCAAGTAATATGGCTCTCATAGATTTGAAGAAAGCAGAACTAATTGCTCTTTGTGAAGAAAACGATTTAGATACAGAAGGAACAAAGTTAGAACTAGCAGAAAGACTAGATGCAGTATTATCTTGGGATGATGCAGATGAAGAAGCAGTTGAAGAAGCAGTTGAAGAAGTAGTTGAAGAAGTAGTTGAAGAAGCAGTTGAAGAAGATGAAGATATTGAAGTTTACATCAACAATGTATTCAAAAAATATCTCAAAAGAGAGGCAACTGTCAATGAGTTAAATCATTACAGAAAAGCAATGACATTCCATTGTAATTTAACAAAAGAAAACTTCGTTTTTGGAATCAAAAACTCAGACGAAGCACGTTCATTGTAAATATGATAAATATTGGTTTTTTGTCGAAAAAATATTTTGTTAATCATAACTATCAATAACAGCAAACTGACAGGTTCGATTCATTCCTTACAAAGACGCATCGAAAAGAGCAGCCTACAATCGTAGGTATCAGAAGAAAAGATATGCTGAAAGGAAGGCATCATACTTACACAATAAGAAGGTCAGAAGAGAACAAATGAAGGAATGGTTCAAGTCATTAAAACACACGCTGAAATGTGCTGATTGTAATATCTCAGGTTATCCTCATTCTTGGATTTTAGATTTCCATCATTTAGATTCTTCTGAGAAGTTTTCAATGGTTTCAAAAATGGTTCACGATGGATATGGAAAAGAAAAGATTCTAGCAGAAATTGAGAAGTGTGTTGTTTTGTGTTCAAATTGTCATCGGATTAGACATATAGAGGATGTTGAACTCAACACACGGCTCAAGTCAAAAAAGTGATTTTGATATCAAAAACCATTGATATTTGGGATATATTGATAAGGGGAAAGCCTACGGTGGCTCATTTATGAGCCACATGAGCCAACCAACAAACCGACCAAACCTATCAGTCCACGCTTTACAAAGAGTTGATGAAAGATTAGTTGGAGAAGAAGCACAGAAAGTAATTTCAGCAGTTAGAAAAGCATCTGCAAAGTATGGAACAAAATCAGTAGGAATTATTGCACATGATTTAGGCTCACAAAGAGGCCAAGCATGGGGCAATACCAGCAACGGAGATTTAGTAGTTGTAATCGTAAGAAATGGTCAAGTAAAAACTGTTTACCTACGAAGGGCAACACAAACATTCGACCTTTCAGTTTCACGCACAGATGTATTAGTTGATATGACAGGAAGAGTTCTTTCAGCACCATTGAGAAACAATCCATCAGCAGGTCGAAGAGGAAGCAGAAATGCACCAAGAGATATCTTTGCTAACAGGGGGTTCTAAACATGAGAAGATATAGAAGATTTAACGGGCAACCTTTTGAAATACAACCAAGAACACAAAGAGAAAGAACATCCCTAATAAGTGGTAAAACTCAATATTATTCAACACCAACAGATACAGCGTATTTTGTTAAATCTGATGCACAAGAGGAAGCATCAAAAAGAAGAAAAGCAGGTCATAAAATTAGAATTATTGAGTCAAGAAATGTTAAGTTTTTTGGTGGTGATGTTGCATTTTTCATATATCAAAAATTAGATGAAGAAAGTGAATAATTAGAGTCTGTTCATAACGGTGGGATTTCCGACCATTATCTATGGCTAAAGCGAAGTCAAAGAAATTGAGAATCCTGTGGGGTTCTGAGCAACCAACTCGACCAACAGGATATGGAACTGTATCTAGGGAAATCTGCAAACGATTAGTTGAAAGAGGACATGAAGTTTTCATAATCGGATGGGATTACAATGGTGAAGATTTCAAACATGAAGAAGGCTGGACTTTAGTTCATGCTGGGATTTCAGGATATGGTGCTGAGAGATTAAGTGGCGACCATAGCCCAACTGTTTTGGAATATCATTTGGCTCGATTACAACCCGATTTATATCTGACATTGAACGACCCATTTTACATTGGTTCATCTGTTGTCAGCACCAATAAAATGAATGTTCCATATGTTGCATATATGCCGATTGATGGATATCCAATTTCATATGCTTGGAAGGATGTTTTGAAAATGCTTCATACTCCACTTTGGATGGCTAATTTTGGAAAATCTGTATTTTCTGACTTTGTGAATGAATACAGTAGTGCTGGGAATGCCGATAAGACGCTCAGGGATGCTATGTTAGACCGTTATAGGGGGAATGAGGGGGATATACTGCTACATGGCGTTGAAACGTCTGTATTTGCACCTATATCGGAAGAGAAAAAGGAAGAGACTAAGCAGATGTGGGGAATATCGCATTGGGATTACATTTTTTGTTCAGTTGGAAGAAATACAAATCGAAAACAAATCCCAAGATTATTAGAAGCATTCAGAAAGTTTCTCGATGAAGTAGATGACCCTGATTCTGTTGGACTTCTACTTCATTGTGGTGATGCATCAGATACGATGGGAATGGGGGGTTGGGATTTACCATTAACTTTGAATCAAATGGGATTAACAAAAAATGTCAGATTTACAGACAAAGGCAACAATCCATTGATGGGATTATCAAGAGAAGAATTAGCACTTGTCTATGGTATCTCAGATGTTCATGTTTTAGCAACAGGTGGAGAAGGATTTGGAGTTCCAAGTGCAGAAGCAATGTCATGTGGAATCCCAATCATACTTCCTGACAACAGCACAGGTTCAGAATTGACAGGCGGAATCTTACCGGAAGGAAAATCATATGTTGAAGCCAACAGGGGATGGTTGGTGAAATGCATCACTTCGATTTGCGGTGGAAAGTGGTCAGTCAATATGGGATTGGTGGATGTTGATGCTTTGAAATCTGCAATGATTGAATCATATGAAAATGAAGATTTGAGAAAAGAACTTGGAAGAAATGCAAGAGACTTCGCAATCGAAAATCTTGATTGGGAAATTATAGTTGACCAAACAGAAAAAATACTATCTAAGGCCGCCAATACTAAACACCCACTTGGTAAGCATTCAACAATGGGAATGAGGCGATAAAATGAGTAAGAAAAACAAAGTAATTACCTGTGGTCATAAGTCGAGAAGCGTTTGCGAACATCACAATCTTAGATGTATAATTCCTGTTGGTTTTCCACAGGGAGATTCCCGATTGAGATTCGTTTCTGAACTACAACGAATGGGTGCTGAAAAACATACGAAAGATTCTGAACATAGATGTGATTTATGTGAGGCAGAAAGACAGGATGGTAGAAGGGCTGGGTATTATCAGAAAGACCCGAAGGATGGAAAAGTCAAACCAAAAGTTCTGATTGAAAGATTAGAAAAAGAACGTGAAGTAAAAAGAAAATACAAACAATCTAAGCGAGACAGTTAATAGCCCCATGAGAAGAGGTTTTGGATATGGCAGTTCACGCATTCACAGGTGTAACAGGCAAGATAACAGTTTCAGGAAGCGTAGTAGGGTTTGTTAGTGGTGATTTATCATTAGCAGTAGCGACAGGAAAATATGTTACTCTTGGTGGCAACACAGCAACAGCAAATACAAGAGGATTAAAATCAGTTTCAGGTACACTAAAATATGCTTGGGGAATAACTGACTCAACACTTTACACTTACTTCAATACTGATGCTGAGTTCGATATAGAGTTTGAAGCAGCAAATGATGGTGCAAGCCCCCCTGTCGGACTACACACATATACTGCTTCAACTTGCGTATTTACAGATATGTCAATCGAAGGATTAGAAGCAGGTTCAGAAGGTGCTTTAATGATTAATGCTTCTTTTGAGGGTTTGAATTGGTCGAGAGTTGCTTAAGCCTCAAATACCACTTCATTCATAACGGTGGGAAATCTGATTTTACAGATAATAAGAGGCGAAAAATATGTCATGGCTCGATAACGCAATTGAACAAGCAAACAACCCGATTGATGTTGATGTATCAGGACTTGGATTATCACAAGATGTTATCCAAGCGAAACCACTATCAGCAGCCGAGTTTCAGGTTCTCAAATCAGAACCCGAAATCGCAAGATTATCAGGAGAAGATAGAAACGAATTACTTGGTTTACGAACCGTTTATGAAATGTTATCCAAATGCGATAAATCATTATCTTGGGGCAAGTTCAGACAACTTCCAATGCAATTACTTGGAGAATTGGCGACAAGAGTTACAGCAGCCGTTGGAACAGGCCAAGACGGTGCTTTGGGAAAGTAATAGATTACTCCAAAACAGACGAAGGGCAATTTCTTTTTCAGATATTGACCGAAACCGGAATAACCCCTCAAGAATGGCGACAACTAGACCCAAGAGATTCTATATTTCTTTGGTCGGCCTTTGCAGAAAAGGTCAGGCGACAATACGAGAGACAGAAAGGTAGGTGAATAGATGGCTAAAGATATTGAATTGAAAGCCGTTATCGGTGGAGATTCTAAAGGAATCCAAACAGCCTTCGCAGCAGCAGCAGCAGCATCAGAAGCATCAGGAAAAACAATATCAGCAAGGCTTGCGAAAATAGGTAAATCTATGGCTTTCGCTGGTGTTGCAGCAGCAACATTGGGTGCGGCAATTACAGGGATGTTTGTCAAGAACTCAGTTGGAACATTTTTAGAGTTTGAAGTTGCTATGGCAAGGATGGGTGCAACTCTCGGTGAAACAAGTGAAATCACAGGAGAACTCAATGAAAATATGGATGAACTTGAGATTACGATAAGAGACATAGCAAAGCAATCTTCTGCTACTGCTACACAGGTAGCACAGGCAGGTAATGTGCTTGCTCTAGCAGGTCTTGAAATGTCAGAATTGGGAACTGCAACAGAAGGTGCAATCAAGAGTCTTGTTGACTTCTCAGTAGTTGGTGGGGTTGATGTTGAAACTGCTGCTGGAATTGTAATGGCATCCATCAATGGTATGGGTCTTGAGATTTCAGAAATGGATAGAGTAATGGATGTTTTCGTTGCTACTATGACATCATCATTTACAGACTTACAAACTATTGGAATGGCAATGAAGTTTCTTGCCCCAACAGCACAGGCGGCTGGACTTTCTATTGAGGAAATGGCGGCAGCAGTTGGTGCATTAGGAGATGCAGGTTTACAAGGAACAATCGCTGGAACAGGATTGAGAATGTCAATTAACAAGTTGTTGAGTCCAACAGATGATGCTAGAAGAGTTATGGATAGACTCGGATTGAACTTCCTAACTTTGACCCCTGCTGGTCAATCAGCCGATGCAGCATTAAGAGCAGTTTCAGCAACGATTGTTCAGACTAAAGTTGATGTTGAAAGAACATCATTTGCACTTGATATTCTAAATGGAAAATTAGAAGATTTGTCAATTGAACAACAATCTAATTCTCTCGCAATAATGCAGATTAGGGCAAGGGCTGAACGTCAAGGAAGAGATTTAACTGAGACTGAAATAAAAAGAATTGAAAGATTAGAAATGGCTAACAAAATGTTGGGTGTTGAACAAGCATCAGTCGCACTTGAACAAAGGATTGCTCAAAGAGAAAATAAGAAGTTTACAGATAGCCTGAAAGAACAGGAAAAACAATTTTCAGCAAACAAAGATATCGTGCAATCTCAGACTATGGGTTTGACATCTTTAGTTGATGTAATTAATCAGTTAGAGGCGGCTGGTGCAACCACAGCAGAAGTGCTAGAAATATTCTCGGTTCGTGGTGGAACTGCTATCATGGCTTTACAGGGTCAGCGTGAAGGATTTTTGAATCTGATTGATATTACAAATGACGCAGATGGTGCGGCTCAAAGATATCTACAAACCATGAAAACAACTTCTGATTTCCAACTGAAAGTTGTTGCTTCATCTTTTGAAGAAACAAGGATTGTAGTTGGTGGATTATTTGCTGAATTAATTGGTCTTGCAGATGCTAATGATGGTAAGATTGCGAACTCATTAATCCGAGTATCAGAAACACTACGAGAAAATACTGACCAATGGACTGCTTTGAGAGATGTAATTCAGACTGATATTTTACCTTTGATTGCAGAACTACCTGATTTAGTAGATAGTTTGATGATGTCATTTCAAGTAGCAGTTCCTTTCATCCAAGCATTCGCTTCTGCTATGAGAGTCTTAGGACTATTATTGAAGCCCGTATTCTTGTTATTGGAAGGACTTGTTTTCTTGATTGACCTTCTTTCAGGAAGTATGATTGGAAGAGTAATAACGGGTGCAGCAGCAGGTGCAGCAGGTGGTGCAGCAGCAGGTTCTATGACGATAACCCCATTCGGTGTTGCAGCAGGTGCAATAGGTGGAACAGGATTAGGAACAATTGGGGCATTACAAAACGAAGGCATAATTCCTGAGTTCCATCGAGGCGGAATCGCCAACACACGAACAGCAGGTGTCTTTGGTGAATCGGGTCGAGAAGCACTTGTTCCACTAGACCAATATGATATGTCAATAAGTAAGAAATCAGGCATGAATACGGGTTCTCAATCGAATAGTGGATTAACCCTCAATTTTGACAGTATAACTATCAATGGCGGGGGAAGTATGACAGCAGGTGATGTTCGGTCTATAATTAGTCAAGAAATGCCTAAAATCGTCAAGCAATCATATAGAGGGGCAAGGGGTGTATTCTAATGGCTTCAATCAAACAAGATATTACAAAACCATTCTCAAGAATGGGGAATGGATTAGTAGAATTACAAAGATGGTTTCCTGTCTATATCAAGAATGATGGAGTCGGTGGTATCTCAGTTGACCCTGTGCTTTATCGAAGTAATTTTGGTAAGAATACACCAGCCGATGAAGGTGGTCTAAATGATGAATCAAATACTGCTGGTGTAAGGGTCGAAGTCATTGATGATGACGGAACTACAACATCAGGAACTTACACTTTAACAATCTCAGGTTCAGGAACACATACTCCACTTGTTGAAATCAATTACGGTGGAATCGCTGCTTACAATTTTATGCTGTTAGCCCCAACATCTCCTTCTGCATCAACAGATGACATTTACGGACATTCAAGTGGGCTAGTTATTGAGAATGCAGGTGCATCTCATTCTTCGGGATTATCTTCAAGCCCAACTATGGTGTTTATGACCGTTCAAGAGTTTGCTGAAATGTTAGATACTTACAGACATATTGGGGCAACAAGTAAAGATGCAACAAAACCAGCATTCCTACCACATGGTTTGACAGGAAGAACAGTAGCAAGTTCAGCAGCAAATCCATTGATGAATGCAGACCCAAGATTAAGTTCTTCGGGTCTAAATAAAGTATCAGCATTATATGGAAATCAACACAAAGTTAGGGCAACCGTTTTCATGCCTATGATGTTGGATAATAATCAATTTGACAAAAGAATACCAAATGCAGAAGTTGGTTTTTCATATCCAAGAAGGGCTGGTGTTTCAGGGTTTACAGGATATAGACCGAACAGCATAACAAGATATAATTCTGACCCAAATACTGCTGGAATCAGATACAAAGAAGTTGGATATTCAGGCGACCATAAAACAGGTGCTATTGGTGCTTGGTCTATGCAACGTCAAGCAACAGTTGCAGCAGATGGTGTTAATCATACGATTCGTGCAAACTCAGGTAGCGGTCAATATTATGAACAGGTTGGATATGCAAATGCAGATACTTCTCCCGATTCTGCTGCTGCTTTGAATCCAAAATATAGAATGAGAATGGCTCTTGCTTGTTTTCTAAAAGATGGAACTTACACACTAAATGATGGTGGAACAATAATCCCATATATATTCGATTCAGAAAGAACAATTGGCGGTGTCAATTCTTCGACATTGTATGCTGTTTGGGATGGTAAAAATGGATATGGTAATTCTCAACCCGTAGAACATGATTGTGATGCTCAGATTTATCCAATGTTTGACTTTGTTCAAGGGATTGTTTCACCAGCATCACAGGGAAATAATTTCGATATTTCGTCTAATGAATTAGAACACGTTATGTTTCCATTAATTGAAGATGACCAACCTTTAACAGGTGGTGGTGCTGTAATTGATAAATTAATTCAACCAAGACAATATTTGGTCAGACCAAATCCCAAAAGAGCAGAAATATTTGCTGTTCAAAAAACGGCTCTTGGGATATTCAAAATATATATTACAGCAGGGTCATTAACAAGTAATTTTAGAGGCGGTCATGGAATGCCTATTTACATCTCAGGGATAGGTGGAACATTAGGCACAGCGAACACTAGCAATGCAAGATGGAATGCAGAAATAGATGATGCGACAGCAAATGATTCGTCAACAGACAATGGAAATAATATTGACCATAATGGTTGGTGGATTATGGATAAGATTTCACAAGTTACAACGGGAGTTGTAGATGGTATTTCAGGAACTAAAACATATCAAGTAATTGATGTTAGAGTTGGGTTGGGTGTATTCGGTGGTTCGGGTAAATCCACATATGCAACAACAGGCTATGTTTGTCAAGGAAGATTACACGGTGCTGAACTTCCTAATGGTTCACAAACCACACCAGCAAATCTCTATGGCTTCGATGAATCTTGGCAGAAAACAACACGCATTCCACAGACAGGAATGTGGCCGATTGGTATGTCTCAGCCCGACTCAAATTGCCCCAAGGGTGGTTCAACAGATTCAACATATCCAAGTAGGCCAACTCAATTTTCTCCCCAACAAAAAAATGCTGATGGAGTATATGTTTTAGGCACAACTCAAACTCCAAGAAGTATATCAATTAGAGATGAAGGAGATTCTATTTTTCTTGCTTCTCCAACTAATACAAGTGTGGGCGGTGGAGTTCTAAGAATACCACCACCGATAGGATGGGATTTAGCATCAGTATATTATTCTTCGACAGCAACAACTCCGACTACCTACACAAAAGATTGGGATTGGACTGATACTGCTTCTACACTTGATGGTCTGCCTACATCTCGATGGGGGTTCAGGGGTGTCAATATACCATTTTGGTCTTACATAGATTCACTTACAGGAAGGCATGGTTGGGATGAAACAAAACCTGATGGTTGGGCGTATGGAAGAAATAGACCATTCCCAGCACATGAAAGAGTTGGAACAAAAGCAGGTTATTCGCCTTCATTATACGCTGATGCTGGTCTAAGCGGTTGGGGTGTTTCTGCTGGAACAAACACACTAGCATCAGGCACAGAATCAACTAAAATTGGATTGTCTGAAATGGGCTGTTCTCCAATATGGTTAGACATGGAAATGAAAGCATTTATTCCAATTCAAAAAGATAGGCTTCTTTTGATTGAGTTTGACAATGGAGTTTCGTTTGGAAAAACAGGCAGACATTCAATGCTAACTCATGGTGGAACAAACAATTTCCTTCAAGGTCATGGCTTCTATTCAATATGGAATGGATTGGGTATTCAAACTCATCCGATAGCAACCAAAGTTAATCTGTTTGGTCAAGCAGATAGTAATTCATCTTATGCTGTGAATAGACCTACAATTTGGGCTTGGGGAACAGAAACAGAATGGTTCACAAATAAGTGGACTAATAGTGATGAAAATCTATTTCCTGTTGACCCATCAGCAAATCCAGCAATACGACCAAGTGGTGCTAAAGGAACAGCAATTGGTGGTAATAATGGTTGGGGAAGTTTAGGAAATCTTTACGGCTACGGAACACCTAGAACAATGTCGGAAGGAACACATACAATCAGAACAGTTTTTACTGAGGCTGGAATGACTTACATCCTTGATGGAACAACAGTTGGAACAGATACTAATTCAGCAAATGCGGTATGGGGAATGACAATAAAAATTGGAGATTCTATGGGATTGATGAACCCTCTCATAAACCCCGTTGCTATTAATAATAATGCGGGTGAATTAGTAGCACCAACAAGACCTAACTTGAACGTCAGCCAAGCAGATTTACAAATTGACGAAATCGTTCTTCGTCAGATTCCAACAAAACCAATGCTACCTTTCACAGTTGATTCGATGAAACAACAAATCACAGGAGTTGCGAGATACAATACATTGGATGTTGAAGTCAACAACATAGATACGAGTAAAGGGATGAATATCACAGCAACTTTGCTTGAGCCACCAACATCAACACAAAATGGAATCGAGATTGCGGCTTCGACTGTGATTTCAGGATATGATAATGTTGGCCTCAACATCTTAGGTGGCTTCGGAAGTTTGGATTTGTCAAACCTTCCAGCAACAGCATTGACCAATGGTTTCGTAATCAGATTCAATTTTTACATTCCTGATAATACTCAAACTGAATATCATCCGATTGATTGGAACAAGATTCCGATTGTCAGAAATTGGTCAATTAATTATGATATCAAACCCGATGCAACTTTGACTTGCACAGGTAATACATTCAATGGAGATGTAACTCCACCAATCAATACAAAAATAGGAAATATTGTTTCTTTCAGAATTGGTGCTGCAACTACTGATTCAGATAGAACAATATCATCTGTAAAAATAGATTTTGGAGATGGTTCTGAAAGTGGATGGATAGATGTTGCAGACCAAACTTTGACATCAACAACTTATGATGTTTCTCACGTATATACAGGTGCAGGTACGAAGTCAGCAGTAGCATATGTCAAAGACGATAAAGGCAATGAATCTGCTGCTTCTACTGCTGTTTCAGTAGTAGTTGCAGAAGGACTTCCTGTTGCAGTTCTTAGAGCAAGTCCAGCACTAATTTATGCAGGTCAAGATATTACTCTCGATGCATCTAGTTCTTACTTAGTTTCAACAACATCAGGAATATCAATTGCATCATATATTTTCAATAGTGGGGTAAGTGGTGCAAGTGATATAACTCAAACAGGTTCAACATTACAAGTTACTTATTCTACTGCTGGTGAATATGCAGCAACACTTCAAGTCAAAGATAATCAAAGTCCTGTAAATACTTCATCAACATCAACTGTTGTTGTCAAAGTTTTACCGACAAATGTAGCCGTAGATTTGTTTGCTAATTTGAACACAAGACCAAGTGGTTTTACTGCAAAAAGAAGTGCAAATATAACTTCGGTTTCAGTCTTAGATTCTGAATATCCTGACGTTACAGATATGGGTACTAGAGATGAAACATTTACTCTAACAGGTTCATTCTTGAAAGCGACAGCAACAGTTGATATCTTACAGATGGAGACATACATTTCTGCTGGAACATTATTGTTTATTGAATGGGAAACTACCAATTGGGCGGGTCAATCTTCGGTTCAAAGATTCACAGGAAGAATGGTTGATTTCGATTATGAAAGAGAAGGTGGCCGACATGGTGAAACTCCATACTCAGCAACCTTCCAAATAGCATCTTGATAAAACGATTCATTGATAACGGTGGGAGAAAAAAGGTAGTATCATGGGAATAGACCGGATAGACGATGATACGTCATATAAAACCAACATTATGAATGGAAAAGAGATAGATGAAGAGACATATGAAAGAATAAAATTGGATGTGATGAAATATCACATTCGATATACCTTACGAATTACTGCTGAAAAACTTGCAGAAGCGGGTAAAACTATTGGTGATTTGCCGATACCTTCTGTTGAAGATATAGGAAATGCAGCATTTGAAGAATTGATGAGAGCATCCCAACAGACCGAAGAAGTAGCAATTGCGGATATTGGGTTCAAAATATGGATTGAATATGATGAGAATGATAAGAGAGATTTTAGTAGGTTATATCGTGAATCCATTATCGCTGCTGCAAGTAATGTCAAAACATTTACAGAAAAGTTTGCCTGATATTCTATAAGAATAGTCAGATAAGTTATATTGATATACTGATGCCCCTTCGGATTGATTGCGAAAACACGCAATGGAGATGAAAAATATGACAACAACAGAAATAAATGGATGCTATGAAGATGCAAATGGAAACTATTGGTACAATGGAGAACAAGTAACTTTTGAGTATTGAATAAATGAATGAAGGAAATAAAAAAAGGAGATGAAAAAATGACAACAACAACTGAGGAAAAAATTGCACAAATTGAAGAAAGAATTGCTGAATTATCTGCTAAGGGATATACCAGCCTATCAAGTGATGAAATGGAAGAATTAGGTGGATTAGACATTGAACTTGAAATATTACTTCACAGTATCGGTAAACTATTTATTTGAAAACTACCTAACGAAATCAGGGGGAAGCCTTCGGGCTTCTCCCTTTTTTTTATTTTGAAATCCGATAGATATTCTATTGAACCACGTTTGCCCGTTAGAGGCTATATGAGCAACTTCTTTGACTTGATAGTGCAACATTACAACCCAACGTCAGAAGCGTGGGAAAACGTATCTGTATCGGGCGTAATCAGCATCAAAGTTAAACACAAACTAAATGCTTCATCTAGTTGTCAAATTGTTCTATCTAACGTAAGAGGAAAAAGAGCATTTACAATTTCAAGAGGCGATAGATTAACTGTCAAAGCAACTCCGAATAAATGGGTTTCAGGAAGTGTTTCAAAACCATTTGTATTCTGCGGAATCGTAGCAGATATAGAAACTTCTAATTCTACATATTCAGTTCTTGCTTACGATACATTAGGACTATTGACAAATGAAATTATGTTAACAAATCCATTGTCTATATCAACACGTTCAGATGGTGCTTCTGTTCTCAAAGAAATTGTATCAGGAAGTTCATACAGTTTACTAACAAGTCTTGAAAAAATGATGGGCGAAACAAGAGTAATCATTCCAAGTAATTTGAATCTGAAAGGTAAGACTAGATTATCAGGAATGCAATCAGTATTATCTTTGATTAATTCGACTCCAAATCTTTTCAGATTATCTTCCAGCCTTTCAGAAAGACGTGTTGAGTTCAACAGCCTTGCATCTCTCGATGATACAACTCACGTTCCATATATCGCTGGCCGTTTACCAAGAACTACTGCACCTTTGGATATCATACCAACTTCGATAGTTAGAGAAGAAGATGATTCTGATTTGATTAATGTTGTTTCAGTTCAGAATACCGATTTAGATATTTTAGTAACAGAACCCCAAACTTTACCAGCATCACCAATCCAAAGATTGTTCCAAGAATCTATGGTTGCTGACGAAGTTTCTGCAAGGTTGTTTGCTCGTCAGATTCTAAACCAACAGGGTGTAGATAAATCAAGATGGATTGTCGAAGCGATTCCAAACAGATTAGACATAATTGCTGGTGATATAATTGAGTTCAAATCTATCGAAGGTGGGCTTGCTGGAAAACAAATGGTTTTCGATGTAACTTGGAACATGACTACGGATGGTTGTGATATGACTTTGACAGTTGGCCGACAAGCCCCTGATTTCATTACATCTATCAGATTTGCAGCAGGTCAAAGTATTTGATTACAAATCTGACTATTACGAATATCAAAATAGTGGTGTTTTAAGCCCGTCTTTTTTTCGGGTGGTATGATTTGACCTGTTGACGAAAAGAATCCCTTAGAATGCTTGCATTCATATCGGTGGGGGTAAAATCAGTTGTCATGGCCGTAGTCAAAATCAACATTCCCTCAAAAAACCAACTTCCTGACCTTTGGGAAGATATTCAACCGGACTTTCCAATGCCTTCTCCTAGAACATATCAGGCCGAAGCATTATCTGTAATCAAATGGGCTTTGGATAATGATGATTTTGACAACATAATTGTTCAAGCACCAACAGGTATTGGGAAGTCAGCAATTGCTATGACTTTACAGAAATGGTTTCAATCTGCATATCTGCTTGCACCAAGTCTCGGATTGACAGAACAATATAAGAGAGATTATGGTTCACATCTGAAAGAAATAAAAGGAAGAAATAATTTTCCATGTTGGGTTAGAGAAGGCACAGCAGATGGTGCGCCTTGCTATGGTGCAAAGCGGTCATGCCCTCATACAAAAGAGGATGACCCATGCCCGTATTATGAACAAAAGTTTGAGGCTGCAAACTCAAGATTAGTATTGTCTAATCCAGCATATCTTTTCAGACTGATTCAAGGAGACAAGAACTTCGGTCAAAGAGAGTTTACTATTGTTGATGAAGCACATGATATGGAATCATTTCTTCTAGGATTATTTGAAACAAGAATTACTCTTGGAGATTGGTCATTGGCTCACGGCTCGACAACTAATTTTCCAATGCATTATCATGCGGCAGATTGGATTCCAGCGATTACAGAATTACACAAAGCGGCACAGGCTGGAATAGAAATATCTGAACAGAATGAAGATGAGAAAGCAACAGAAAGATATCGAAAATTATTGGGTAAAACTACGACTCTTCTTGAACTACTAAAAGAACCAAATCGAGTTGTTGTCGAAAATGAATCTGACCGAAACGGAAGGTATCTGAAAATAAGACCTGTTCGTGTCAACAGGTTAGCATCAGAAATGCTAGAACGTGTTTCCAAAAAACGAATCTTTCTTTCAGCAACAATTCTCGATGTTGATACTTTTCTCTCAGGTCTTGGATTAGAAAATCAAAAGAATCTTTATGTCAATATTACCAAGTCTCCATTCCCCCCTGAGAACTTCAAAATACATTATGCCCCATGTGGTTCAATGTCATATTCAAAGAGAGACAAATCTGTTCTGAAACAGGTCAAAGCAATTGCTGGAATTATGGATAGATACCCTGAGAGAAGAGGGGTTGTTTTACCACATAGTCATTTCATCAGAAATGCGATTGTCAATGGTTTGAAAGAACTCGGATATGGTGATAGAATAATTACTCACGATTCTAATCCAAGAGCAAGAGATGTTGCCCTGAAACATTTCTTTTCTAGCGAAGATAAAAGTCTAGTTTTGATTAGCACATATGTTGGTCAAGGATTTGATTTCAAAGGCAAGTTAGCAGAATGGTTGGTCATCTGTAAAGTTCCATATTTACCAATCAAAGGAGATGCTGTGATAGAGCAACGATTACAGGAAGATGAACACGCTTGGCGGAGTAAGTATGAAGGAACTCTTGATTGCCCTTACGAGTCGCCTACAAAGTATTCTAACGGTATGTGCGGGTCATTCAATTGCCCTGCCCCCTGCAAGGCTTGGTATCAACTCCAAACAGGTCTGAAATTAGTGCAGGGTGCTGGCCGAATAATCAGAAGTCCAACTGACAAAGGAGACTTGTTTATCTTGGATGGTTCATGGGCTAGATTTGCTAGAATGAATGCTCGACTTTTACCACATTGGTTTCGTGGTTCAATCGGTGAAACTCCGAATTGGTTGAAGCGACATATTCAGTAAAACTTTGATGTTTCAATCCACGCCAGCCATGTGATTCTTTCATAATGGTGGGCTAATCCTGATTGTTCATGGTCGAAGATGCGATAGTTGTGAGGCAAGCCCGTAGATGGATTCGTAAACAGGCTAAGGGTGATATGCCCGATGAACTGTATTCAGCACTAGCAGAAGGTGCTAGTGGCCTTGAAAAAAGACAAATAAAAAGTCTTGCTAAGGTATCAAGAATTGTTGCAGATAATGGAACAATCAGACCTTACAACGATTTCAAAAAAGATTGGAAATATTCTAAGTCAATTTACGGCCATCGAGATACTTGTTCTTTGTGTGGAAAAAAACCAATTGTTGAAAATTGTGTTCTTCTCGATGAAGAATCAAAAAGAGAAATTATTGTTGGAAATGTATGTGCATATAGATATGTGGAAATCACAGTTGATAATCGAGTTTTAGATGGTGAAGAAAAGAAGGAATATCTCAAGACAAATATGAAGGAAGCCAAGCATCAATTTAACCGAACTACATTCACCCAAAAATATCCAGCAGCAATGTCCGACTTGAAGAAGTATGAAGATATGATGACTAACAACAGATTTCTGTCTCAATCAAAAAGAAAACTATGGAAATCTATTCATAGAAACATGGTCAAGAGATTAATTTCTCATGGTTATCCAAGTCCTAAATTAAGTAGGCAATGGGATGAGTTTATTGGCTATGCAGAAGAAGAATATCAAGAATATTGCCAACAAGAAAATGAACACCAAGATAAGATAAGAAAACTTGTAGAAGAACGACAAGAAAGAAGAAGAAAAATGGCTCAAGAAATTGCTAATAAAAGACAAGAATGGCATGAGCAAACTAGGAAGTTTCAGATGATGGTTAAGTCTCTTGATAATCTAAGTTCATGGGAACAAACAATGTCCGTTAGGGTTGCTCAAAGAATTAAAAATCAAGGAGTCAGAAGATTAGATTCAGGCTACAAAAGATTCTATCAAGAAATCGTAGTTAGATATGCTTTAGAAATGGGAGATGAAAGTCTCCCTTCAACACCACTTTCAGAAGAGATACAGGGATGGGATAAAACAAGATTAAATGGCTGGGAAAATGATTTTGTAAAATCAATAATAATCAAAGCAATGTTGAATCGAGAAATGACATCGAAACAGATGGAAATTATTGAAAAAATTAGGAAGAGATTCGCATGAGATTTTTAGATGGTAAACCAATCCCTAAGCAGGTTCTAACTCCTGATAATAGGAACTTGGGTTCACCTTCAAGAATAGCAGATGTGTATGGTGTAAGCATCATCGAAAAATGTCTAAATCCTGAATGTGCAAGAGAAGCAGAAATGGATGCATTATTATTATCTCCGTTGAATCAATTTCCTAATATTGTAGTAATATGTGGAGACAAAGGATGTGGTGTTTATTGGACTTTAATTGGTTCTCCACCAAAGGAAACAGTATGGCTTCATATCGAGGATTGAAAAGGGTGGGATAAACGGATGAGTAGTATGGAAGAAAATGAGATAGAAGTTTTACAATCATCTGAAAGTGCAAGTAAGTTTAATCTTACAATTGGAGAACATGAAATTACTCTCATATTTTTATCTTCCAAAAAAGGCAGAATTGATTTCTCCATAGACATAGATTCCAAACCAAAAGGAAAAGTCAATCTGTTATCTCAACATAGCATAAATCGCTTCGTTTCTTCTGCTGGTATTGCAGAAGGAGAAAAGCAACTTTTCAAAGATACAATGTTAGAAGTCGGAGTTATCATTCGGGATGCTAAATATACACCAGCACCCGAAGTTGTGAAGATTCCTGAAATTGACAAATATCTCGGACAGGATTCTACATTAGGGGCTGTTGATGTCAACACGATGGAAAAGTTTCTTGCCGATGATTTGTTGCTCGATAGAATCAACAAAATCTTACACGAATCAAGAGATACACCTTTCATCGGTGATGATGCAAATCTTCTATTGACATTTCTAGTTATTATGTCATGTAAAACTGACAACCCATTGAACTTGGAAATGGTAGCAACTTCTGCTGCTGGAAAAACATACATGGTATTAACAGCAAGGAATGGTGTTCCAAAGTCAATGTGTATGGTGCTTGCAGGTGCAAGTCGTGAGGCATTGAAGTATGACTATGATGAGATAGATGATGAGGGTAATTTCATTATTCATGTTGATAACAAATGCATCATTATCTTGGAGAAAGATGAGTCTTATTCTTTTGTCAAAAAAATGAAACCATTGATGTCAGGAGATGACGATGAATTAGTTTGGAAAACTCCAATTAAAAATGAGTTGACAGGTGAAATAGAAACTAGAGATTTTATCATTCGTGGTCAGCCATCTTTCATTACTTTGACAACAAGAAATCCAACAGAACAAGAGCAGATAACAAGAACACTTTTGATGACTCCTGATACTACTGCTGGTAAGGTTGCTGACGTTGTGAAAAACTCTCTTTTGGCTAAAGCAAATCCTGACTTATTTCAGGTTCACAAAGACCTGACTTTAATGCAAGCATCTATGCTTTCGTTAGGCAAATATAGAGTTAGAAATATCTTCGCCCCACAGATGGCTGATTTCTTCCCTTCAAGGTCTGCACAACATCAAAGAGATATAGGAAAAGTTTTGTCAATTATTGATTCAATTACTTTACTACATCAACATCAAAGACCCGTATATACCAATCCAAATGGTGAACAATTTTTACTTGCATCAATTGAAGATAATATCATTGGTTTGGTCTTAGCAGATTTGGTATTGAGAGCAAGCCTATCAGGTGTGCCGGATGACTCTTGGGCTACCTTTACTCAGATGATTAAAATGGATGAATCTAATAGGGCTTTAACGGTTGATAATATACTACAATGGTTGCACATTCATGCCTTCTCTCTTTCAAAGAATGCGTTGATAGAAAAACATCTTCCAACCCTTGAAGATTCAGGATTAATTGAAGTTCTCAGAAGAGGCGGTGGAAGAGGCGGAAAAAAGAAAACTTACAAGATTGTCAAGACAAGAAAAGGACTAATGGATAATTATTCCTTGACTCCATTATTTGTCGAAGGAATCAGAAATAGTTTGATGGATATTATCTCAGAATATCGAAGTATAATTAATGATTCCGAAGTTCCAAAATCCTCAAGAAAATTAGACAAAGGAGAAGGTCAAACATTGAAAGAATTAGGATGTCAAAATAAAAAAGAATCTAGGATTTGGAGAAGTTTGTTTCTTCCGACATATTTTCGACCAATCAATAAAAACACGTTGATGTCAACAATCATAGGTGATAGCGAACAAAACGACATTCTGTTCTCAGGAAAATCTTGGTTAGACGATGAGTTAGAATCGGATGCAACTCAAGATTTAGAGAAGCATAGAGACATAAAAGAAAAAGTTAGAGAAGCATCCAAAGTTCATGTGAATGCAGATGATAATGATGTATGGGATGCTCTTATGGAAAACCATTTTTCAGATGAGGATTTGACATCCCACTAATCATTCATAAGGGTGGGAGAACGGGATAGGAAATATGTCGCCTAAAAAGACCCCGAATAAATTACCAAAGTATGCCGAAAAGAGATTACGCCCATTCATAGATAGTGGGATTTCAAAAGGAATCTTCACAGATGATTCCGCAGTTATTCAACTGTTCGTTAATTTCGCTAAAGACCCAACAAATAAGCCTCAGATAGACGCTCTTGGCGGAATGAAAAGTGAGATAGCCCAATCCTTCATAACTGATGCTGTTTTAATTGATTTAACAAGCATTCTAAGACAGAAAAGATATACTGCACACGTTGATGTTTTTGAAGTAGCACATCGAACTGTTGGAATCAATAAAGGCAATCCTCGACCTGCCTGTTTTATGATAGGTCAAGCAGTTGTTGAAGATACAGATGGAAGCGTTATGGAATCGGCACTTTTCAGAATGAGTTTATGGGATGCTGAAACTGCAATAGCAGACGATGTTGAAGCAGGTGGAACTTACTCTCTAAGTGTATCTTGTAGGAATCTCGATGCAGAAGTTCTTGACCTTAGAACTCTTTCAGGAATTACTTCTTTCAAAGCAGAAAAATATGACCATTCCGATAGGATAGAATTACTAAAATCTATGTTCGATATTTCACCAATTTCTGATTTAGATGATGACATTAGCAGAAGCCCAACCGACTATCGTTTAGTTGAAGCAACTGTATCATATGCAGGTGTTCAGAATAGTAGGGCTGGAAGTCAATTTGGCAAGATGCTTTTGAAAGATGATTCTACTATGACTATGGAAGCAATTGAAAGCGGTGAAAATCTTCTTTTGAATTGTATAACATCTACATCAATCGCAGCAAGATTTGGAAAATACAGTAGGATTCTTGCACTTCTAACTACCAAAGATAACGGTGAATATGGACTGTCTGCAAACGTGGAAACTGCAATAGGAATTATCACAGTTGCACCCCCTGTTCCTGAGACTTCTGTTGGCTCAGATGATGATGATGATGATGCTGCTGATTACTTCAATAATTCAGACATCAAAACTATTGGTGATGATGATGAAGATGAAGAAGAAAAAGAAGCAGAAGAAGTTGTTGAAACTGTCGAAGCAGAAGCAGAAGAAGTTGTTGAAGAACCTGTTGTTGAAGTCAACACCAAATCTGATGAGAAAGTAAGTCCAGCAGAATCCGAAGATGACGATGACGATTGGGATGATTGGTGATTCAGGTGGCGAAAAAGAAAGTTGAGAAATATGCAGATTTAATTGAGTCTTGTGATACAGGAACAGACATGGCGAATCGGCCTCAACTAAAGCATATGAAACTGCAAGGATTCGCAGGTGGTGGTAAGAGCCATTTCGCTCTTACTACCTTCGCCCACTTATCAGAAGGCAAAGACCCTGACGCTTGCTTATGCACTATCATTGACTGTGATTTAGAAGGTCAGACGGCTCTTGTAAAAAGAGAAGATATTATTCCAAGTGAATTACGTTCAAGACTAATTAGAAAAGTTTGCAGAACACCAGCAGATGTAAATGAAATCGCATTGGCATTTATTGATTTACATAGACAACATCAAGAAAAATATCCTGATGGTTGTCGAGTTTTAATTTTTGAAAATGAAGCAGCATTCTATGTTGGCTGTCGAGACTATTATTCACATGAAGTTCACGGTAAAAGCGAAGCAGATTTAATGTTAGCAAGACAGACTCAAGCAATAGCAGAAGGCAAGAAAACACTACCTGCTTTCAAAGAGGGTCAAATGCATTCTTACAAAGTGATAAATAAGATGTTCTTTACTCCATATGAAAGAATAAAAATTGCGGCAGAAATGTTCCAATTTAATTTCATATCTACTACTCTTTTGAGGGAATATACTGAGGGGTATGGAACTGCAAATGAAAAGAGAGTTATCACAGCAGCAGGTCGAGCAGATATGACCGACCCTATCTTCGATTGGATAATTGAGTTTCATCAACAACAAAGAGCAAAAGGAAAAGAAATCAAAACAAGACATATTGCGATTGTCAGAAAGAGCAGAACTTGTGAGCCATTTCAACTGATGCACCCAACTCAAGAAAAGTTTTGGAAGGCTGTTGAGGATAACAGTCAATAATTATCAAATAGAGACAAACTGAGGCATTGAAATGAAAGTTCCGTATCTATCCGCATCTCGACTAAAACTTGCTCAGGATTGTATGTTTTCTTATGGGAAGAAATATGACCCTGATAACGCTGATGATAGAACTATTAGATGGAAGAATGAACATCGAGATAATATGCAAGCAGCGAAGTTAGGAAATAACATTCACAATGCTTTGGAAGAATGGAGAAGGCCGAATCCCGAAACAGGAAAAGTAAGAAGGCCATTGTTGAAAAAATTATTAGAATTGTATGACGAAGAATCTTCAAAAAACGAAGTCAATTTTGATATGTATGAAGATGGTAAACAGATGATAAAAAGATGGTTTGTTGAAAGGGGTGGAAGAAAGGTCAAAGTTCTTGCAGTTGAGCAAGCAATTGGCTCACATAAAGCACCACACAAATTGTCAAATGGAACACCTATATTTGGGTTCATAGATTTGGTATTAGAACACCCTGATGGAACAATAGAATTACTAGATTACAAATCACAAAGAAAACCAATCAAACAAGAAGAAGCAGACTCCAATATTCAGGCTGGTATATACATAGCAGCAGCCAAAGAAATATGGCCTAATAGAGATATAATTTTCACTTTCGATTTACTTCGATATGGAACGGTTACAACAATATGGTCTGATGAAAGAATTGAATCTTTCAAGGCATGGTTGAAAGGACAGTACGAATGGATTCAATCTGTTACCGACCCTGTGCCGACAATAGGTGATGGATGTAAGTGGTGTCCGTTTGTAGATATCTGCCCGACAGCACAGGATTTGATTATGAACGGTTCATGGGATTTGGTAGTTCCTGATGACCCAACTTCACTTGACCAAAATGAGATGCTAACAACTCTTGCATCAGTCAAAGCGGCACAGTCTATTTTGACTAAGAAAAGAAAGCAAATAGAGGAAACGATTAAACAAGAATGGTTCGATATGCAATCGGGTGGAGAACCCGTTCAAACTGCTGATTGGAAAGTAACTTACGATGATAGAACAAGAACAGAATACATTCCATCAGAAGTTCAAAGAATAATAGGTGCTACTGCATACGGTCAAGTTTCAACATTATCTAAGACAGCAGTTGAACGAATATTGCCTATATTGCCTGATAAAGTAGCGGAAGAAGTAAAGAGTTCCGCTATTACTAAACCCTACCGGACATTGAATGTAAGACGAAAGCCCAATGACGAACTCTAAAGATGAAGAAAAAGTTCCTCAAGTAAGGGAAGTTCCTTCGTCAAAATATGGAACAAGAAAGTTTGGTCGCATGGGTAAAACAGATGGTCGAAATGTCAAAAGATTATGGAAGTCTTTGATTGCGGCTGGTGCGATTTATCCTGATGGAAATCCGTTGACAACAGGAGAAATAGTTCAGTTGAAAAATCAACCATTTGAGATTCACAGATTGACAAATCATCTAGCCAAAAAACCACATCTGTTTTTCTGTGCTGGTGAATCGAGAGTTGCAGGTCTTGATGGAAGAACAAAATATCCTCAGAAAACTTGGTTGGCACATGAAGATGCTTACGATGAAAAATAATTTCTCGATTTTTTCCGCAGTTTTTTTTGCAGTTTTTTTCAAACATTCCATGTTGAAGCCAACATCTGAATTGATTCAAGCCGGAAAAAATAAGAAAAGTCAGATTGAAAACATTGATATATGGAAGTTTGGTGCGAAGCACCATGAGTCAGGAAATAATAACCGATATCATTAGTGGCCTAACCGAGAAAGAGAGATTAGTTTACATTGCACTCTTAGAAATATGCAATGATTACGATAGCGATTCAGCATGGACTCAATTGCTTGATGATTACTGTGATGACCTAGATGGAAAATCTATCTCAGGGGTTTGCTCACAACTATCACAAAAAGGACTCGTACTTTGCGACAACCGATGGGGATATGAGGAAGCAACAATTACTGTTATAGCATTACTAAACAATGAGGACTTAATCGGAAACGTAGATATCAGTAGCCTGTGAAATACAACCTAACAAATTGGGGATGTGGCTTCGGCTGCATCCCCTTTTTTTATTTTCAAATGACTTCATTTATATCGGTGGGCTTACTGATGTAAAATTATGATAACACCCAATAGTCATGTATCACGAAATGCAACAATAAGAGTATCAGCGTCATCACTTTCTAAGACGTTGAAAAGAATCGTTATGGATAAGCCAGCAAGTCCTGTTAGAATGCTTCTAACGGATGATGGAATAAGCGTATGGACTCACGATATATCAAACACAATGAATCTTCTTTTGACTGATTCTAAAGTGGATGATTTGAAAGTCAAAGAGCCGTGTGTTTTACTAATATCTCCTGATTCTTTTTCTGAGTTATTATCTACGAAGTTTGGTAATGAAATAATACAAATTACAACGGCAGCAAATAAGCCAATTGAAATCAAAAATAAAAACGGTTCTCGGACTGTATATCATCCAGCAGATGAAGATGATTGTTCCATAGTTCCTGATAGATGGTTGATGCCTAAAGATAAGAAAGGGTGGGTCAAGATTCCTCAGAAAGATAACGAAGTTTGCACTACAAGAATAACACTTCCAAGAGATTCTTTATCTCAAGGTTTGATAGATATGAAAGTTGCTAAAGCACCTTACATTGTATTTACTTTTGACAAGAAAAAATCAACCTGTGCATCAGGACATTGGGGGGCTAAAAGTAATCAGTCTTATTCTGTTATAGATGCAGATGTTGAAGGTGAAAAAATTGAAATTAATTTATCAGAAATACTTGCTGCAATATTATCTCGATGTGAGGGGAATACTTTCGTGATTCACAAACACAAAGACGTTCCATTTATCGTAATTGAATGTGGAGATACTACGTTGATTGTTGCTGAGACAATGAAGGATGTCTAAGTATGTTTGACCCGAACAAAATAGGATTCGATATAGCACTTGCAGAAAATATGTTAGGCATGACCGAAGATGACAAAATATCCTTGAAATTAATTGTCTCGGTTGACCTACTTTTGGCTCATGCTGGAATCACCGATGAACAAGTTCAGATGGCTTACAAAGCAAGAGTAAAAACTCACATTCAAGATGCTTCGGATAATCTAAAAAATATACTGAATGAAGAGTGATTGAGATGAGTTTATTCGATGTTGACAACATTGATGAAATGGCTAATCATTTTGGATTCAAACATTATCCAAGAGCCATAGGAAATCCACGTCAAAACTTTGTCTTTGCTACGGAAGATATCTATCGGTCTTACTCAAAATGGAATGGAAATAAATCTTGTTTCATAAGCACAGGTGGATATGATAATTTACAATATGAAGTTGGAAATAAACAATCTCCAAAAACAATTGTTTACGAACTGACTTTCTTCGACTTTGACCATTCAACAAAACCTGAAAATGCATTTGCTGATGCTCAAAGATTATCTGCGTTTTTGAGAGAAATGAATGTGGCTCATTGGGTTCAATATAGTGGTAGTAAAGGATATCATTTATTCATAGTCCATGAGGCTACGAGATTCAAGTTTGACTTCAAGGATGGTAGTGGTGAAGCCTTGAAACAAATCGTGCATCAGACTCAAGACCATTTGCGTAAAACGATAGGTCTGAATACACTTGATGAGCAGACAACAGGCGACCCCAAAAGACTGTGCAGATTTCCTTTTTCTAAGCACATAGATAGACATGGAATTAGTAGTGGCCGCCACGCAATGCCTGTTGATGTGGAACTTCTCGATACACTATCACATGAGGACATTGAAAAGATGTCTTATCGGCCAAAATATGAGTTGCCTAAAATCAATGGAAGGAAATTAAAACTGATTGATTTTGTAAAGGAACTCGGAGTAAAATTACATTCTCCTGAATCATTACTTCGACCCGTTGTAAATGTTGACTTCAACATTGCTCAAACCGATGCGGAAGCATCTCGATTTCTTGCATCCTTAGATAGAAGATGTATGGGAGTTGTCAATGAATTAAAGAGAAGAAATCCACCACATAAGCCGAGAGTTTATTCTGCTTTGTTTGCTAAAATATTAGGAATGGGTTTGCATGATTTTGAAAAGATATGGATGCAGTTAGGAACTGAAATTGGATATGTAGATTTACACAATACTGAACATCGGCTGTATCAAATGTCAACTATCTTCGATGACCCCAAATATTACATCTTCCCAAACTGCACTACGCTCAAAGCAAATGGATGCTGTGTAGGCGATATTTGCCCCCGATTCAAGGATATGGGGGGCATGGATTATCAACCCCGTCAGATTAAACGCAAATGGTCGAAACGGGATGATATCAAATCAACGTAAGACAAGATATGGAAGATTACTTGATGACCGTTCTGAACTAATTGATTTTCTCGATTCTGCTTCACTTGGTCAACTGCTGGGATTCTCTCGATTCCTAACTGTGGAACTTGTTGAAGCCAACACGCAATCATTGTCAATTTCTCCAAGTTCAGATGAGATTTTTCCACTTGTCAATCAGATGATTTTGAATGAGTTATTTTCTCGACATAGACGGGTTGACCATAGAGAACACAAAGAAATGCTGACCTATCTTTCTGAACTTGGTTTTGAGATAGTTAGTCTTGATACAGGTAAGGGTGATGTATCAACAAGAAAGGTCAGCATAGAACGTAAGGAAGATGACTTCATTCCTTCCCTGTTTGATGGCCGTAGGCTCAAGCAGTTGGGTGCTATGAGAGAAGAGGCTGAATACTCCTACCTGATTGTTTCAAAGTCTTACGATGCGATTAGATTGGGTGCAAGAGATAGGGGTGTTAGTGAACAAACTCTAATCTCTTTCATAGCATCTCTATGTGCTGTTGGATATCCACCAATTTTTATTGACAACAGACATGATGCTGCATTACTAACTCACAAGATAGTTCAGAAAATAGAAGATGATAATCCAAGACTGTATGTGCCTAGACCAAAATCTCCAACTGTAAATGAATATCGAGATTGTCTGATTGAAGGATTACCAAAAATCGGTTCAAAATTACGAAGAAGGATTACCAAAAAATATCCAACAATAATTTCACTTTGTCAAACAACACCGGAAGAACTCTCGACAATCGAAGGTGTTGGCCTCAACACAGCAAACAGAATACTCTCAGTTTTACAGGGAGAAAAAAATGATTCGGCTTAGTCAGAAAATGAAGTTTTGATAGAAAAAACCATTGATTTACCCTATCTATTCATATAGGGAATGCCTACCATGCTCATTACATGAGCAACCAACCGGACAACAACGGAACACCTGAACTTGTGTTAATGATGGGATTACCAGCAGCAGGTAAATCATATGTAAGAGAAAATATGTTCTTGGGAACTCATTCTTTCATTGACTGTGATACAATCAAAGAAACAATGCCTGAATATGACCCACTAAATCCTCAAACTGTTCACGAAGAATCAAAACTATTGTGCCATCAAATGATGTTAGACTTATTTGAAAACCCAACCAATGCAGTATATGATTCCACAGGAACTAACTCTCAGAAAATGGCAACATACATTCACATGGCTCAGGCTGCTGGAATGACAACAAGATTAGTATTCGTAGATGTTTCAATCGAGACATCAATTTACAGAAATGCAAACAGGCCAAGAGTAGTGCCTGAACACATCATCAGAACCAAAGCACAACAAATCTACGAATCATACGATATTGTATCATCATTAACAGATTCAATCGAGAAAGTTTTGAACGAGTAAAATCAATTCTATCATAAGGGTGGGATTAAACAGATTATCCCATGTGGTCTGAAAAGTATCGCCCAAATAATCTCGATGATATTGTTGGTCAAGAACATATAGTGAAAAGACTCAGGTATGTAGTTGAGAAATTACATGAGAATGGTGATGATGGTGCATTTCCTCATATGATGTTTTCAGGCAAGGCTGGAACAGGAAAAACATCAGTTGCAGTAGCCCTGATGAAATCTATGTTTGGTGAAGATTGGAAGGCCAATTTTATCGAGTTAAATGCAAGTGATGAGAGAAGCATCAATGTCATCAGAACTACGGTCAAAGACTTCGCTAGAAGAGGAACAATTGGAACATATCAAACTAAGGATGGAAAAGATTTGTTGATTCCATTCAATGTTGTATTTCTCGATGAATGTGATAATCTCACTTCTGATGCTCAGGCAGCGTTGAGAAGAATCATGGAAAAATATTCCAAGCAAACTAGATTTATTTTATCTTGTAATTATCCTCACAAAGTTATTGCACCAATCAGGGATAGATGTGCTTTCTCAGGTTCAAGGTTCAAGCCTATCCCATCTGATGCTATTTGCAGGGCTTTAGAGGCCATTGTAAAGCAAGAACATCTCGATATAGCACCGAATGCACTAGAGGCCGTAGGAACGGCTGCAAATGGCTCTATGAGAAGTGCATTAAATCTGCTTTTTTCTGTTTCTCGCATACCAATCCGAGTTGAAATTGAAGATGTCAATGAAATCATTAACGAAATATCTCAGAAATCGCTTCGACAAATGCTAGGATTGGCTGTTGAATCCAACAAGTTAGGCATTGAAGATTCCAAATACGTCAAGATTCACCAGCGATTAGATTCTATGGTCGAAAACTTAGGCGAAAAAGGTATGTCAGGAGTTGAGATTTTAGATGCATTTCTGCTGACTGTTGAAGAAGATTCTAATGTTCCAAATAAATTAAGAAAATCAATTTACAAAAGTATGGGCGAAGCAATTTATTGGTGTTCAATTTCATCTGATGATTTACTAACCGTCAAGACATTTCTAAGGAGAATAACTGTATGAGTGAAATTGAAGAAAAAGTAATAGAAAAAATACGTCAAAGAGCCGAGTTGGGTTTGAACAAATATAACACAACAATGGAACGAACAGATTTGACTTTGAAAGAATGGATAAATCATGCTATGGAAGAGGCTATGGATTTGTCAGTTTATCTTCAACGGATTTTGATGATGTTGGATTCTCTCGATGTTGAACTCAACACGGAGTTGTTGGAAGAATCCGACTGAAAAAAAATTGCTCGGCTTAGTTAGAAAATGCTATTTTGATAGTAAAAAACAGTCATATTTGGAAAACATTGATATAGGGATGGCTTCCCCTTGCTGTGCATAGCACAGCAAAAATACAAAAACGGGGAATAAAAAATGACAACAAGAAGATTACTAAAAATTAACAACAACAAGAAAATACACTTCTCATGGGAAGATGTGTTCATGCATGGAGAACAGCACGTTATGTTGGCTTGTAAACTTGGTTTTGACCAAGTTGATTCATTCACAGAAACACCAATGACTGTGGATGAGTTTAGACAAGCAATTGATGATAACAAAATCTGCAAGACTTGCCTTCGTGAATTACTAAGAGCAAAGAACGGTAATATGATGATGATTGAATGGCAGATTGAATCACTATATGAGGATGAGTAAAATGAGTAAAACAACTGAGTTTGGAGATGAAATAATGAGAAAAAGCAAAGGTGCTTATTGGTATAATAACGATGAAAGAATAGTCCACGATTGTAAGTGGTTGATGACTAAAGAAGATGTTGTTTTTGAAGGAATCGAAGGAATATGGAAATGGTTAGAAAATGAAGATGGGGTGCGTGTTTATACCAATACATCAACGGGTGAACAGATGTATGTTTCAGAATACAAAAAATACAAAAAATTATTCAGGATGGCGTGAGTAAAATGAAGGTAGTAAGTCTAAAACAAAAAGTGCCGATATGCCCTAACAAAGATGATGAGTTTAATCCAAACGCATTTACAGAAGATGAGACTAAAGAAATGTGTCGAACAGGTAATTTTGTATGTCCTTATTGTAAGTCATTTTCTCACAAAGCAATTAGTGGAAAAGTATGGAATGTTCATTGGGGCATATGGATTCAATCATAAGGGTGGGAAAACCCGATTGGATTTATGGAATCCTTTCTCATTGTATCAATTGAATATGACGAAACAAATAATCTTCTAACACATCTCAGATTGAAGGCTTTAGATGGGTCAACAAAAAAGGTATCAGTCGAGGGTTGTGTTCCGAGATTTTGGTCAGAAAAAAATCCTGATGATATTCCAAATCTTCCTGATTTTATTACGTCAACAAAACTCTCAGATAAGACTTCGATAACAGGCGTTCCATTGTATGAGATTAGAGTTGAGAAGCCGTCAGATATTAGAGAGATTAGAGATTACTTTTATCCACATTATTCAGCAGATGTTTCTTGGGGAACTTTGGTTCGGTGGATTTACGGATGGACTTCGGTTGTTGACATCAACATGGATGAATTAGCATCGGGAAGAAATCTCAGACCGATTCACATTCGACCTAGTGAAACTGACCCAACAAGATTCAATCTCGACATAGTTTGGTTTGATATTGAAACAGCAGATTCCCTTGATGTTGACAATGCCCCTGAAAGAGTTGTGAGTATTGCATTTGTTGATAGTATAACGGGTATTCACGAAGTTGGAACTACTTCTCCAACTAGCCAACACCAAGTTAGGCGATTTTTGGGGTCAGGGAAGGCGTTAGAAAGCGTTGTTGAGCATTCTAGTCCAATTCCCCCACTTGACCCTGAGAAGGTCTTAGTCGAATCCTTTTCTCATATGGATGAAGATACCAATGAAGCGGCTTTACTTTGGTGGTTCAAGAAAAGATTAGAAGATTTAGATAGAGACTTACTTGGCGGTCAACATATTATCGGATATGATATTCCATATCTGAGAAATAGATGTCGAGTAATGAGAAAAGAAATGGATAGAAGATATGCTGGTAAAGTTCCTGTTCATCATCGTTATCCGAATCTATATTGGTCGCTCAAAAAACAAAGGCTATTTGATTCTAAAATTGCATATGCAGAACAGGTTCAAGGTGCGGCTGCAACAACAGGTTCAGGTTCACTTGCTTGGATGGCTGGTTCTGTTCTCGGATATGGTAAAGTTCCACGAACAAGAATTACAGAATTGATGGAGAAAGACCCAATGATGTTGGCTGTCTATAACATATGGGATAATGTATGTGTTGAGAGATGTATGAACCAACTAAATCTTGTTCCATTTTACTTGACAAAAACTGCATTCCATAATTCAGTTATGAGAAAAGCAAACTCTAACATGATGTTGGTCGAAGATATGATGGGGCATCTCCTGTTTGAAAGAAATATTATCATGCCTTCTGTTGAAGTTGTAAGACAAAGGAGAAGTGGTGGAATAGAGCAAGGTGGATTCGTAATGGAAGCACCAATTGGAGTTTATCAGAATGCGTTTGAAGTTGATAATTCAATGGAATATCCATCGGTGATTATTACTACAAATGGAAGTCCTGATACTCTTGTAAATCCAGCAGATTATCCCAATGGATTTCCATTCCCAATTACTACAACACCAGCAGGTCGGATTTATCGAAGAGATAAAGAAGGAATTATGCCTTCTGTTCTTCGTAATCTTGCTACTTTAAGAAAGGAAACTCAGGCATTAATGCGAGAAGCATATGAAAATGGTGATGAAGAACTTGGAGATACTTTGAATCGAAAGCAGCGTGTTCAAAAGGAATCCATGAATAGTTGGTATGGAGTTCTCGGCTCAGGTGAAACTGAGAAAACGAAGCGAAGGCCATTCAGGTTAGCATTGCCTGAATTGGGTTCAGATATTACAGAAGTTGCTAGAATACACAATCAATGGAATAGGGATTTAATCGAAGCAACAAATCTTTGGTTTTCTGAGTTGGGTATTGAACCCTTCACAGAAGATATTGGAGATGCAGAAGGAATCAAATTATCATTCCATGTCATAGGTCAAGATACTGATTCCTGTAAGGTAGCAATAACCAATCACGATGAGGCTCAGAATGCAGTTAGAGACTTCACTAAAGATGATGTGATTTCGATAGCAAATATGTTGTGTATAATGTTGAATAATTCCTACGATAGATTTGTTCAGGAGACATTGGGTGTTGAGAAGAATGAGTTCTTTTTTGTGAAGCCTGATGCACACTATGAGAGATTCTTTTCTTGGGGTGTAAAAAAGAGATATGCGTATCGAGATTTCAATGGTAAACATGGATTCAGGGGAGTCGAAATTAGAAGGTCATCTGCACCCAAGATTGTCAAAGATGCACAGTTGAAAGTTTTCGATTCTATACTTCAAGGATGCAACAAATCTGAACTTAATAATTTGTTAAGAGAAATCCATTCTGATTTGATGGATGTCGAGAAAACACCGAGTATAGATTTTGGTCAGCCGATGGGAATGAAAAAGACCGGAACTCAGGCTCACAAAGCAGGGCTATGGTCTAACAAAAATATTGGAACTAATTTTGACATTGGAGACAAGCCTGTTTTGTTTAATGCATCTTCGACAAAAAGTGGGAATCTTCCAGCAAACAAAATTGTAGCAATCGAGTGGGGGGAAACTCCTGAGTCTTTTGGTGTTGAGGTCAACAGGGAAGAATCATTCAACAAGCACTTCACAAAATCGAAATCTTGGGAAGGTATTTTGGGTGCATTCAGAACTTCTTGGAAAACTTCACTTGTTGGAATGAATCAAGTTGGATTAGATGAGTGGTTCAAATGAGTGTAGTCCAAAGTCGAAGAAGAAAAGTGTATGAATTATTGAGGGGTGAATGTGGTTTTACACATCATCAAACGATGTGGTTAATTACACTCAATCTCAGCCACTTAGGGAAGTTCGATGAGATACTAAGGAATGCTTCTAAGAAAGAAAAAAAACTATGGTCAGAACACGCTCAAAGAATTGCAGTTTTATGTATGAGAGATGACCCAAAACAATCAGGGATTTCTGTTTTCAATTTCTGCTGGCCTGACAAAAACGAAGAACCATTATTTCCATATGTATGTGTGAAAGAAATAAATCGAATCTTGATACAGGCTATGAATTACACAAACTCTCAGGCCAGCACATACCGATATTATGCTGGAAAAAAGATTCTTGATTACGAGAGAAAACAGGCTGAAATTGCTTGGGATGAAAGGATGATTATGACGTATTTGAAAATCAAGAAGTTGCTCTAATATCCAAAACTATTGAAGTCTGACTATTTTGTTAGACCACATGGAAGGGTATAATAGCGAACACTTAGTCCGAAGTATCGCCCGAAGAGGCAAATTGAAAAAAATGGAGATGAAAAAAATGACAACACGAAATGAAAATATGACGGAGACGCAACAAAGAATGTTCGATGTGGTTGATGACCACAACGGTAGGGTTGACCGTGAAACCTATTTGGCTGAAATAGCCGATAGTATCACGGCAAATGGTGGAACACCAAACCCAACTTCTCTCAAAGCACATTGTTTTACAGCAAAGAATCTTGCTGGTGCTGGACTACAAAAAATAGACATTAACGGCCAACAGTATGTTTGGTCTGATGAACAAGTCGAAGCGGCAATTAACGGAACTACATCAATACCTAGAGGGGCTAGAGCAACATCTCCAACTATCACTACAACTGTATCAGGAATCACATCTGCACCATCACCAAATGTATTCTGTGGAATCGCTAAGAGAGATGCGTCTGCTTATCCAGCAGATATTCAAGCACTAATACCAACCAAAGCAAAGGGCTACGTTGAGCAAGGTTTAGTTGGCTCAGAATTAGAGTTTATGGCTTTCTGTCATAAAATGAAATCGGCTTTGCTGACTCAGGGTGGAACAGGCTGTGGAAAAACTATGGCTATCTATGAGTTTGGTCGCCTTATCAGCCAACCAATTTGCAGATTAGTTGGTGGTGTTGGTGTTGAATGGGATGACCTTCAAGGAATGCTTCTAGTTAGAACATCCCCAAGTGGCGGAACTGAAACACATTTCGTAGATGGGCAATTAACAAAAGCAATGCGTCATGGATGCATTCTTTACATTGATGAAATCAACTTCATCAAGCCAGCAGTTCTAAGTCAATTAAACGATGTTTTAGATGCTGGCCATATGGTCATAAATCAGAAAGGAAGTGCATCAGGTGCAGAAGTCCTTCACGCTCATCCTGACTTTAGAATTATAGCATCCATGAATCCAAACTATGCTGGAACTTCACCACTAAACAATGCAACACGAAGTAGGTTTAAGCACACACTAGATTTCGATTATCTTGGCCGTGATTTAGAGATACAAGTTATCCAAGAACAATCAGGTAATTTCAATGTAGATGCGGCAACAGAAATTGTTCAGTTCGCTCGCAATGTTAGAAAAGCAAATACTGCAATGACATTCTCAGAACCAACTGACTTAGGAACAAGAACACTTGTAACTATGATGCAGACATTATCTGTTTACAATATGCAACAAACTCTTGATACAGTTGTTTACCCATTGTTTGACGTTGATGACATTGAAGAAGTTAAAATCTTAGCAAGAGCAAATATCGAGGATTTGGCTTAAGGAATAAATTGGAGATTAGAAAATAAAAATTAAGGATGTGATATCAAGCGAAAAATAACAGACGAAAAAAACTTGGGGGGCAACTTCGGTTGTCTCCCTTTTTTTTATTTTCAATATCTGATTTTTTCTCAATTTTTTTCTGATGTGATTTAGAATATTAGATGTTGGCCTCAACATATGCCGATAGAGTGATTCTAAGGCCACGTTTTGATATCGGTGGTAATCTGAGTCCTGACAATCTAACAAATGGCTCAGATTGGCTCTATTGGTATCAGAATAGTCAGATTCGTAAATGCTTCTAACTACGATATTGATAAAGGTGGGAATAACAGGCTTTGATATGAGCAATCAGAATGAGAGAAATGCACAGCACGAAATCGAAGATATGAGATTACAAATCCAACAATTAAATCTCAGGATTGAAAAATTGGAATCTATACTATCTGCAATATCACAAGCAACAGATATCAGAAAAACAAATCTAACAAATGAACATCTAAGAAATCAGACTACATTGATGGGCTGGAAATGATTGGAATAAAATCAATCTATCAACCAATGAAATCGTTGTTAGATAATTGGTCAATGAAAAACAAATCTAACATGAACACGATAATCATTCATGGAGAATCAGGAGTTGGAAAAACTACCCTATCAAAATCATACTCAACAAACTCAGGTTTTGAACCCCAATTCATATCGGACTTGAATGGTAAATATCCTTTCTCAAAAGTATCAGCGTTGAGTTTTACAGGACTACCAAGAATTGCGATTATTGATGATGCTGATTTTCTATCAAAAAAACATTGGAAAATAGTATCAGATTTTTCAAGTCAGAAATTATCTCCAATGATAATCATCGTCATCAATCTGAAATCTGTTCCGTTCAATCTGAGGAAGATTAGTTTACTTGTTGAAGTCAACAGACCTTCTAAGGAAAATCTGTTCGATTTTTTGAAATCCAAATCAACAGATTTTGATGATGAACATCTGAAATATATTGCTAAGATATCTCCAACTTGGAGAAGTGCCGAACTCAATCTTCTAACATCTCCAAATGGATTTAGATGTGAAGAAGAAGTTAGAACAAAAGATTTGTTTGGAGTCGAAGAGAATCAAGCAATATTATCAGGAAAATATCATGGAAATAAAATGAATAATCACCCCTCAAGTCTGATTCAAATGGCTGAATATAATCATGTAAATACAGATGACTTAATCACAGGAATAAAGATGCATTCTGAATCTTGGAATTACGCTGGATTATCTAGGGTTTTGAAGAACTATTTATTGACCCTAAGAACGGCTTACAGCAAGCCTGTTCCATTCAGGAAGAATGCTATGTTTGGTAAAGGTGGTAAAGTCTGACTAAAACATTCCACCACATAGAACGGCTTAATAGCGAAAACTAACCCCGTAGGGATATGAACAACACAGCCGAAGCCACAAGTAAGTCAAGAAATGCAGTAAAAGCAGCCCGATTCCATAGAGTCTCAAAAATCATGTCAGGAGAATTAACAGGGTTCGGTTCTAAGGTCGAGAGAATAGTAATTGACCCTGCTGGAAAGGCTTGCACCAATGGAAAAATAATTTGGATTCCTGAGACAATGCATGACAATCCATCTTACAACCAAATTATGCAAGAAGCAATCTTAGCACATGAAAATGCCCATCATCGCTATACGGATTTTATCGCATGGCAAAGAAAATGCGTCAAGCCAACACAAAAAGGAACTTGCGACCCACTACTACACAAGTTTGTAAATATGCTAGAAGATGCTAGAATCAATCACCTATTCGGTCAGGATTGGAAGGGTAGCAGAAAGAGGATGCAATTTACTCACGAAGTTTTCATGCAAAGACATAAAGAAAATACAACTGATGATTCACCTTTGAAAGAGCAAGCAATGGTTGCTATGATGACCGAAGCAATTGTTCACGAACCACATTGGTTTACAACACCCGAAGTTATTGACTTCATGGATGCTAATAGAGCATTACTAAACAATGCAATCAAGCAAAGACATACATCTGCTGTGATAGACCAAGCAAAGAGATTAATCAAAGCGTTTAGAGCAGCATTCCCTGACGAACATGACCCATCCACAGGAATGTCATCAGATGACTTGACGGGGCAACAAGTCGAGCAAGCAGCAGAACAACAAGAGTCTCAAGGTCGCAATCCTGAACAAGTCAGTTCTAACAGATTCAAGGACATGAAAGAAGCAGAAAAAGCAGAACCAAAAGAAGAGAAGAAATCAGACGATTCAGATTCAGACGATTCAGATTCAGACGATTCAGAATCCACAATTGGAGATTCAGATTCAGAAGGTTCAGATTCAGATTCAGAAGGTGCTGGTAGTGATGGAGAAGATTCAGATGAAGAATCAGATTCAGAAGGTGCTGGTGGAGAAGGTGGAGAAGATTCAGATTCAGATGGAGATTCAGACTCAGACCCAATGACAGGAGATGCAGATTCAGAAGGTGCTGAAACTGATGGAGATTCAGATTCAGATGGAGATGCAGATGGAGATGCAGATGGAGATGCAGATGGAGATGGAGAAGATTCAGATGGAGATTCAGATTCAGATTCAGATTCAGATGATGGTGGTCGAGGCGGTGTTGGTGAAACAGGCACGTTTGAAGAGGCTTGGGCTGACTTACTTGACTCAGTTGATAGTGATGTAGCCGAGATAGAAGAAACGGCTTTAGACATGGATAATGGGATAGAAACAAATGCAACAAAACAAGTGGTGAAAGATGTTACAGAAATCAAAGGTAAAACTGTCGAAGAAGATTCTTACAGCATGGTTACAGAATGTGGTCATAAAATAGAAGTAGTCGCTACTGCTAAAGACTTTAGAAATAGAGAAGATAATATCATGTATCATGCAAGCACATACAACCGTGTAGCAACACAACAAAAGAGAGTAATCAAGAGGGTTACTAACGAGATGCAAAGGAGATTAAAAGGTCAAGACCCAACATGGGAAACAGAACAAAAAAGTGGCCGTCTAAATCCACGAAGGGCATACAAATTAGGTAATGCTAAAGTCCACAAGATTGACAAAGTTTACAGAAAGAAAACTGCACCTAAAGATGTTACAGGAAATGCTATCATTCTAATTGATGCATCAGGCTCAATGAGATGTGGTAGTCGAGCATCAGATGCTTCTAATGCGGCAGTTGTTTTCTCAGAAGTTTTCCGCAACATCGGAATGAACTATGAGGTTGTTGACTTCAACACCCAGTATGGAACAACCATGAGAGTCAGAAAATCCTTCGCAAGTGATGGAACTTCAACTCTTGACAAAGCGTGTATAGCAGCACCATTTACAGGTTCAGCAAATGCAGACGGATATGCTGTTCAATGGTGCTTAGATAGACTTGCTACAATGAATGGTAGTCGCCTTCTCATTGTTATCTCAGATGGTCAACCAGCAGGTGCTTCACCAGCAGGTTTGACTGACGAAGAACATTTGATTCAAACCACAGAAAATGCAAACAAGAAAATCGGTCTGCTTGGTATCGGAATCGCTGGTCAAGATACATCTCGATTTTACCCTAACGCTATTACTATCACAGATGAGTCTCAGATAGCAAGAGAAGCCATGACGGTGCTTCGCCCTATGTTGAAGCGTATCGTGCCTAGAGCATAGGTCTGAGGGTCAGGAAACGGTAAAGGAGATATTGATATGAGAAGGGCAATAGAAACAGATTACGATTACAGACATTGGTTTAGGGATTACAGTATTGAAAGGCCGACTCTTACGCCTAATCAATTACGGTTTAGGCTTGACCCAACACAATATTATCTAGGCACAAATAATCATGGAAATACAAAATTACATACAACTAGCCCTAGAGTATATTGGGCTAATTCAAGTTTGAATCCAAAAGTGCAATTCAAAGATAGTGCTGTGATGCATGAAATATGGGAGAATCTTGGAAGATATATGTCAGAAAAAGAAATCAAAACCTGTGCTGATTGGTTGCATTATATTAGCGGCATTTCATCAGCATCGTCTTGTCTCCAAGATGGTCGAGAACATGATGATTCGGAATTAATTACAACTCCGGCTGAAAAAATAAAAATTAATGTGTATAGTGATGAGACTGATTTCGATGGTGAACAACCACATTTCAGAAGAAGTCTTTTGTCTTTCATGGTCTTGCATAATGATGGAAAAAATGTTATCCTTGCACCATTGTTAAATGGAACAGCAAAGTTTCCATTTGAGAACAAAGTTGAGGAAGTTAATTATCCTCATGCAGAAGATGTTTTTGTATCTAAATTATGTTCCGCTAAATCAAAGAATCATGGATGGGTGAATGAATTATTTGTTGTGAACATTAATTCAATTAATGATTTTTCTAAATATGATGAAAGAACTAATGAGACTGAACAATTTAAGTTTGGAGATTTCATTCATTCTTCATGGGATTTCAACACAAACGAATCAGCAATAACACCAATTGGAGAAGCAATTCTTGGAGATAATCTAGTTTATGATTTGATTCCACATTTCTCAACCAATTTGTATGTTGGTGGAAATCTGATTGAAAAGATGTTGAGGCTAACAAATGATAATTACAACAAATATGCAATGCTAGATTTGATGAATGAATTAACACATCAAGCCGAGAGAGTTATTGATACACATACAGTTTCAACCACTACTAAAGTCAAAACTTCTAAGACTACATTTATTCCAACTTGGAAGGATAACAGACCAACCCAAATAATAGATTTGACTGATGGTGAGTATGTGATGTATTCTGACATTATTAGGTGTGCTGTATGCAATGTAAAGGTCAAGGTTATAGGGAAGGGTAGCAACCGCAAATCCCAAGCAGAATGCCCCCTGTGTAAAAAAGGTAAAATTGAGTTTCCACATTTAGTAAATGAAGAAGGAGTTGAAGAAGAATGAGTAAAAGAATTACAAAGAGTTTGAAGCAAGCAATAGTAAGAGCAATTTTCACAGGGAATGAACAACATTCTCAACCAATGAGGCCAAGTGAAATTGTTGGATATATTCAGAATGATTCTAAGTTGCCAATTTCGATGAGAGGAAAAACAACAAAACAAGTTGCTTACATCTTGAGTCAGTTAGCAAGAGATTATGATGATGTCATAATTACAGAAATCTTAGGAAGAAATGGAACTAATCATCACGGCAACGAAAGATTCACAAAAGCATTTTCAATCAAGTCAGATTATACTTTGTCTGATGCTGAGAAAGCAGTTGGAGTTCCACAGAAACAAAGACAAAATAAACAACAGATTACAGTTATGCTTTCACCGGATTCAGTCAAGTATATTCAGGCTTGGAAAAAACTTGGAATGTCAGCAGGTCAAGTTGTTGAAAATCTAATCACAGCAGATAGAGAAATTAATGGTTCACCCAAGAAACAAACTGATGGTTCTTTTACAACATTTGAAAATCCTATCAAGATAAATGGAAAGGTTGCTACTTCTGACAGCCGTAAGAGCGAATAGAGGCCATCAAATTATTCAGGGGTATAGTTTAACCTAAAATACAATCAAGTGGCTCAGATTGGCTCTATTGATACAAATATGACTAATATCGGTCTGACTGTTATCTGACTATATTGGAATCAATATATTCACAACATATTCTGACAATCCTCAATAGCCGGAACACATCAGGGTTCATTGTGAGACAAATCGTATGGTCTGTTGATATGATGGATAGTCATGTTCTGATAGGACATGACGAATCAGGATTTGAATTAGTTCAAGTCAGAACAGGTTCTTCACATTGGAAGTTTTCATTCTCAGGCTATGATGGTCATGGAAGAGTTAGAGTTGGTCATGGATGTAATTACAATCCATTGGTTTTGATTGAGGATATTTTTCAGAAAATCGAACATGGAATTGAAACGCCTGTTGAACTCAACATGGATGATTTCGATAACTCCACATTTTCTGAGGAATGGAGTTGAAAGATTTGGATGGTGTTTCTTACGAAGGATTCAACAGATTTTGGAATTGGGTTGCTAAGAAAATTGGGTTGTTGATTTGATGATATCTTGGACTACAACAATTAGAGATGCAACATATCTTGTTGGCTTTGACAAAAATATGAAAGAGATAGGAAGTTTAGTTGAAATTGAAAACGAATGGATAATGCATCTTAATGGAAAAACAATCAAGGTAAAAGGTAATGGATGCAAAGACCCGTTGAGATTTATGGAATGTTTAGTTTCACCATTATCTAATGATTCAAAAACAAAAAAACATCCGATAGTTTTAGAGTTCATTCATCCTGATGGTGAATGTTGGGAAGTTTGGAATAATTAGATACAGCCAATAACCCCTTTCATGGCTGGCGTATATATTGGTGATAGCGTATGCCTAGAACAAATAATGAAAATCTTATTTCAGGCACACAAGCAGAACGAATATCTGTATCACTAGATGCTGAACAATTAGTCAAAGATACGACTACCCAATCATTGTTCGTAGGTGATGGTTCAACTCTTGGTGGAAGGGCTGTTGATGTTCGACCCGTTTCAGATATTACAGGCAACTATACTTTGGTCAGGGCTGACGAAGGAAAGATTCTCAGATTCAATTCTGCATCTGCAATTACTATCACAATTCCAACAAATACGAATGTCGCATATCCTGTTGGTTTGACAAGAATCCCATTCATCAATTTGGGTGCTGGTGTTGTTACTTTGGTTGCAGATACCGGAGTAACTTTAACTTCTATCGAACCTAGTGTTGATTCTAAAGAAAGTGGAGAAATATACAAGACAGGAACTAACACTTGGTTTCTAACAAAAGGTGGTTCAGGTGTAAGTCAATTAACAGAACTAACTGATGTTAATATTACTAATCTTCTCAATACTCAAACCTTACAATATAATACCACATCAGGTAAGTGGGAAAACGTATCTTCAACTGATGCAAATACAACTTACGATTTAGCAGTTCCAGCATCAACAACAAATCTCAGATTGACAGGTTCAGATGGCTCAACAGATAATATAACTTTGACAGGTGTAGGTGCAACTTCGATTGCTAGAACATCAGAAACAGAAATGACAATCACATCCACGAACACAACTTATGGGGTGTTGATACCAACAGGTACTACAAGTCTGAGATTGTCAGGTTCAGATTCATCAACCGATGACATTTCAATTGTTGGTGGAACAAATACAACTATCACAAGAACATCAGATTCAATTCTAACTTTAGCCTCAGATGATACGACTTATTCTCTAGGAACTTCATCTGCTGGAAGTGATGCAACAATTGATTTGACAGCAGGTGGTTCAGGTAGTGGAACAGACTCAATAACATTGGCTGCTGGAAGCAACATAACTATCTCAGAAACAGGAGATACAATCACCTTTGCTGGAACTGCTGGAACTGTTACGAATGTATCAGGCTCAAGTCCTATTTCTGTATCATCAGGAACAACAACTCCAACAGTATCAATCTCTCAATCAGATGCAAGCACCGATGGATTCCTGAGCAGTTCAGATTGGTCATTATTCCACAGCCGTTTATCCAGCGTTGGAATAACAAGTGGTGGTGGTCTATCTGTATCAGGAAGTCCACTAACAAGTAATGGTTCAATTACTCTCACAAATACAGGAGTTACATCAAATGTTTCAGGAACAGGAATATCTGTTTCAGGGGCAACGGGTACTGTAACAATTTCTAATACAGGAGTTACATCAAATGTGGCTGGAACAGGCATATCAGTATCAGGTGGAACAGGGGCGGTAACAATTGCGAATACGGGTGTTATTTCTGCAATTGCATCAACAGGAGTTTCAGTATCAAGCGGAACAGGAAATATTACTTTTACTAATACTGATTTAGGTTCTTCTCAGAACATATTCAAGACAGTAGCAATTAGTGGTCAAGATAATATTGTAGCAGACAGCAATTCAGATACTTTGACAATTTCAGAAGGTAGCAATATTACATTGACTACTAATGCTGGAACTGATACAATTACAATCGCTGGAACTGATACAACTTATTCTGCTGGAACAGGATTAAATCTAGCGGGAACTACTTTCTCAAATACAGATTTGGGTTCGGCTCAAAACATATTCAAGACAGTAGCAGTAAGTGGTCAGTCGGATATAGTCGCAGATAGCAATACAGATACCCTTACATTCGCTGCTGGAAGTAATGTATCTCTTACTACTACTGCTGGCTCAGATACGCTTACAATCGCTTCAACAGATACAAACTATTCTGCTGGTTCAGGATTGGATTTGGCTGGAACTACTTTCAGCGTTGATGTTTCAGATTTCATGGCTAATGGAGTTGACAATAGAATCCTAACTGCATCAGGTGCAGATTCAATAAATGCTGAGTCGGGTTTGACTTTCAATGGTAGCACTTTGACTGTTGGTGGAAGTGTAATAATTTCTTCCGACCTTACCGTAAATGGAACAACTACCACAATCAATACTCAGACCCTAAGTGTTGATGACCCAATGGTTGTTGTTGGAGATAATAATTCAGCAAATAGTGTTGACTTAGGAATCATAGGAAAATATGTTGACATCAACACATATTATTCAGGACTTCTCCGAGATGCAAGTGTTGGGAAGTTTAGACTATTTACAACAACTCAAGATTTGAGTTCGGCAACAACTGTTGACCCAACAAACGGTGGATATGCAAATGCAGATTTAATTGCTGGTGCAATCCAACAATCAGGTGCAACAAATGGAATAGTATATGCAGATTCAAACGGCAATTTACTTGGTGGTAGAACAATAGCAGAAGGAGTCGGAATTGACATTACAAATGGTAGTGCAGTTTCAGGCAATCCAACCATTGCTCTTGACCTATCTGAATTAACAACATCAACATCAAATGCTGACGGTGATTTCTTTGTTGTCGTAGATACAGGAAATGCTCAGAAGAAATTAACAAAAGCAAATATCAATATTTCAGGATTCAACAATGATTCAGGATTCACAACAAATACAGGAACAGTTACATCAGTTGGTCTTGCAGGTGATAGTGGTTCGACAGCAATCACAACATCAGGAACTTTTACTGTTGCAGGTGGAACAGGTGTAACTACATCTTTGTCCGGTTCAACAGTTACAATCAATGCAACCGGAACTGATACAACTTATTCTGCTGGTGATGGTCTTGATTTAACAGGAACTACATTCAGCACCGACCTAAAATCCAATGGTGGTTTAGTAATTGAATCAACAGAATTAGCAATTAATTTAGGTGCATCTTCAATCACAGGAACACTAGCAATTTCAGATGGTGGAACGGGTGCAACATCTGCTGGCGGTGCTAGAACAAATCTAGGTCTAGGTTCACTAGCAACTTTGTCATCTATTGCATTCTCAAACATAGCACCAGCAGCAATTCAATTGAGCAGCGAATCCTTCACCGATGTTGATACAACATTGATGACTTCTGCTGCTATCCAAGATAAGATATTATCATACGGATATACAACCAACACAGGAACTACAACAGCATCTAATATTCAGACATTTACTAACAAGTCAGGAAACATTTCTCAATGGACTAATGATATTGGTTATACTACCAATGTTGGAGACATTACTGCTGTGGTTGCTGGAACAGGATTATCAGGGGGTGCTACAAGTGGTTCAGCAACTTTGAATGTAAGTGGTTTGACCTTGAGTGAGTTCGCTGGGGCTTCTCTCCAAATATCATCAGAATCATTCGCAGATAACGATACTACCGTAATGACTTCTGCTGCCATTCAAGACAAGATTCTGTCCTATGGCTACACTACGAATACAGGAACAACCACAGCATCCAATACTCAGACGTTTACCAATAAGTCAGGAAACATTTCTCAATGGACTAATAATTCAGGATATACAACAAATACAGGAACAACCACAGCATCCAATACTCAGACATTCACAAACAAATCAGGTGACATTTCACAATGGAATAATGATTCAGGATATACAACTAATGTAGGAGATATCACAGGGGTAACTGCTGGAACAGGGCTATCAGGTGGTGGTAGTTCGGGTGGCGTAACTTTGAGTATAGATTCATCTGTTACTACATTAACAGGAAGTCAGACTTTAACAAATAAAACATTATCCAGCCCGATTTTATCCGGTGGATTAATTCAAACTTCTTACACAAGTGGCGAAGAACAATTATTGATTTCAGCCAACAGCATACTAGGTGCTTTGAAGGTTCAACAAACAGGAACAGGTAATGTGATAGAAGTCCATGATGAAGCATCTGATAATACTATTTTCAAAGTTGGAACAAGTGGAAATACAACCATTGGATATTCGGGTGCTACATCTACTTCATACAAATTATTAGTGGCTGGAAATACGGGGTCTGATAATTTCTATGCAACAAGTGATGGAACTACAACTCTCAATGCATTTGCGAGAAGCAGCGATACAAACACAGGTATGTTTTTCCCTGCTGCTGATACTCTTGGTTTGGTAACAGGTGGTGCAGAAAAGATTCGATTAACTAATAGTGGTGTAAAAATCCTAAACCCTACAAACGCTAATCTTGGATATACATTACCAACATCAGATGGTTCAGCAAATCAAGTCATTCAAACTGATGGTAGCGGAACTCTATCTTTCGTTGATGGTGGAGACATCACAGGAATTACAGCAGGGCTTGGTTTGTCAGGTGGTGGAACAAGCGGTTCGGTATCATTAGCACTTGACCTTCACGAACTCTCAGCATTGGGTGCAGAAGCCTCGACATCAGATTATGTTTCGATTGTTGATTCAACAGATAATTCGACAAAGAAAGTATTGATTTCAAATCTGCCATTTGGTTCAGGTTCAGGAGACATAACAGCAGTAGTTGCAGGTGCAGGTTTGTCAGGTGGTGCAACAAGTGGAAGTGCAACTCTCAGTATTCCGAATCAAGGTAGTGTATCTGCTGGGTCATATACGAACTCAAACATCACAGTTGACGCAAGAGGAATCATCACAGATATTAGCAATGGTTCAGGCGGCACAGTTGGCGGTAGTGATACTGAATTATTGTATAACAATGGTGGAACAGAAGATGGGATTGCTTCGGTTACTTTTGACGATACAAATAATAGATTATTTATTGATACAACCCGCACAGTTATTGGTGGGAACTTATCTTATTCTAATGGGCTTACAGTAAATGATGAAGCGGAGATGCGGAACGTAGTCAAGTTCTCCGATGGAACACCTTCTGCACCTTCTATCACTCGATGGAATAATGGTGATGATAACACAGGTATTTATTTTGTTAATCCTGATGTAATAGGATTCACAACAGGCGGCACTTCAAGAATGACAATTGCGGCAAATGGAACAGTAGATGTAGTGGGAACATTAGATACGAACAATTTGACTATCGCAGGGGTTCAGGGTTCTGACGGACAGGTGTTGACTTCAACAGGTTCAGGAGTTGCTTGGGAAACTCCTAGTGGTGATATTACTGGAGTAACTGCTGGAACAGGATTGTCAGGTGGGGGAACTTCGGGTTCAGTCACATTGAACATAGATTCAACAGTTGCTACACTTACAGGAACACAAACTTTGACCAACAAATCAGGGAACATTTCTCAATGGACTAATGATAGTGGCTACACTACTAATGTTGGAGACATCACAGGTGTTACTGCTGGAACTTTACTAGATGGTGGTGGAACATCGGGAACGGTAACGCTGAGTGTTGATTTGTCAGAATTAACAACATCAACATCAGATGCAGATGGAGATTTCTTTGCAGTAATTGACTCGGCAAACTCTCAGAAGAAATTGACAAAGAGCAACATCAATATTTCAGGTTTCAACAACGATGCTGGATTCACCAATAATGTTGGAGACATTACAGGTGTAACTGCCGGACAATCTTTGACAGGTGGTGGTTCAAGTGGTTCTGTAACTTTAGGTGTATCAGACAATAGCATTAGTGCTTTACAATTGAATGTCTCAAGTAACGGTAGTTCCGGTCAGGCACTAACATCCGATGGTGATGGGTCTTTCTCTTGGACTACTATGGAAATTGGTGATATTACCAATGTGATTGCAGGTTCGGGTTTAACAGGTGGTGGTTCTAGTGGTTCTGTAACTTTGAATATTGGCGGTGGAACATCATCTCAATTTTTGAAAGCCGATGGTAGTGTTGATTCTTCTGCTTACTCGACAACAGTAGGAACTGTAACATCTGTTTCAGTAGGAACAGGATTAGATGTTTCAAATCCAACCACTACACCTTCAATCACTCTCGACCTATCTGAGTTTACAGACATGACTGCTACTATGATTGGAACTGATGAGTTCATAGTATTAGATGCAGGTTTGGAAAGGAGAAAAGCAGCAAATGAAATAGGGTTAAGCATCTTCAATAATGATAGTGGTTTTACTAGCAATGTCGGAGATATAACGGGAGTAACTGCTGGAACGGGTTTGTCAGGTGGCGGAACGTCAGGAACAGTTACTTTAGGAGTTGCAGATAATTCGATAGGTGCAACTCAATTGAATGTAAGTGGGAATGGTTCTAGTGGTCAAGCATTGACATCAGACGGAGATGGAACATTTTCTTGGACTACTATGGAAGTTGGAGATATCACAAATGTAGTCGCTGGAACAGGATTAACAGGTGGTGGTTCTAGTGGTTCTGTAACTCTCAATGTTAGTGGATTGACTGTTTCTGAATTGGCTGCAAGTAGTATTCAATTAAGTTCCGAATCGTTTACAGACAACGATACATCTATTATGACATCGGCAGCGATTCAAGATAAGATTTTATCTTACGGTTACACTACAAATACAGGAACTACTACTGCTAGTAATACTCAGACGTTTACTAACAAATCAGGGAATATCTCACAATGGACTAATGATTCAGGATTTACTACTACAAGCGGAACTGTAACATCCGTTTCAGTAGGAACAGGACTTGACATTTCTAATGCAACTACCACGCCTTCTATTACTCTCGATTTATCTGAAATTACTACTTCAACAAGTAATGCAGATGGAGATTTCTTTGTAGTTGTAGATTCATCAAATGCTCAAAAGAAATTGACTAAAGGTAATATAGCAATTTCAGGATTTAACAATGATTCAGGATTTACTACTAACACAGGAACAGTAACAAATGTAACTGTTGGAACAGGACTTGATATATCAAATGGAACTACTATGCCTTACGTTACTCTTGATTTATCTGAGTTCACAAATATGACAGAAACAATGATTGGAAGTGACCAATTTATTGTTTTAGATAACGGTTCAGAAAGAAGAAAATCAGCATCAGGAATCGGACTTAGTATATTCAATAATGATAGTTCATTTACCAACAATACAGGAACAGTAACATCAGTAGGAATCACAGCAGGTAATTTGATTGACGTTTCAGGTAGTCCTGTAACCACATCAGGAAACATTACAGTAAATGTTGACTTATCAGAATTAACAACTTCTACAACTGATGGTCATGGAGATTACTTTGCTGTTGTTGATACATCCAATGTGCAAAGAAAACTAACCAAAGGTAATATAGCAATTTCAGGATTCAATAACGATTCAAACTTTACATCTAACACAGGAACAGTAACATCAGTTTCAGGTGGAACAGGATTAAGCGGAACAGTTACAGGTTCGGGTTCAATAAGTTTAGCCAATACTTCTGTAACTGCTGGCTCTTACACAAGTGCAAGTATTACAGTTGATGCCCAAGGAAGGATAACTGCTGCTTCTAGTGGAAGTGGTGGTGGTGCTTCTGAAATTGGTGATTTATCGGATGCTGTTACAACTAATACTTCTAACATAGGATTAGGTAGTGGTGCTTTAGATTCTTTAGTAGCCGGAAGCGGGAACTACAACGTAGCATTGGGTATCAATGCGGGAACTGCATTAAGTTACGGGGATAACTCAACTTTGGTGGGATTCGATGCAGGGAAATCAATAACTTTTGGTCGAAGCAATATTTGTGTAGGGTACACAAGCGGGGATAACATCACATCGGGGTCAAACAACGTGGTAATTGGTGCGGCTGATGTTCCAAGTGCAACATCGTCAGACCAATTATCAATAAGTTCCGGTGATGGTAGTCCTGTTTGGATTACAGGTGATTCATCGGGAGTAGTGGATTTCCCTAATGGGTTTTCATCAGCAGGTAATGTTCAAAACTTACCAAGTGCGGTTAGAATAAATCAAGGCGAAATGCTACATCCTATGTATCTAATAACTAATTTTCAAGGTGGAACATCAAGTAGTTGGGCTTCACAAAACACTATTTATTATCAACCATTTTGGAGTTTTGAGGGTGGAACTATGCACGACTTACAATTTAGAATTAGTTCGGGTAATAGTAGCACAATTCACTTGGGAATATATGAGCAATCAAAGGTCGGTGTGCCATCCCAACATACATACGGGGCGGGTGATAAATTGGCTTCAACTACCTTTGTCGGAACAAGCAACAATACATCTTACACATGGTCTAGTATAAATGCAGTTTTAGACCCACAGACTATTTATTGGATGGCGGTATTAGTAACAGGTGGTTCAGCACCAACTGCATTTACTTTGAATGATAATGCAATATCTCCAATGTTGGGAAGAAAAATGGGTAATGCAAATTATTCGGCTCAAGAGTATATTTGTTTCCAACAACAAAGCCAAACATCATTACCTACGACAGCACCTAATGTTGGTTCTTTGGCAAGCCCAAATATGTCTGCCTGTCTAAGAATGGGGTGGGATTTCACATGACAAGAAGAATGAATCAAATATGGCGGGATGGGGTTTTGGTTGAAACCACAACCTTTGACGTAACTTGGGAAGAAGTAAGAAACGAAAGAATGCAATATCTGAAACAATCAGATGCATTGATGTTGGTTGATAGATTTAACAGTTTAACAAGTGAACAACAAAATGAACTTACATTATATCGTCAAGCGTTGAGAGATGTTACAAACCAAGAAACAGCAAATGAAGCATACGATGCAATCCCCGATATGCCCGAATGGTTAAACAATATTTTGTCTAAGTAAATATTTTTCCTCACGCACAAGCACACATACGCACATGAGAAACTTCATGTTGAAGCCAACACATCCGATTTGTTGATATACCGGAAAACATGGGATTAGAATCATGTCAGACGGTTCTATTGAAGAAACAGAAATGATGAGCGATTTACAATTAACTCAAATGGTTGCGAGCGATAGATTGGTTTACCTAAGAATCCTTGAGGGTTTCAAGAACAACCTTACATCTTCGTTAGCCAAAGTCAATCAAGATATTGCAGAAATAAACCGACAGGTTGCTACTAGAAATCAAGCACTTGTTGATGGTGGAAAAGCAGTATTTGTTGAACAACAATCGGAAGAAGAAGAATGATGGTCAATCCCGTTGATGCAATTGATTGGACTTGGGATTCAAGCATGATGGATATGGATTGGTTTAACTCAAGCGTAACTATACTTCAATCCCCATGAACTTTTCAAATGCAGGGCGGCTTTGCATTCTGTATTGAGTGTGAGATACTAAGCCGACTTTTCTGATTTCAATTCCTGATGTCATTCTACACAATTGGGCTATCTGAACTGAGTTGTGAAAACTCCATCCATGTTGAATAAAGTAGGACTTAATTTCATCAACAGATTTCCATTCTCCATCTGCTAAAACAGTAGCAATTCTCATCCTGATGAGATGGTTTCGCCTTGCCATATCAGACATTACATTGAGGCAAGTGGTTATTGTGTATTTCGTTTTCTTGATAGGTGTGAACAATACTAACATAAGCCGTCAATGTATGTCATAACTTGTTGTCAGATTGCAGGGCTTATCAAAGATTTATTGACCGTGTTCAGATACATGAGATATCTGTTATTTTACACGTTGGGGTCAATAGTTCAAACGATAGTATTGATATCCGTGATTTGTTTGATAGTCGAGTTATCAGTTTTCATTCAGATAATTGGGCGGGTATGAATGAAAGTTTTCTTTCGACCAAACTTCGACCCAAGCAAAATATTAGATTTGTTCCGTTGGATATTTCTGAAACCGATTTAGATTCATGGTGGAATGAAAATGAAGATGTTGATATCAACATGGTTCTTTTGGGAATTGATGGCTCAGAAAAAAATAGAAATGTTCTGAAAGGAATGGAAAAATTATTGCAGAATATTGACTACATCATAGCAACAGTTGGAATAGATTCTTTGGAATATCAAATGCTCAATAAGATGCTAGTTAAGAAAAGATTTGAGGGTGTGGAATTAGAGAGTTATGATTCAAGATATAATATCTGTATGTTCAAGAAAAGTAAGAAGATTCAGATAGACTAATGAACCACATCCGACCCTGCATTGACTCCCTCGATTGGGAAGCAATAACAGGTGAAGAATATGCCATTAGAAAACGATACAATTTTACCAACAAATGAACTAATTAATTCCATGTCGTTTGAATGTCCTTACTGTCAATCTATCATATTGAGATACGATAAACGGGGCGAGCATTTCATTTGGGATTGCTGGGCTTATCCTGATGCTAAGAAAAGACTGTTCTTTCAGACAGGTAAAGTAAGAATATGAATCATTCATAACGGTGGGTGAAATAGTATCATCCGATAACAATGGCTAGAAGAGATAATCCATTGAGAGACAAAGTAATCAGAATGTATATTCAAGAGAATCAACCATGTTCAACAACTGATATTTTATCAGGTGCAAAGTTTGCTAATGGAAGATTATTGAACCAACACAAAAGGCTCAATCTTAGTGAGAGAGAATTGATTCCTTTGCTCAGAAGAAATCCATCTTTCATCGGAACTAATGTTGGTGGTCGAGGAAGGTCATGTTGGATGTGGAGAATGAGAAGATGAATAAGTGCAAAGGTAATAATTGTCAATCAGAAATATACAAAGAAGATTTGTGTTATGAGCATTACAAAAAATACATTCATTGGAGAATTAATTTAACGACAGCAGGGCGTGTCTGAGATGGATGAAGGAGAAGTCATAGAACTATTGAGACAGTCTCTTGCATCCTATCAGAATGATGACTTGGATAAGTCCAGCCAAGAACTGAATAAGGTTCATCTTGAAGTCTATGAATCAACAACACAATATCGAGATATGACTCCCGTTGATGCTGTCAGTTTGATAGCAACTATTCGTGTTGATTTTCCAACAGATATTACAAAAGGTTCTGAATCATGGAACAGACATTATCGAGATATGCTGAGAGCGATTAGAGAATTAGCAGAATCATATCTGAATACAGTCTGAGTTGTTAAGATGATTAGTTCTGCATTCAAGTATCTAATGAGTCAGATTCCTTTAGGAAAACTAATTCTTAAGATTTTGATAAAATAAAATCATTGATATAGGTGGGAATAATTTGCTATCAACATGAACCCGCATAGATGGCATGAAACAATGAATCAATTAGAGAAGAAACTGAGAAAAGAAATAGATAGTTTGACAGAAGAAAGAGATTTGTTGTCGGAACAAAAACATTACTTGTCGGAAAATATTAATTCGTATATCGAACAAATACAAGAAGAAAAACATAGATACATAGCAAGAGTAAATATTATGTGTGAAGAAATTGATTTGCTGAAACACATTCTTTCAATTAATAACATTCAATTAACATCCGAAGTTGTTCAAGATGCTAAAAACCATTTGAGAGAATTAACTAAGGAGATGATTGAATGAGTGGTTTTGATTTATTTAAGGTTATTATTGTTCAGGAAGAGAAACAAGTCTGTCCTAAAAAATCTGCTTCTGCAAAAAAGGGTTGGATAACTAGAGAAGAAAGAGAAGAAAGAGAAGAAAGAAGAGAACAGGAAGAATCAGATAGTGAAGATTGGGAAAATCTTCCTAAATTATTTTTCCACAACAAAGGGGGAGAGGAAGAATGAGTGTGGATTATAGAATGCGAAGAATTAGAAATATCATCAAGGGATATGACAAAAAGGAATCAGCAAATATCGGTGATTTAGTAGTGGCCTTCGATGCAATAAAAGCAGAAGTTGCTATCTATGAAACAGTCAGGTTGAGGAATGAATATAACAGGAGATGGTCGAATGAGTAATTATTGCTACTGTGGTAAATGTGGTTCTGAAATGAAATCAAAAGGATTAGCAAGAATAGAAGGATTATGTCAATACTGTTGGGATAAATGGTATAGACAAGAAATTGCATGGCTAGGTAGATTAGCATGATTCCAAAAGATACAATTGGATTTGAAAAAAAATATTTCGATTTGCTTTTTCTTTGTAGGCGATTATTGACAAGTGAAATAACACTTTCAGGATTCAAAAAAGAAGTTATGAAAGAACAAGAAAATGAACATCAAGAATAACCTTCGACTATCTCGGATAGGATAGTGAAGTCAGAACATGAACGATGGCGAATGAAAAGATTTCTAGCCATCAAATATCCAAATGCTACTGAGGCACTTGCTGGTAGCAAACCAATCAATCGAGTAATGCACTTTGTAGTATGGACTAAGGCTGGCAATCGCTATGCCTTTGGTTGTCTATCAACTCAGACGCAGGGCTTTCTGAGTCAGGCTAGAATCAAACAATTAGATGTTGAGATGACATCTCTCAATGAAGGGATGAATGCAATTGTTGCGACCAGTAGAATTGAGAATGTATCTTGCAGACTTTGTTTGTTGAAAATCAGAAATGCCCTGAGCGAAAATAAATAAGATTCCATGTTGGCTTCAACATATTCAGAAGAATAGTCAGATTCGTTGGGTTGATATATTGATACCTAATGCGGTAAACTATGAAAGAACCATTCGGAACATTAATTGAAGATGGAGTAATTCATACAAAACATGGAATTATGTGTGGTCATAACTACACCAACAAGAAGGTCAAAAAAGAATGGATTATCAAATATCTAAGAAATAGTGGGAACACCGATATCAAAGTGAATTACATTCTTTCTGATTTTCCTAACAATCCTAATCGAGATACAATAGATATCCCAAAGGTTCACTTTGCAGTTGCTACTAAATCAGAAGATAAATTGAAAGTAAGAGCATATGGATGCAATGGTGGTGGCCGTTCAACTATCAGCAATGGTAGGCTTACATTCGACTTAACTAAAGTTACTTGTAGTAATTGTTTGTCATCATTAACTGCTGCTGCTAAGAGAGTATAATTTCAATAATCAGTATATTCCTAAAGGAATAGTCAGATTCCTAATATTGATATAGTGATGCTACATCCCCTAGAATGCGAAACGCACACGGAGATGACGAAAATGACAGAAACAAGACTAGAAATATTTTACAGAACTAGAGAAGATTGCAGATACAATTGGATGAATACACCAGCCCTTGAAACATTGGCTGAGACTCATATCCAATTACCATACTTTGTATCAGACCAACTTAACTTTGAAGTTAGTGATGGTCTTGATTACATTTTCATGGCTATGAATGACTACATCACAAACCCACTATCAGTAGGCCACGTTGCTGGCGGCCACCAAGATTGGATGGAAGAGGTAGGAATCGGACATACATCAATGTCAATTGGAGATGTTGTATGCATCAACGGAACATATCTTGTTTGTTCAACAACAGGATGGACTCAACTTAACTGAATAATTACCTAACCAAATCGGGGGGATGGCTTCGGCCATCTCCCCTTTTTTTATTTTCAATTTCAGGGTTGAACTTAGTTTACGGACTTTATATATGCTCAATGTTTATGGATATTGTAAAACAAAAAGGAGATGTGAAAAATGATACCAAGAAACGAAACAAAAACAACAAGAAGTATAGACTATGGAAATCGTGTTATAACTAACGGAATGAAAATTACATCAAGTGTTGTATGGGATAATCCAAATCAAACAAATGCTTGGGGCGTATGGAATCAAGAATGCTTAGACAAGAACTATGCAATATCATTAGCAGAATCATTGAACATGAATTATGTTTTGAAATTAGTCTTTGAAAGTAAAGATAATATGAACACAAGATATGTTGCATCTGACTACGAAACATATGATGAGTTTTCAGAATATGCAGACTAAAACATCTTGTTCGTCAATAACCGAATCTTGTCATAACGGTTTGAGATTTCTGTTTCGTGCAGATGCGAACAATGTTGGCTTCAACATATCAGTCAATAACCTTCTCAGTTCGGATTAATATTTGCTGGTTAATGCAGATAGGATATTCAGGGGTTGACATATGGAATCCTATCTGATAATGTGATGTCATTACAATTTCATCTCCCAACATCACAGCCAGCACACAAATAGAGGCCGCTTAGAGCCACGCTTTTCTATATCGGTGGTATGGTTTATCCTGAAATGTATTTACGTGGCTAGGATTGTCTCTATTGATACGTTTCTGACTAATTCCGTATCTGACTCTATCCTGTGTTTTTCACAACCTTGATTATCCGCTTGACATCTTGACTAATTGCAGGGCGTATTCAGGATGACATCAATATCGTATTTTGTAGGCACAGGAATGAAGAGAGAAGTAAGACTTAGTGGGATAGCAATAGATGCTGATGGAATCAAGTCTCAGACATCTGTATTCCAATCATCAGATTTGTTGCTGGTCAGTTGGGTTAGAGAACAGATAATGATGATGGATGATATTGTTGCAGTTGATATGTTTCTGATTGAGAAAGATGAGAGTCAAAAAGTGTGGAAGCAAATCTCGATGAAACAGTTTCGTGAATTGCTGGTGGATTGGAGAATCAAGTTTCAATGATGTTGGCCTCAACATTTCAAAATAAAAAAATGGGGAAGCCACCGAAGCGACTCCCCCAAATGGTTGCGTAATCTTTCAGGACAAATCATCAACAGTTGAAACATCCACACCTTCAAAAGTTTTCTTGGAACGGTAGTAAACATCTATCACCATATCTTCTTCTTTTGATGAACGGGATGATACTTTCTTAGCCCATGATTCTGCTTGAGCATCTTGTGTTTTGAAAGCCTTGAATCCGAACTTCTTGATGCAAGCATTACCTACGAACATTCCAACACTTGTTCCGTCATCTCTCTTAGCAACCACAGCGTATGTTCCTGACTTCCTGATGGTCTTTCCACACGCTTCACAATCGCATCCATCATACTTGGATGGGAAGGTAGTTCCTTGAGGCCATGCAGGGTAGTGAGCATTGACTTTTACATCCTTGAATAACTTCATTACATATCCTGTTGAACGTGGTAGGTAAAGTCTTGTGTATTGGTTATCTTTAACTTGACCATTTGCACAGTCAGGACATGGTAAAGAAACATTAGTAAATAGTGTTCTGAATGCAACAGCGTTTGCACCTTTGTTGCGTCTGAATGTGTTGTGAATTAATTCCCAAGCAGCACTTCTGATTAGTCCTTCTAATGTTCTTTTGCCTTGCTCAACTTTTCTCATATCCCATTCACTAATTTCTGCTTCAACATCTATACCAAGATATTCACAAACTTCCATCTCGGTGTATGTGTATTTGTTGAATGCTGCTTGGACTTTTTCAGTAGTCCAATTGAAGCCACTTACGGAATCTCCTTCTAGCAATTTGTGTCGGTTTGTATATTCATCATTTAACATATATCGTGATACATTATTTCCACCATAACCTTGACCATATTTTGAACAGGTCGGACAGTTAGTTTTGAGCATCATATCTTTCTGCTCTTTCCTTACTGTGTAAGGTGCAACTCCCCATTGTTCAGGAGTTGTCTCCATTTGTGTTATTGTCGTCATCGTCTTTTTGCTGTGTTTGCTTGTCATGGTGCTTCGCACCTTTCTTACCTATATCAATACTTTGAATCTGACTTCTCTCGTATTTCTTTCACAATTCATTCATTTCGTGCTGGAAAAAACACGTTCATTTCTGAATGAAATCATTGGTTGCAGGGCTTACCTTATTACGGTGTGAAGTGAGGACTGAACCAATGGTAAAACCAATCAAAGGAAACAGGCGTGGGGGCAAGAGATATGCACCGAGATTGGTTAAACAAATTATCGAGTTTTTAGGAGAAGATGGAGAAGGAACATCACAGGAAATATATCACTTTCTGATTGGTCGAACCAAGATGTCTCCAACAAGGAATCAACTCTCAAACATTCTCAAGAAATCAGGATTCTTCATACCGATTGATATTGTGAACTCAAGAAATGTAATCGGCAATAGAAGCCGTTGTAATCTTTGGGCGGTGGATGTATCTGCTGCTGAAAAGGAAGGCTTGTTGATACGTTCTGACGATTAGAAACAGCAATAACTCCGACATGGCTAACAGCATCTCTCAATAGAAATCGTCAAGAACAATGACTCACTACAAAAACATCATTCTGAAATACAGATGTGATACAAATGTCAAACAAAGAATTAGTTCCACATACCGATGATGCATTAGTGAGATGGGTAGCAATGCTACTGATTGAAGGAAAAAAGGAATCCGAGATAAGGAGACAGTTGAATGACAATTCAATTTTTCAGTCTCCTCTCCCCCTCGACCAATGGAATGAACTTATGTTGTTGGCTTCAACAGCAGCAGCCGATATGCGAAGCATGGTAATCAGCCGAGCAGAACTTGGGTCAACTGACTTTCTCCGATTGGATTCTTACACAAGAAGGAAGAAGAATCTTCACAGGCTTGAAAGAATAATTGACAGGGCTGAATCTGAGGCCGATTCTGTAAGCAAACTCAACTCAGTTTCATTCATGGTTGGTGGATTGATGAAGGCTCAGGAATCTATGGATAAGTTTACGGGCGCACAAGAGGCTGTTCCACAGGTGCAAGTGAACATTGGGTATGACCCACTAGACCAATTCAGAAACGTCATTCAGGTCGAGGCAAATAAGCCAAAACAAATCATTGATATCTCCGATGAAGAAGAATAAAAATGCTGGTGAAACTCCGCAACCAATTAGTCAATTAATTGGTGAATTAATGATTGGGTTTTTGATATCAGGATTAGTCATAGTTGTCAAGTTCATTGTCTCGATGCAGGGCTTTCGGATTTATTGTCTGAATCATTGTTGGGGTCAACAAGTGGATTGATTGTTTGGATTCTGTTCTCTAATCTTATCTTTTACTTACTTCTATCAATATAAAATAATTAATTAATCAAACGAAAGGGGGTATAGGCACACATATATGTCAGGGGTCTAACATATGTGTATGTCATAGGGGGGGTGTTTGTTCGATTAATTGTTGAAAATAGACCCCCACCTATGCCCGTCAGCACCATCCCGACCACCACCACACCCGCACACTATCCAAAAAAATTATGAGCGATTTTTCACTATGTCGTAGTCAGATTCGTAATAGTATGAAAGAGACTATCCCCCCCCTAAATTATTTTCAGACCAAAACTAATCTTAGATGTCTCAATTTTCAATTTTTTTTTGAGCCAATTTTTTCATTTATGTCGTCTTATTGATAATGGTGGGAAGGTCTGATTAGATACAATGCAATCATTCTTACCAAGAGAATATCGAATGCAAGCAGATACAAAAAATAATGGATTACTGCATTTTGATTTTGTTGACAAAAAAACAACAAGAAAAATGATAGAAGAAAATCATTATTCAAAATCATGGTATCATATGATGGGTAAAATCAATGTAGGAATATTCAAGGATAACAGATTACTTGGTGTGGCTTCATATGGGTCAATGAAAGTAGCAAAATCATTCAAGAGTATATGTAAGGATATACAACAACATGAGATTGTCGAACTCAACCGTCTTTGGATTGACGATGAGTTGAAAAAAAATGCTGAGAGCCTTCTAATTTCCAAGAGTATAAAATTGATTCGGAAACATCATCCCCATATCAGAATCATACAGTCATTTGCCGATGGCCGTCTTGGTTGTGGAACTATTTATCAAGCGAGTAATTTCAGATATTATGGATTCCATGAGACTGAGTTTTTTGAAGATAAAGAAAGTGGAAGATGCTTTCACGAAATGGTGTTTCATACTTCTTCTCGACCATTGGTTATTACAAGAAACTTGGAGATGTTAGACAACCGATTCAGGAAGTTCAAAACAAGAACATATCGCTACTTATATTTGCTCGATAAAGACTTAGAAATTGTTCATGAACAAGAAGCATATGTCAAAGAGCCACCAAATAAAGAATACTTGGATTGGGAAATAGATTTGGATAAGGTCAATAGGTGGATTCAAAATTGTTTGAATTATCAATTCAAGAAGTTAGGAAAAACCAAGTTCACATTTACCTTTGATAATAAAACTTACACCTATACGAAAAAAATGTGGGAAGATAATGTTCATCCAAAATCAATTGTTGATAAAACAATTATTCAGGTTCATAGACAAACTACCTTTGATGAGTGGTGATTTTTCAATTTTTTTTGAACAATTTTTCCCTTATGTCTATTAGGGTGTGCATATCACATACACACATGAGAGCCAAAACAGTAATCCATGCCGAATATGAAATCATCCAGCATATCTTAGACGAGATAGAGATTCATTCTGTAAGACAAAGAATGGTATCAGACAAACATTCTGAAAAGAGATTTGAGACAGGTGCAAAGAACGTATCTGACCTGATTTCAAATCTAGCCAAGAGAAGATTGCATCGGTTGCCAAAAGACCATGCAGATTATCAGGAGAAGTAAGCATGATTCCAACACATCAACATATGACTTTTGGAAATGGAGAAAGGAAATGTGGAGACAAAACCAAAACAAGTTATGTTGATGATTTCGATTACAGAAAATTACCGTTCTGCGAAAACTGTTTTCCACAGGGAGAAAAGACGGTGTTGAGGCCAACATCCGATATCCCTATCGCCCAGCCTGAACAGGAAAAAATAATTTCAGAAGATTACAAAAGATTTCTTAGAGACTATCAGAAAGGAAAATAATCAGAAAAGAAAGCATTGATATGCGAATACTCCATCCGAAGGCTTGCCGAAGCGTATAGCGGAGATAAAGGAGAAATGAAAAAAATGAATTACGAAGAGATAAATGAAAGCATAATGAATATGGATATTCCTGATAGGTTGAAAGAGATAATGACAATGCCTAAGTTTTCATCAGGAAATAAAAGAATACTAACTTGTTTGAATCAGAATTGTTTGGTTCATACATTCGCAACAGGTCATTGTATGGATAGGGGTCGCCCTCAAGATAATCTATGTCCTCTTTGTGTTCAAGGCGGGGTGGAAGCATGAATCCCTGCATTATAGGTTTTAGATGTAGAAGTGGGGGGTATAAACATGGTGATATATTTCGCTATCATAAGGGTGGGGTTATTTGCTCTACTTGTTGGGAAAAAATGGAAGGTGAATGTTGAATGAAAATGAAGTGGGTTATGGATAATGCTCTCGATGGTGGTGCTAAAAAACCGAAGGTGTATATCGGTGATTTACGCCTTTCAGTATGGGGCAGTAAAGGGCAATGGCGTTTTACCCTTAGCCGATTATGGAATATGTCGAGTTATACCCTTCACCAAGAAGATAATTTTGATACTCAAAAAGAAGCCAAAGAAGCGGCAGAAAAATGGTTCTCAGAATGGGTCATAGAGCAGTTCCGGTCAAAGGGAACAGAAGTTGAACCTAAGTGGTATGCTGAACAAAGATTACAGGAGATGAAAAAATGAGTTATGGAGAAAAAATATATGATGAAATACAAGAAATGGAGAGCAATATGATAATCGGACTTGATACAAGTGGTTGGGTCGCAACTAAGCGTGTTTGGCGGCCTGATTATCAGATATTAAAC
>WLWH01000077.1_pt1 | contig 79347 bp, 90 predicted proteins | sample 6712741 | NCBI WGS metagenome assembly WLWH01 (sample SAMN12718694, study PRJNA515312) | sponge metagenome | isolation source: marine sponge | host: Mycale hentscheli | place: New Zealand: South Island, Marlborough, Capsize Point | collected 2003-05-01 | reverse complement strand
CTAGTTAAATTCGAATGGGGAATGTAAATTCTATTTATTATACTTGTATCTGACATACACCAGATTAAATATAGGTGTTAATGTCTAATCTACCACTATCTGCTACATCAGTAGCAATTTTCGAAGAGGGTCTATCACCACAGTTTGATATTACCTGGTCATTTACTTATGAATTAAGTAACTGGGAAGCTTCCGACGAGGTAGGATTTTGCATGTTCTTGCAAAACGCATATACAACATTTAATGGTGGAGGTAATGGTACTGATTTAGGATATACCGGTGCTGTTACAGGCTTTGCAGCCGATGCGAATGATGCTTTAAGTGGTGCGATTATAGGTATAGGTTTAGATAGTTTAGGTAGCTTTGCTCTACCGAAGGTATATGTAGATAGCTCTACTAGAGATGGTATCGACCCTACTGCACGTAAATTAAATAGTATATCAGTTCGTGGAGTTGATTCATCTCGTCAATTAGCAACAGATGCAACTAATCCATATAAGTATCTTAATATTAACGAGACTATAAGTGCATTTAATCTTACAGATAGTGGGGTTAAAACATTAAGAGCACGTCTTGGTAACTACGGTAGAAAGCTTCAAGTTGATTATAAAGCGCAAGGTGATGTCTTCTATACTAACTTACTTAAAGCAGATATTGCTGGACCGCAAATTAATGCTTTCACAAGATACAGACCAGGTGTTACATTCTGTAAACCATTAACATCTAGTAACGCTAATGGTACTATTGTAGTATCTAATTTTCATGTCGAGGGTAAGAATAAACCTATAACTACTAGTGAAGTTCTTTCTACTACATATACAACCCCTATTGCAGGTAATAAAGCTAGCTTGAAGCCACCTGACGCACCGAATAAGTTAGGTGCACCTCAAACTGAAGAGATTCCACCGCTCCCCTTTCTAGGTATTGAACCAGATATTGGATGTCCAGCTAATTATTGTGGTTTAAGTGCCTTAGGGACAGATGTAACCAATTTTAGTAGGGGTGTTTTCCCATCAACAACCCTTTATGGTATCTCAGCCTTCATAGGTGACGTTGAAATACGTTGGAATACCCCATCTTTCAGACTTCCTACTAGGTTTGTATATAGTTACGAAAACAATACTGTTTATGATACTGAATATGTAGGTAATAGTATATATAATTACGAAGGATCAGGTAGATCTACGTTTATTACAGGCCTACTATCAAGTTACTCTATTAGTCAAGAAGCGGAACTTGCACTAAGTGCTATAGCACCCGATGGTTATCCATATGTAACTGATACTAAATCTAATGGAGGTGCTACTTTTTATAAAGATACTGATTCCTCTAGAGTTACTCTTAATGTTTACTCACCTCTTTCCTCTACTGATTGGGAAGCTTTTGTAGGATGCCCATTTTACACACTATCATGTGGTACAGAAGATAGTTACTTATGTGGTTTAACACAGCAACATGAAACTCTTAGAAGAATAGTATTTCCAGAATATTCATAAGTTATGAGCGCGCCCTTACCTACCCCTAGTCTTACATGTAATCAATCGAATCTTACATTTGAATTTGTTGGTTCAAGTCTTGTTGATACATTACCTACAGGATGTACAACTGGACCAAAGTTTCAAGGTGCTGTTCTTGGCCTTGATAGGAATTTTTATCTTATACCGGATGAAGCTCGGTATGTAACAAGGTTTGATCCTGGAACTGATACTACTGTTAATCAGTTTGCTGATCTTGGTGTAGTAGATCCTTCACTTTGTGAACAATCATGTAAGTATAGTGGAGGTGTTTTAGAGCCAAATAGTGGTAAGATTTATGCGAATCCTAATAAGGCTATTACAGGACCATTAGTTATAGATACTTGTGTATCACCAGCTACAGTTAGTCAAAGTTACTTTTCAGATTGCAATTCTCGTTGTTGTCTTCAAGCAGCAGGAGGCGTTATAGGAGGCTCTGGTACGAGCGAGTGTTTATTTATGGTACCTTTCACTGGACCTGCAAAAGTTCGTACTATGTGCACTTGTACAGATTCTTTTGGTGCTGATTTACCTTTTCCAGAAACACCAACAAGTGGTCCGATACATAGTGTACGAAATACTGCAGCAGATGAAGGAGTTGTTAGTGATGTTTATAGGAGATTTTGCGGTGCTACAGATGGTGGTAATGATAAGATTTATGCAACGCCAATGTCTAGTGAATCTATTCTTATAATAGATACAACTGTACCAGATTCTTGCGCAACTAAAGTTACATTTGGTGATTGCATTATTACAGGTTGTCTAACACCTAATTCTAATCCAATTGATTCATCTACAAAGGATCTGGATCCATTTCCTTTCTTTAATATGTACTCTGGTGGTTCATTAGCGTCAAATAATGCTATTTATGCGATGCCAAACCGCGCGAATGCTGTTCTTAAGATTGACACATCAGACGATACTACAACGGAACTTCCCCTACCTCCAGCTCTTGTTGATGCAATTGATGAATATGAAACTACATTACCAGCAGGTGATTTTGCCTCAAAATCACTCAATTCAGTCTTAGGTCCAGGTGGTTGTGTTTTTTCTGTACCTGTTAATGCACCTTACCTTATTTGGGTTGATCCATCTACTGATGTAGTTAGTTATAGAGATATTAACTCTGAATTAGGTGAAACCGGTACTGACTGTAACTACTTTTCTTCTGCAGCGACAATTGGTAATTGTATTTATTACTTTCCACAAGAAGCAGATAAAATTCTTAAAATTAGAACTAATAATATTGCAGCTTCACCCACCCCTACACCTACAGTTAGCTTCACTCAAACCGGTACAGCACCTCTAGCAGCGACTGCTACACCAACTAATAGTAACAGCTCTTCTAGCTCTGCACCTTTACCACCCACACCGCCAGCCAGTTTCACTCCTCCAGCTTCTCAAGGATGTCAAACACCAACAATTGGTAATTGCACACCAGTACCAACTAATCCTTTTACTACACCATGTGCAACTAGCACTCCCACCTTTACACCTACACTTACACCACCTGCACCGTCAGTTACATCAAGTGTTACACCATCAACTTCAAAAATTATAGCCGTAACACAAAGTAATACAGCTACAAAAACCGGCACTCCTACTGGTACACCAACGGTTACACCAACTAGCTCATTAACTCTAGGTGTAACACCAAGCAATACGGCTACACAAACAGTTACACCCACAGCGAAAGTAACTAGCACACCTACACAGACTGGAACTCCTAGTCATACACCGACTATAAGTAATTCACCTACGCTTACTTTTGAAAGATGTGTTACTCTTAGGTATAATGTTGTTGATGGTCCTGATCGTTTTATAGTTAACTATGAAGGTGAAGTTGTTCTTGATACTGGTTTTATTGGTCACTCATCTTATAATTTTGCGGGTAGTAAAAGACAAGTATTTATAGACGCTTTACTCGCAGAGGGTTTTGAAGCTAATAATTTCCCTGGTCTTTCGCTTGCAGCTGATGGATTTCCGAATGTTAATAACACTACATCTGGTACATCTATGATAAGAGTAGCTCATTTTGAGGAGGATGAAGCCACTGTAACTATACAATCACCTGTTCATGATAAACCACAGTGGACTTATACATTAGAATGCCCAGTTATTTGCCCATCACAAACCCCAACACCTACAACTACTCCTACAAAGTCTGGTACTCCTACAAATACCCCTACAAAGTCAGGTACTCCTACAACTACTCCTACAAAGTCTGGTACTCCCACGCAAACAATCACTAACACACCGACAAAGACAGGTACCCCTACACCAACAATTACACCTTTCCCAACACCGCCAAATTCTCCTTCAAAAACAGAGACACCTACGCCAACACCATCAAAAACAGGGACGCAAACACCAACACAAACAAAATCAGGAACACCTACATCAACACCAACGCAGACAGGTACACCTATTACTACACCTACTCAAACCAATACACCGTTTGCAACGCCGCCTAATACAGCCACTAAAACAGGTACTCCTACTGGCACACCAACTAATACAGCTACAAATACACAAACACCTACTGCATCTTGTAGTAGTGGTATTTGTCCGACACCTACTAATACAGGTACTGCATGTGTGACGGGTACACCTACTAATACAGCTACACCTACTAATACAGCTACACCGCAAAATACACCTACTGTAACGCCAACAGTAACTGGTACACCGGCAGTTACACCACCAAGTAGTTATACCCCAACAAGTCCATAGGACAAAAAAACCCTCTCATATATATATGAGAGGGTGATTAATTTAGTTTATTGATTGTTTAAAAGAACTTTCTAAACGAAACTCCTGTAAGGGTCTCATCATCTGAACCGGCATAAATAGTACCAGCTGTATCAGATGCAACATTTACAAAGGAAACAAACGGTGTAACGGTAATACCACCAAAATATGTAAGATCGTAATTTTTACTAAGTGTAAGTTGGGTGTGAGTAAACTCTGACTCATCAAAACTATATCCAACTGTAGCACTCAGATCGACAAAGACTTGATTGTCAAGCACATATGGAAATGGGTTAATAGAGCGGGTAGCATTAAGCTCAAAGTAACCCAACCCGTTACCTTCTGTAGTAAAATATTGTGTACCTGCAATATTAGTATCAAAAAGCTCTTTGGCAAGAGAAACTCCAATTTCACTAGTGACGTCACCTGCGAGATCTGTTCCACCAGAATAGCGCTTATAGTCAACTCTAGCAGAGAACTCACCAACACTTTCTAAAGAGAAGTCGCGAGTAAATCCAACAGATAGATTAGTATTATTAAGTACGGAGTTATCGGCATAAGAGAAAGAAGTTTCCAATCGTGCAAAATCAAAATCATAACCAGTAGCGATTCCTGTTACTTTATCACTATCTCCAAATTTAGCTCCACGCCAAACATCTGTGTCCCTATAAGTAGAAAACACCTCAATTGGCGGTACTGTAATATCTGCAGAAGCAAAGCCTACTGCAGCCAACGTTGTTAATATAATAGTTTTTAGCATATCGTATTTATTGTATAGTATATATTTATAGATGCAACTACAAATTGGCTCCGGAGGTAGGGTTCGAACCTACGACCTAGTGGTTAACAGCCACCCGCTCTACCGCTGAGCTACTCCGGATTAAAAAAATTAAATATTACCTAGCTCATGCTCGACTTCAACGTCACGTAGCATCGAGTGATATCGTTCTTGAATATATTTCTCAAATGCAAGTGGCTTTACCCATTTCGTATCAGAATCAGGAACTTTTGCATCTACTAACTTCTGATCTACTGCTTGAATACCTTCAACCAAGCATGCCCATCGTGAGAAAGCTTCTTGAGTCATCTCTTCCGTAGTACCATCTTTTCTATTAAGAGTAATATTTTTATTCATTTATTATTATTGTATTATAGTTCGTATTTCGATTGATTATTCTTATCATTCTCCATACCTAATTATACGATAGTTCCTTATGATCTACTTAGATTTACTCTCATACCTGCTTGTACGTACACGAACAGGGTTAGACGTGTGTTTATGAGTTGTTCGTGCCCATAATGGAACATCTGGCCGGGAACTATACCGATATGTCGGTGGGCAGTAGGTTCTATACCGGTAAGTTCCATAATAAGGAACGTAATATTGTCTGGTAGTATACGTATAATGCTGAGTAGGTATATGTCTTACTACTGGTGTCGGTGAGGGATCATAAGAATAAGATGTATACGTTCCATCACAGCTTATAAGGAATAATGCAATAAATGCGGTTATAAATTTACACATATAAGTATTTATTCTCCTGTTACCTCATTTGGATTAGTTTGTAGAATAGGTGTCTTCATCATTCCTAATTCTACATTATTATTACACTTAGGACATCTAAAGACATTCTCTGTATTTGCGAAAACATCTACATCAAAAGTATAATCACCACAAGGACATGGAGCTGATACTCTACTTAGAGATAATACAGCATCCATTTCACCTTCAAACTCTGCATATAACGCTTCTTTATTAGTTACATTAAAAGAGTTAACAAACCAAAAAACTACAAATTGCACGCCCGTTGTGAGAGCAAATGCGTGCCAGAATCCCATAAAATTTGCTAATCCGAAAGCAAATAGTGTTGATACGACTGCTGTTAGTATTAGAGATCTAAACATATACTATAGTATAGTATATTTTTTGGTAGTTGCAACTACTATAATGAGAGTTTAGCAAGTTCCTCTGGTAGCTCCAGTATAAGATTATTAATGCGGTCAATTTTATCCTGCAGTTCACTTACATGCTTCTCATCTACAGTTTCATTCTGCTTAACATTCTCTAGCATACGTTGTAAGTCAGCTAGTGATACGAATGTATTTCCTAGGGTAGCGGTAATCTGTTCAAGTTCGTGTGGCATAATAGGTGGGGCTTTTTGAAATTTTTCGTCGTCCTTATATTTAAGTTCCTGATCTTTAACACTTAGTTGAGCATTAACAGGATTCTTGGCTGGACCAACATAATACGGATTACTTGCAACATTCATGTATTATTATTTATGCCCTAGACTAAATATTAACATGAGTAAATTTGAAAAGAGATTCTTTAAAGCTATCACAGAGGATATCGAAGACGAGAAAGAAGCTTTCGAGCTTGAGCTTGACGATGATACTTCTTCAGAAGATTTTGATGTAGATATGGAAGCAGATACAGAAATTGCTGAAGTTGATCCTGCAGTTAAAGCTGCAGAAGCAATGGGTGAAGCAAACGCTGCTATGGTTAACACACTAAAAGGTTGGATTAGTAGTGGTGATGAGTTTCTTAAGAGGCTTAACGATAGTAACGATCCTAACTCTATTGCATATGCAATAGGTAATGCTGAGCCAGACACGCTTTTTGATAAGATGAAAGGTGAGCAACGTCGTGTATCTAAGGTTGCAACTGATCTTGCTGCTCTTAATGAGACTTTCCGTGGTTATCTTGCTCAGTCAGAGAACCCAGTACTTAAAGGGGTCTAATCTGCTCTTCTAGATAAGGCCTAACATACTCTGCAAAGAGATCTTCATCATAATGAGCTCTTGTAGGTTGAAACTTCTCTAATGTAGGATTTATACAAACGTCTTCTAGATGTTTACCTACATTGTAGAAGTTTATTTTGTGCTGCTTACAAGCAGTTTCTAGTGCATACGTATTAGCTGCACGGGTTCGGATATAGTGACTATTATTACCTCCTGTGCGGAGATTAAGAGGTGGTATAACATGAAGACGGGCTTCCGGGTGAAACTTCTCTTTAATCAAGTCTCTAATAAGCACTAAGTCTACTTCTAAATCTTTAGGTGATAGAATTACTACCTGTGATGCATCACGTATCTCCCGACTTATAACTCTTCCCGGTGAATCTATAGTTTTATCTGCATCTCTATCTAGATAAAACGTATTTACATATACTGTCTTACCTTTAATATATGCTTTATTTACTACATTAGATGAAACTTCGATAACAACATCTTTAATATCTTTAAGATCTGGTAACTTTCGTTCAAATCCTGCAGTTGTACAAGGAATATTATTAGAAGCAATAGCATTATGTATATCTCCAAAAACATACGTAAAATACTCTTGTGGAAACTGATTAATTAAGTCGATACCAGTCCCCATTAAGACTGAACCAATTTCACGCGTGGTGTGCAACCTACCTGCAAATGAATTCCACATAAAATCATACATATATCTGCACGATCCCCAATATAACATTTTATTATTTTCCATTGAAGTATTTTTTAATTTCAGTCATCCTAATAATACCTTTAAGGTCTTTAAAAGTATTCTTTTCGATAAAATCCCAACCAATTTCATCTTTATTAGCAGCTCGAGCTAGGTCATTAAAGTCTTTATACTTCTTACCTAGTGTTTCTGGCCATATAAACACGGTCTCTCCCTGTTTAAGCAAAGCCTCACTCTTTATCATAGATGCTCTATCACCCCATTGAGAGTCAAGTATCCACACCTTATCATACCATTTAAGAGTAGTATTCATCTGCTCTTCTTGCCTCTTGGTAAATGACTTACCACGTTCTGTAATACCAGCTACTGCAACAGAGTTACGAACAAAGAATGCATCGATAGGACCTTCGAAGATATACACTTTATCGTGATCACTTGATACTTTATCAATGTTAAATAACGTTTTTTCAGCACCGACCTTACCTAGATATTTCGGTTTCGTTTTTAAGTCCGATGTTTTTACTGTACGGGTTTGATAAAACTCAATCTCACCACGCTCATTTATAAACGGTATTGTAATTCTATTCTTATGAACCTTATCAGTTAATGAAACGTAGAGATTGTCAGGTCTATTAATAGCAGTATCCAGTCTTCTCGACTTAATAATCTGGTTGCATGCTCTAATAATAATATTATCCTTATAAAACTCTTGCTGCATCTTATCTAATAGATTAATACTATCAGCAGGTAAAGTCTCTGTTTGTATTTTGGTTACAACTTCATCATCTTTAGTAATATCAACAGTAACTTCATAATCTTTTACCTCTTCAATAATATCTGAGTTACTGCAGTTACTTACTTCTTTAATCCACTTAAATGGCTTACTCGACCAACCACAATTATGACAATATATGTTATCGTTATCAGGTAAGTAGTAGCAACGCTTCTTCTTTGGTGACTCCATGCACACTGGGCATGAGCATTGATAAACGTTATTGAATTTATTGTAGTATGGGCTTCTACCATACTCGTAGAATTTAGCTACAACATATTCTCTTGGAAGTGTGAGTATCACAACTAATTATATCTAACCAAACATCGAAGTCAACCTATGACTCAATATAAAAGTACTATACCAATCTTCTTTCTTCTTAAGAATGTTATTAAGCTCAAGCTCTTCACATTCATATAAAAATTCTGACCATGCATAGTCAATATCTACATCAAGTTGTTCTTGATAGTAGTCAGCCTCCGCTTTATGAGTCATTACTTCACAGAGATTGAATACAGTCATATTCTTCTCATAGATCTCTTCTTGCTCCTCAGTAAGCTGCAACTCTTTATCAAGCCACTTACGTACTTTAGCTTTGCCAAAGCGAGGAATTCCAGGTACGTTATCAGACTTATCACCTAACAAGCATTTAGCAGGTAACCATTCATCCATTGTATAACCTGTATCGTCAACAAACGTATCATGACTATACTCACGCTTACGAATAGGGTCAAACATAATGGTATCACTATTTACAAGCTGTAGAAAGTCTTTATCTACTGATGCAATAACTTTCTTACCTTCAAACGTCTTACAGATATAGGCTACAATATCATCCGCCTCTCGTTCCCGTGGAAAAATTGACTTAATACCAATCTGTGATAGTAGTCTTGTAATAATCTCATTCTGTTCATGTGGTGAACTATCCTTAGACCTATTACCTTTATAACCATCTAACTGATCCTTACGAACATTAGGTTTATAGTCAGGTTTGTAGTCCCATACACATATTGTCTGTGTAGGTTTGTACTTTCTAACATAAGAGAATATAGCATTAAGAGTAAAGTAGATATGTAAACCTGCAATCTTATCTAAATCACCTTCATTATACTTCTTAACTTGATTCTTCGCAGTCCAAAAAGTTCGATGTACAAGATTGTTGCCATCGATAATTAAAGTTTTACTCATTTATTATTTTTGTTATATTGAGCTTCGCAGGTTTTCCAAATATCTCTAGAAAGCTTTTCCACTAATGTTATTATATCAGAGTTCCTACCGAGATCAAACTTATCTAAAGGAACTTCTACATTCTCCATACTTGGCATACTTAGACAAGAGACGCTATCATTACTTACAGTAATAACTGCAAACATCTGACCTACATAATCACCATGATTTACTGCGTATAGTTCTCTCTTCTTAATAGGGTCCATCACTTTTATTATAGCCACCGGATCCATAAGTGCCACCTAAATTACCTGCTATAATTAATCGCATAGCAAGTGTATCTAATGCATCCATTTGTTGGTCTGAGTGAGCTCCTTTAACTAATACAGTATTACCTTCTATATCATACCCGAATATATAGAACGAATCTAGATACTCTGATACAACCGATTTTAACTTCTCGCGAAGTTCTTTTTCACTTTTATATTTTTGCAAATTTTCAGGTTGAAGATTGAGAGCTGCTTCAATCAACTCTCTCACTTCATCATCAGCTGTTTTCTTTGGTTCCTGATTGTTCTCTTCCATCCTTATTATATTTAGTCAAAAAGTCGTTATCTTCAACTTGTTGGCAGCCATGATCCAGTAATCTCTGAACTACAACTTCAATGGAATTAGTCTTTAAAACGTAACCTCTTTTAAATCTTTGACCTCCGTCAGAAAAACTAAACAAGAACTCATCTTTAAACGGTAGATTTTCAAAGCATGTTACGTAGACGGACACACCACCCGGGTCAACAAGTACTGTCCATCTACGTGAATCATGCTCACCATACTTATCGAACATCCTAAGGGTAGCGAAACCACTATCCTTAAGACGTTTAATAAAATAGCCAGGTGTTTTTAGCTTATTCTTATTTTTATCAGATAACATTATGCAGTTAAAGATGAGATAATATATTTTAGTTTAATACCAGCTGCTTCAGTCTCAAATACTACTACACCAAATTCAGTATTAATACGTACTTTGAATATATCGCTAATATTAGTTAGCAATCTTACGTTATCAAAATTAATAGGTATAGGATTAAGTTCGAAATCAACATCAGCTACTTGTAAACCAAAATTATCGGTATTATGACGCGACTTATCAGTTAACTCTGCCATAAGCTTACCTTCTTCCGCGTAGAAATAAATCTTATTAGTTTCAGATGCAAAGGTAGCTCCTTTAAAGATCTTCTGCAATGTATCTTTCGTTAAGTCAAACTCAACATTATACGTAAATGCATTAATCTTATCTAAATTTAAACTCGGCTTAGTTAAAAATCCTTCATCGAATAAATGGTACTTAAACTTAAGACCATTGCCCTTATACTCAATATTATTAGAATTAATGCTAAGGCTTAAATCAGTACCACCGACAGTATCAATAATTCTAGTTAACTTCTTAACATCAGGAATATTAAGAGTATCGTAGAAACCTGATTCCATATTTACCTGAGCGTGTAGAATTAACGTACTGTCAGGTGATGATACTAAGCTCGATACCTTCTCTCGATCTACAGTAATAATAGCACTCTCACTTATCTTTGATAAAGAGTCTAAGAACTTTAGAAATTCACTCGGCGATTTTAGATTTAGCTGATTTACGTTTTGGTCTGACATCTACTCTCTCTAATTGTACTTTAATATCCTTTAATAGCAAGTTACTTTCTTTTACAGCATCTAGCAATTTATCCATTTGACTTGGCTCACTAAAGTCAAACTCAAGTGTTTGTTCAACTGGTGCATTAGCTGTAATTTCCAACGGTGGTGTAACTACATTTGCTGCAGCTGCAGGTGTTTGAAGCTCTGCTAACGCTTGTTCTGGTGTTACCATTGCTGGTACTGCTGTAGGAGCAGGAGCAGGTTCTTGTACCGCCGGCGCGGGCGGCGCTGGCATTGGTTGACCAGCTTGTTGCGCTCGATACTGTTCTTGAGATATAGTAGGTACTTGTGCAAGATTCTTAACTGCATCTTGCATCTGTTGAGCAGCAGGGCTTAAATTTCCTGATGCACCAACAATCATATCATCATGCTTCTTCATTTGACCATACGTGGTACCCATAAGATTCATGACTGCAGCCTTAGCTTCTGGTGTCATATTCGGATCCATAATACTAAAGGTCAGCTAGAAGGTCATCAATGTCAGCATCCGAAGTATCTGCTACTGGTGCTGGGGTTGGCTCAGCAACTGGCGCTGGATCAGGAGTAAATGGTGGTGATGTACTCTCAACAACTGGCGTACTATCAACAGATGAATCACGTACATGGAAATGCTCATCAAGCATTTGCTTAAGCTCGTCAGTAGACTTGAGAGTAAATACGTCTTTGAGATTATGAACACTATCATAGATACTCTTTTGCTTCTCTTCATCAAGACCAAGCTTACCCACACCAGTAAAGCGTGAGCTAACATACGTAGGATAATCACCTTGCTGCTCGACCTTAACTTTAAAGTTAACACCTTCATCTCCCAAGTCAAATACCTTAGCACCAAACTCTTCTGAGTCTTCACCTTCAATAGCTTCATGAATAATCTTCTGAAGCTGCTTACCATAACGAAGAAGTTTAACCTTACCGTTATTATCTGGGTTAGTAGGATCATCTACAACAAAGACATTAACAAGCCATTTCTCCATACGACGGAGAGCACTTGCTTTCTCTTTCTCTTCATCAGTACCCATACGAGAGAGACGGAAGCGCTCTTCTTGAATAGGGCAACGCTCTTCAAACGTTTGAGGAGATAGAGTTTGAACATACTGACCATTAGCAAAAGAAACCCAACCCATATTATAATAATGGAAGAAGGTATCTACCGGTGATGGAGAGTAAGGAAGTAGGCGAACGGTATATGTATTACCGGGCTTACATTGAATGATCTCAGAGAACTTGGATTGCTTTTTTGAATCAGAAGCCAAGGCACCTTTGATACTTTCGAACATGGACATATTAAACGCACTCATAATTATTTTATTTTATACTATTTTTGTTTTGTTTCAACTATTGTTTTTATTTTGGTTATACCATCTTTGGCCTTTAACTTGTATGTTGCAGAGCCAGAGAACTTTGTGCGCGTACGCGCGAAAACTGTATGGAAGTCTTGAACAATAAAGTTAAGAACGCTATTCTCAACTGACTTAATTGTATGTTCAACCTCCAATGCATGTATTAAGTAAAATGTTAACCTATGTTCTTGTAAATGCAAGAGGCAAGTCGGCATATTACCTGTTATATGGGTTTTGTATTCATCTACAGAGATATTACTATCAATGCAGTAGTTATAAATAAACTTTAAACCTTCTTTAAGAGTATTAATATTCTCTTCTGTATCAGGATTAGATAGTTCCTTTTCTTTCATATACAACGAGTAGCATCTCAATGCCTTACGTGTATTAAAAAATCTTAAATCGAAGTACTCATCTTTAGAGTAAACTTCAAATGGTGCAGCAAACCAATCTCTATAGTTAATATGTGTGTGCTTATTGAAAAACCCTGATAGCTTCTTTAATGAAACAAAGTCTTCATCTTTTAGCTTACTAAAGTCTTTTCTAAATTTTGTAGGTTGGTTTTTAGCAGATCTAGTAGCATATAAATAGCTATTGTATATCTGCTTCTCACGCTCACTTACCATCTACCCATATTATAGACACTTAAGTGTAATAATCAACTAATCTTCTTGAAAGATTGTCTTATTTTGATTCAAGTATTTAGTTATATACTTAGATTCAGCTATCTGTGGTTCAAACTTAAGGAATAAGGTAACTAGTTCAAAGTTGTTATCGACAGTTAGTAACACTTTAAGTATATTACGCAGTTTAGATTCTTTAAGTATTAGCACAAATACATTTTGTGGTGAAAGCTTCTTACCTTTTAGCAAGCAACAGAAAGTACAAAAGCATAGTAGTAGGTGTTCTACTTCTTGAGTGGCTATATTACCAGATGGTGACTGTATCTTTGGTGGCTGCATTATTCAATGGGGGTAAATTTTTGACTAAAGTTCATAAACTTGTCTTCAAGTTTACCTCCAGCTAAATTATGAGAACCACCACCATCACAGAGCTTTTCTGCTAACTCACCTAAATGAGCTTTACATCCTTTTCTCTTTCTAAATGTAACAATCTTACGATCTAAGTTAACCATGATTGCAATATCTGCATCATACTTATCAATTATGTAATTTGCTACTTCATTAACTGTAGTAGTTACAAACGTTGATACAATCTTATTTTCTTTACCATGAACAACAAACTTCGGACTTTCAAGTTGCTCTACAAAGCGTTTAAAAAATAATTTTATAGATCCTTTCTCATGAGGGGTATATTCTCTTAACCCATCAGCAAATGATTCAATAAACTGTTTTACTTTTGGTCTATTATAACCATAGTAGATTGCATTTAGTTTTGCAGGTTCAATTTCCTTTGGGAAGTCAAATGACCAACTATCATATTGATCAATAAGTTCAACAAGCTCTTTATGAGCGTCTGTTAAGTTTAACTTAGCTTCAAACTTATCAGCAATTAGCTTCGTACATGAACTATACTCCTTTAGTATAGTCTTAGCTTTAGTATACTTTGCAATATGCTCAACATGTGATGCATGATGATCTATTATTACAACGTTATCACGGTTAATTGCTTCCGCTTGTTCTTCACTTAAGGATAGATCACAAACAAATATCTTATCAAAGTGATCTAAAGTATTCCAACGACTTTTAAACTCGTTTAGAATATTCCACTCTGTAGTATCAACGATAATAACTTCATGACCAGTAAATAACTTCTTTAATAATAATGCCGAGCCTGCGCCATCGAGATCGTTATCTGTAAAGATCAATATATTCACCAAGAATATTTAACCTATAAATTACATAAATCAACTACTGAATGCAGCCAGTGATTGCAATGCAGTATCATCTTCCTCAAGATCAATATCATCAGCTTGCTCAATAGTTAAAGTCTCATACTTAATCCTCATTGCTTGAGTCATACCTCGAGGACCATATCGGTTTTTCATCATACCTAACCTTATAATACCCAAGTCTCTATCCTCATCATTCTGAAAGATAGACATGATAACATCAGCGGTAGCAGCCAAACCAATCGATTCAGAAATAGTAGCTAGATCAGGATTATCTTGATCGAACCCAGCTCTATTTAACTGAGTAGCACTAATAATAGGACAGTTAAATAAGTATGACATTGCTCTACATTTCTCTGTAACGTTCTTAATACGTTCATAAGAGTTAGTACCTACTGCAGAGTGAATCAAGTTAAGATAGTCGATAACAATAGCATCTAACTGAATATCCTGATCACCAAACTTCTTAATATAAGCTTGTATCTGACCTGGAGTTACAGTAGAAGGTGGAAACTCTTTAATAAAGATCTGACCTGGTTCTTCTTTTATAGCAGCTCTTAAAGATGCACCGTTAACTGCCATTTCCTTCATAGGAATCTTAGATATGTTAGTACAAACACGTCTTGCGTAAAGTAACTCAGACATCTCAAGAGTAATAAGCAATACATTCTTACCTTGACTTGCAATATTAGCAGCAACATTACCGAGAAAGATAGACTTACCAATATTAGTCTCACCAGCAAAGACATATAATGACTTACCTGCTTGTAAGAAGCCACCATCTAAAGCATCGTCAAGCCATTCCCAAGTAGATGGTATCTTATCTTGAACAGTATTCATATCTTCAATGATATGATCAATATCACCATGCACATCTAATCCTAAATCGGTAACGAGACTAATATTACAGCTCTTTTCAAACTTATCTAATACATTCGAAGTATCTACTTCACCAGATGCAACATCTTCTGCTACATTCAGCATTGTATAATATACAGCTTTCTCTTTCAAGAACTGTTCAGTATTCTCATACAGCTCATCTTTATCAAGATGCTTATCAATATCAGAAAATGACTTAACTAGCCTCTTAAAAGATTCTTTCATATCATCAGTAATGAGATAAGACTTAATCTCTGTGATAGTAGGTATCTTATTCCTCTTCTCGTTAAAGTCTTTAATAATCTCAAAGACTCCAGCAATATCTTTATTCTTAAAGTATTCTGGTTTTACATGATCTGCAATAGTACTTAGATAACCACTATCAGTAAGCGATTTAAACATGAGAACATTCTCAAATGTATCTAAACAAAGTCTTGCCATCTTTATTAGTATAAAGTATTACAGGTTATAATCAAGCTAAACCTTGACAATCTTTCCTGCATACTTATCATACTTTTCCATAAACCAGTCCTGACCAGCATTCCACTCGTCAGTAAAAGACTGCAAGCCTGGAGAAGCATGTGTAATATATGCATCAACAACACCACATTTAAGTCCTGCTAGAGATGCATCTAGAGTATATGCAATATCATAAAAGTGAAATCCTGCAGGGCAAGATTCATCAAAACGTATCTTCTTAAATGCTTTTCTTGATATAGCTAAAAATACCCCATCCATAACTATAGCGGGATGCGGGTATGGTCCAAACGCAGTCATCGACTTTTGATGACCATTTATGTGAGCCACAGCACCATGTAAATTACCACTACCGAAACCACCACCTAGTAAATGCCATAACGCTGGTTGCTTGAGATTAATTTGAGAGGCTCCAGCTACACCAAGAACATCATATGTTTCAAAATGAACTTTTAGCTTTTCATAATCAAAGTTCTCAAGAATAATATCATCATGACATAGTATAATATGATCTAAGTTTTCTTTAATAGCGAAATCAATAGCTTTATTATATACCTTTTGTAGAGAGTCTTTATTACCCTCTTTAAAGTATACATCTAGGTCTAAATCTTTAGTTTGCCAGAGTAATGTATCTTCTCGTTTACCTTTAGTAGCGGAGCATATAAAAAGTTTATTATCCATATTACAAAAACATAAAAGGTGATTCGTGTTTAAACGTACCTACCTTATTAAATCGATTAGTCTTCTTATTAAGTCTCATAATCGTCCCTTCCTTTAATTGGGTATAATCCTTACCGGGGATTGTCGAAAAACAACCTGATCTATTGTAGTGTAGTATAGAACCTACCCTCGCAATATACAATTCATTTGTGTCACAATCAACAATTGATACAGCAAAAGAACCTTGACACTCTTCAAGAGCTTGACGTATATATCTAACTGGATTATTACCCTTACCTCTATCTTCCTCCATAAACTTCTGAATCAGATTAACTATCAAAGACGTATCAACAGGATTCTCAATATATGGAAAGTATCTATTACGGAGAGCATCTTCATTAGTTAAAACTCCGTTGTGGAATACCATAAATGACATAGTATCAAACGGGTGAGAAGTTTCATAAGTCCATTTACGTTGAGCAGAGGTAGGTGCTTGTACGTGTCCTAAGTAATACTTAGCCCTTTTAGATAGATTTACTTCATTAAAGTCTATTTCACCTTCCTTCTTAAAAATATACTGATCATCGTATGTTAGCTGCACACAACTACTCGCAAACGAACCTCTTTCTTTGTTAGCCTCATATAAGACTTCTAACATTGATTCACTTGGCGTTCCGAATATCGCACACATACTGTAATATATAGTCTATTCTTATAGCTTTTCAAGTGTGATGTTTTGCTCCTGACGATATTTAGCAGTTATATCTCTACTTTCCTCTTCTCTACCATAATATAACCGAAACTCTTTAGGTATACGCCAGAAAAAGTCCATAACTCCAGTTACTTCATGAAAAGCAAATGTATAATGAGGGTATTGAACGCCATCTACATCAATCCACTTTTTACGCTTCTTTTTAGTCTTTTCAATACCAAACTTCTTAAGAGTATTGGTACCTAAACCACCAACCTTGAATAAATCATCACTACTACGGTATGGCCGCATTGCTACGATGTTTTTAGCTGTCTTTTTACCTACTCCAGACAGAGCTCGAAGCTCTTTATCGTTCATTTTATTGAAATCCTTATAACTTAACTTCATCTCTACATTAATTATACGGTAGTTCCTTTTAATTTGCAACTTTTTCTATTATTCCTACAATAATTGTATAAATAATATCATATGAGTTCGTTTAACAATCTATTTAATAGGATGGAAACCCTTAACGAGGCAAAGACATCCCCTTATGCGGCTGCACACTCCTCTTTTGGTGGTGTAACAAAGCAAATGCGTGCAGGCGGGTTAAGCTCCGCCCCATTGGATACGATTAAGTTTATCCGTGAGATATTATTTAACCTCGATGTGATATCTGAAGAAGAGCTACAAGCAGTTAAGAGTGCTAAAGGATTTACAGGAAAGAAACAAGCTATGCTTGCAGTGCTTAGAGCTAATCAAGACGCTATTAATGCAAAGACGGATGAGATTGCAAAGACTGTTGAAAGTACTCTAGATGATTTTATTGGTGGGATGGGTGTTAATCGTTCTCGTGAAGAAAAATATGCTGCACAAGCCGCTTCACAAGAGATGGCGGCTGAAATTCGTAAGGCTAAGTCTGGAAAAGAGATGGATGATGCGCTTACGGATATTGTTTCTGACGAAAAGCTTCTTGTTAAAGCTTCACTAGCTAAAGCTATTCAAGAGCTAGAGGATCTCCCAGCTGGTGAGGATCTTTCAACAGAGATTGTTGATAACATTAAAGGATTTGCACCAAAAATAGATACTATCGAGCAATTTGAAGCACTTGTTAAGCAAATGGGTGAAATGGAAGAATACCAAATCCCAGCTTATCATCTTTCTGGTACAGTTAAAGCTCTTAAGAGTGGATTAGAGGATATTGAAATGGAAGATCAAGAAGATCCAGATGAAGACGGTGAGCATGGTTCTGTTGAAGAGCATTACCCAGAAGAGGAAGATCCAAAACAACCATTAGAGCCAGAAGACGCGGAGGTTAGCATTAAGCAAGAAGTCCTCAATGCTTGTAAAGAGCGCGCAGGTGAGTTTGCTCATAAAGCTGCAGGAATGGCTCAAGCGTGTGAAGAGATGTATAATACATATGGTAAAGAGGGTGATCAACGAAAAGCGGAAATTGCTTTATCACTTCATCAGTATTTTAAAACGCAAGCCATACACGAAGATGCAGAAGAACTTACTATCGAGAGTGCATATAATACAATGTATATTAAAGCACCGGTTATAGATGAAAATGGTAAAACATCTCAAGATTGTAAGACGCAACAATATTTAACAGAAGCAGTGGAACAAGAAATTGAAGAAGCTGGCTTATACACAGAAGGATACCTAGTAGAGCAAAAGACTACCGACTCATATATTAAGTCAAAGCCTGCACAGGGACAGACCTTTAAAGAGCGATACAAGCCTAAGACATCTTATCAGCTTGAAGAACTCAGACGTTACGGTCTCTAAACGTAACCCAAACTCATATAAATAGAAACCCTAGGATGTTTAGTCCTAGGGTTTCTTATTGACATTGTGGGAATTAAATCTTCTTACAACCCTTAGCCATATATACTTCGCTAAGTTTATCTTGCTGTACATATTGAATAGGGTCTTGATATCCTGCATCAACAAAACCTTTTACCCTCATACTAGATGATGGTGTAGTAGCATCAGCTAAACCATCCTTCCTATTAGAGTAACAGGTCCATGTCTTACCAAAGTCTACACCAAGCCTTACACCTTCTTCAACAATAGCTTCTTTACTCATAGTTAGTAGAGGTGCTTCAATAGTAATTCGATTCTCTCTATTAAGAGCAACTAATGCATTCATAGCATCAACAAATTCATTACTACCATCCCAATAACCAGCAAGGCTATCAACTTCCGCTGCACCATACCAAACAGTATCAGCTCCTTTAGCTTCTGCATATGCGCATCCAATAGTATTAAACAACTGATTACGGAAAGGTACATAGCTTACTGGTTGAGCATCACCAGCCATCTTACTAACATCAGGATTATCGATATCAGTATTAGTTAAAGATGAAGTAGGTGCTAGGTATTTTATAAAACCTACATCGGCTACATAATGATCTATACAAAGATTAGGAACTTTGACTTTAACAGCATCTATTTGATCTTGTATACAATCAATTTCACGAATATGTCGTTGCCCGTAGTTAAAGGTAATTAGATTAATATCTCTATACCCTCGATCCACTGCCATATGTAATAGCACTACACTATCCATACCACCTGAAATACTAAGTACTAGCTTCTTACTCATCTTTATCAGTATAAAGGCTTATATCACCATTTTCAACTATTTTTTTATCCTCGTATGTGGCTACCGCTCTACGATAAAACTCTTGCTTAGTGCACTCCAAAACACCTATAATAGTATTATACTCTTCATAACCAACTTCCACCTTACTGGTTAGAAAAATTTCTATAAGTTCATGAATACGATAGTTTAAATCGCTAGCTTTTTCAAGTGAAGATCTTGAACGTTGTTTAGGTTTTAAATAAGGCATAGCTATTATTATATTGTATCATGTTATTTTTAATAATCAACTGTCATCATAGATTCTCTAATAATATCTACACATTCTAAAGAGTCAGTACCTTTATATGTAACAATTTTAGTAGATGGAAAACATCTTTGCAGATCTAGCTTGAATGTATATTGTAGCTCCGGAAAAATAGTACCTAGTGTTTCTTCTTCTAATATAATAGGTAAATTAGCATTTATTTCATCATCTTTAATATATACACCGAAATCATATCTTACACATAGTGGTCTAAAACCATCATACTTTTCCATAAATGCAGCATGTGATAATTCTGCCTGTAAATGTGTTTCATATATGTTACCATAATGCTCACCTTGAGGTGCATGAAACGGTACAGATACTACTAAATCGTCACATTTATTATAAATACGTTTTATAAACTCTATACCACGTGATTCATCAATATGTTCTAGAACATCACCTACAATAATTAAATTATAAAATTCAAACTGAAAATCTACTGCATCTTTAACATATAGGTTATTATACTGTTCTTTAAGATTATAAGCTTCAACATATGGCTCAAAAATCTCAATAGCATCCATCCGCGGTAAATGACTCTTAAGTAGTTGAGAATATGTCCCACAACCAGCACCAATATCTAATACATTATGATCTGAATTAAATTTAGTTTTAATAAATTCAATTGCTTCTGGTTTAAATATTCCAGTAGAGACAGGCATACAAATATTAGTTAGTATTTTCTATATCTTCCATAATTAGAGAAGTAGGAGCTTGAGGTGTTTCGTTAGCTTCTTCTACTTCATCAGGTACATCATCTTCCTCTTCACCGCCTGAGTAAGCCCACTCGGTCTTAATTTTTTCTTCAACCACAGGTAGAATAGTATTTTCCCAAAGTTCTTTATCCTTGCGAAAGTTCTTGTAATAACCAATCTTCTTACCATCAGGTAGCTGATAAGTAGAGCCAGTCTGAATAACTGCACCAACTCCTACAGCAAGATCAAGTAGACCATAATAACGGTCTAGTCCAGTATGGAACGAAAGGAACATTTCACCTTGAAGGTATTGCTTAATGAATCGATTCTTACGAGTCAACGCACGAATAATAATACCTGCATAGTTCTTTTGACCTACTGCAGTTTCTGCGTCCATAGTCTTACCACCATCACTCTTAACAGGTTTACGAGCCAACTGAATAGTTACAGAGGGTAGATATACAATTGATTTACCTCCAGGCATATGCTTTTCAATAGAAGGGAACATTGCAGATGGGTCATCATACACATGGTTAGTACAAAGGATAGTAGTCTGGGTAGTAGCACCAAGGTTAGTGCAAGTCTGCATAAGAGACTTCATAGCACGAGCTTTAGTACCCATATCTGATGAAGTACTATCTTTACCCATCCGGCTATGCTCAAGTTCTGATTGAAGATTACCAAGTGAGTCAATAGCTATAATAAATTTACCTTCGAGACCTTTCTCTTTAACAGCAGTTAGAAACTTAAACAAAGCATTACGAGTCTGCTCAATAGTAACACATGGTACATACTTTACTTTAGTAATATCAAGTCCAATACGCTCTGCACCTTCCGGATCAACAGCATTCTCAGTATCAAAAATAACAGGAATAAGACCTTCTTTCTGTGCATTAGCTAGAATCTTTAACACAAACAATGTCTTACCGGTCATTGACTCACCACCCATCATTGTTACACGACCTTTAGGAATACCACCATGAATAGAACCAGATACTATAGCATTAAGAACATAACTACCAGTATCAATCCACCCTCCTACACGACTTAAAGTACTGTCTTCTAGATACGTTGCAAACGGATTGATCTTATCAATTGAATCAAGAGCTTTATCAATCTCTTTGTCGTTAAACTTACTCATATACACAATTATAATATAACAAAGAAAAAAGTCAAGTAGTAAACTACTTGACTCTTAACTTTTTGTACTGTTATATATTTACTCAGTCTCCTCTTCTTTGCTTTCTTCTTTTTCGACAGGCTCGGACCATTGTTCCTTGGCCTGCTCTTGAAGCTTGTTAAAAATAAAAGTAGCAGCTTCTGCAACTTGAAGACCTTGCGACTTTACCGCTACGTCAATAAGTTGAAAAAGAGCACGTACTTCGTTTTCCTGCAATGTTAGTTTAATTTCATTCATAATTTATTTATTTTTACTTATTTTTACTCTGCTTCTTCACCATCAGCACCGAATAGCTGAATCACTTCTGGTTCTTCATCTTTTGGTACTTGAGCCGGGTTATTAATAGCATGATACTGCTGGGTAATCTGCCCATTCAGCTTAACATCTGAGGTTGTAATACTAGCTCGGTTAAATGTCCAATCATTTTTAGTCTTATCACCATCGATAAACTCCATAAAGAGGTACGGAAAAGTTTGTACCTGAAGTTGACCGCTTTGTGGATCAGGCTGAACGTGAACAATCACAGGGTTTTTCATTGTAAGTGTAGTTTTCGTTTCATCAATGATGACACCGATAACAGTACGACCTACAGCATCGACAATAGCGCTAATTTCTTTCAAATCACTCATATACGGATTATAACATAAGAGTGAGATAAGTCAACTGGTTGCAATAAAAAAAGTGGTTATTAAATATGTGTATGAATCCTTACACTGGTAAGAAGATATTTGTACAAATAGCCTCATTTAGAGATAGTCAACTACTACCTACTTTAGATGATCTTTTTGATAAGGCAGATGAACCTGATAATTTAAGAGTGTGCATTTGCTGGCAGCATAGTGAGGATGATGAGTGGGATAATCTGGATAAATATCAACATGATAGGAGAGTTAAAATTATCGATGTCAAGGCAGAAGAATCTAAAGGTGTTTGCTGGGCTAGAAATTTAATACAACAAGAGTATCTATTTGAAGATTTTACTTTACAGTTAGACTCACACCATAGGTTTGTTGAGGGTTGGGATACAGAACTTAAAAATGAAATTCTGCAACTACAACTTCAAGGATATAAAAAACCTCTACTAACAGGTTATATTACTTCCTTTCATCCATCGTTACCAAAAGATGAATGGGCTAAAGAGCCTTGGTTAATGACATTTGACAGATTTACACCTGACGGGGTTTTGTTTTTCGCGCCAAGTACTATACCAAACTGGAAGATGAAAAGAACTCCGGTACCTGCAAGATTTTACTCTGCTCACTTTTGTTTTACAGTAGGTGATTTTTGTGAAGAAGTACAACATGACCCTAGGTATTACTTTCATGGCGAAGAGATTACAATAGCAGTTAGAGCTTATACAAAAGGGTATGATTTATTTCACCCGCATAAGGTTGTAGCTTATCATGAGTTTAGCAGAGATTATAGACCAGATAAGCATTGGGATACATATAGTAAGTGGGGTGAACATAACGAGCAGACGTTTACCTTAATGAGAAATCTACTCGGTATAGATGGATATACTTGTACAGAAGAAGAAAAATTTGGTGAATATGGTTTAGGTAAAGAGAGAACTATAGCAGATTGGGAAAAGTATGCGGGGGTACGGTTTGTTGATCGATGTGTACAGCAAGATACTTTAGATAATAAATTACCACCGAATAATCCTAATAGTAAATGGTGTGATCGATTTAAGCATTGTATTGATTTAGGTTTTAATGACATTCAAGAAGGTGATTATGATTTTTGGGTTATAGCATTACATAATAAAGATGGTGATACTGTATATAGACGTGACGCAGAAGAAGCTGAAATAACTAGACTTATGAATGATCCGGATGGCTATCTTAAAGTTTGGATTGAAGCAGATGTTACAGATAAACCTTATGAATATGTTGTCTGGCCGCATTGCAAAAATAATGGCTGGTTAGATAGAGTTACTGGACTTATTTAAGCTACTTTATAAATATGAGCATGTCACCATACAAGGGAAAGTCTATCTTTATACAAATAGCTAGCTATAGAGATCCAGAATTAAAACCAACCCTTAAGGATTTGTTTGATAAAGCAGATGAACCTAACACTTTACATGTATGTATTTGCTGGCAGCATAGAGAGGAAGATGATTGGGATGATTTAGATGATTGGGTAGATGATACAAGGGTTACAATTTTAGATATAGATGCTAATGAATCTAAAGGGGCGTGTTGGGCAAGAAATATGATTCAGCAAGAGTATACTGGTGAAGATTTTACTTTTCAACTTGATTCACATCATAGATTTATAAAAGGTTGGGATACTCAGCTTAAGAATATGTATTATGCATTAGAGCTTGAAGGTCATAAGAAGCCTTTGATTACAGCCTATATACCTGCTTATAACGCTGATACTGGGAAGCCAATCGATAATGAACCATGGAGATTAGCGTATAATTATTTTGGCCATGATGGCCCGCTTCATACTTTACCGGAGAACATACCAGCATGGGAGCATTATAAAGGTCCAGTACCAGGTCGCTTTTTTTCTGCTCATTTTGCGTTTGCAAATGGAGCATTTAGTACAGACGTACAACATGACCCAGAAATGTACTTTCATGGTGAGGAAATTACGCTAGCTGTTAGAGCTTATACGCATGGTTATGATATTTTTCACCCACATAAAGTTATTGCTTGGCATCATTACGGTAGAATGGAGAATCCAAAGCATTGGAGTGATGTAACTAAGTGGGGTGACTTAAATACAGAATCCTACTCTAGAGTAAGAAAGCTCTTAGGTATTAATGGTGAAAAATTTAAAAAGGGATTTAAATACCCATATGGATTTGGTAAAGAGCGTACTTTAGATGAATATGAGCGTTTTGCTGGTGTGAGATTTAAGGATAGAGCGGTTCAGCAATACACAATAGATAGAGGTTACCCACCAAATAGTACTTATAATACAAAAAAGGCATATAATAATTCATTTATAAATATTTTTAAACATTGTATTGATCTTCAGTTTGATCAATTACCGGAAGACGATTATCACTGTTGGGTAGTAGTATTTAAAAATGATAAAGGTGAAGAGGTTAATAGGCAAGACGCTGGACCGGAAGAGATACAACAGTTAAAAAATGATCCTGATGGCTATATTAAGCTTTGGCGTAGTTTTGAAACCAAGGACAAGATTACAGATTGGTTAGTGTGGCCAAACTCAAAAGAAAATGGTTGGTTGGATCAAATACACGGACATATTAGTTAATGAAGACTATTTTTATAACAGCTATATATGCTAACTTACACGGAACTGATCTAGGTGGTAGAGTTTCTAGACATTATTGGTATAGATGGAGTTTAATTAGTATTCTTAAAGTTAATCCAACAAAAGTAATTTGTTTTACTAGTGAGGAGGAGTTAAAGGATTTAGAGCAGTGGTTTTTTGAGGTACAAAGTGTTGATCGTAATCAATTAGAATTTAAAGTTTTTAATTTAAGAGAGTCTAAATTTTATAATAAGATTCAACGTATTAAAGATGTAGAGTATGTTAAAACTTGGGATCGATGTGTAGAAATTCAATATAATAAATTTTTCTGGTATGATTTAATAGATAATGTTTATGATTATGATAGAATCTACTGGGTTGATGCCGGGCTATCACACGGAGGTCTGTTTCCAGAAAAATTTAGAATGGGTGATAAGTGGGAAAAAGACTTTTTAATTAATTTATTTACACCAGAATTACTCGATAAGTGGAATAATGATACAGCTGATAAAGTATTAGTATTAGCTAAAAATAATAAAGGTCGTTATTTTTGGGCAAACACTATACCTGAAAAATATTATAATAATTATGATCGATCTCAACATATTATCGGGGGTGTGTTTGGTGGTACACCAAAAAACTACAAGCGGTTTGCAAGAAACTTTGAAAGACAGTTATGGCAGTTGTTAGTCAACGAGGAAGAACTGTTTATGGAAGAACATATTATGACATGTATGTACTTTAACGAGCCTGAAAACTATAATGCTTATACCTTTGATGATTGGTATGAGCGAGATGAGTGGGAAGGTGAAGATGTCGACCCTAAATTATTTTACCACATGTTTTTAAATGAGTAATACAACTATAGTAACCGGGTTATGGGATATTAACCGACATAATAGACCGTTTGATCAATATATAGAAAATTTTCAAAGGTTTCTCCGTATACCTCAAAATCTATACATATATGTTCCAGCAGACTTAGAAGATTTTGTATGGCAACATCGTGAACCACACAATACGTTTGTTAAGGTTTTAGAATTAGAGGAACTTAAAGAAAATATATATGCACCTTTTTGGGATAAAACGCAAGAAATACGAACTAATCAAGAATGGGTTGATAGAGCCGGTTGGTTATCTGATTCACCACAGTGTAAGTTAGAATGGTACAATCCTATAGTGCAGTCAAAAATGTTTTTCTTACATGAAGCACGTATATATAACCCGTTCGATTGTGAATATTTTTATTGGTTAGATGCTGGACTGACAAACACTGTTCCTGAAGGTCATTTAACGTCTGAGAGTGTTTTAGATAACTTATATCGACTTACTACATCAGAAGAATTTTTATTTTTATCATTTCCATATGATGCTAATAACGAGATACATGGATTTTATTATCCAGAGATAAACAAATATGCTGGTGCAGATGTTAAATATGTCTGTAGGGGTGGTTTATTTGGCGGTCATAGTGATGTCATTGCGAAAGCTAATGGTGATTACTATCATACGCTACTAGAAACTCTCAATGACGGGTTTATGGGTACTGAGGAAAGTATTTTCTCTATTATGTCTTATAAGAACCCCTTTACATATAGAAGATATGCGTTAGATTCAAACGGATTAATCGTTAAGTTTACTAGTGAAATGATTGCAGAAACTGCTGAACTAGAAAACATAGATACTTCTTTAATTAAAACTAATTTTGTAAAGAATAAAGAGGTTCCTTCTAGAGTAACTAATATAGTTAAGACTAATGTATACATGCTAACCTTTAATATGCCGGAGCAACTAACTCATACTATTAATACTATGATAGAGACGGAAGGGTTACTTACTCACCCTAACTTATATATATTTGACAACTCAACTGATAAAGATGCTATTGAAGGTAATAAAACTATTGCTGCGGATTACGGGTTTGAATATAAGCACTTAGGTAGTAATGTAGGTATATGCGGAGGGCGTCAAGCTGTCGCTGAGCATTTTAATGAATCAGATGCAGATTATATGATCTTTTTTGAGGATGATATGACATTTAATACTAATGAACAAGAAGGTGAATATTGTAGAAACGGTTTTAGGAAATATGTACCTAATATTTATGAAACAATCCATAAAATTATGTACGTTGAAGAATTTGACTTCCTTAAGCTATCTTTTACCGAGGTATACTTTGATAATGACAAACAGTGCTCATGGTATAATGTGCCTCAATCAGTAAGAGAAAAGTATTGGCCAGATTATAAAGACTTACCGGAATTAGGATTAGACCCTAACTGTCCTAAAACTCAATTTAATACTTTCGGTAATGTAGATGGAGTAACTTACGCTACTGGTGATATCTATTATTCTAACTGGCCTCTTATAGTAAGTAAGGCAGGTAATAAAAAAATGTTTATCGATACTACCTGGGCTCATCCTTATGAACAAACATGGATGTCACATGTCTTTCAAGAAACAAAAGAAGGAAGGCTGTCTCCAGCTATCCTTCTTGCAAGTCCCATTTGGCATGACCGCATTAAGTACTATAATGCGGATGAGCGAGTTGAGAGTTAAATATTAATTGACTTAACAAGTTCTTCAATATGCTCTAAAGCTTTTTTTGCATTCTTTGACGGTGCAGTAGATTGTTGCGCGGTGTGCTCAACATTATTTTTTAATTCCAAAACTATACGACGCGCAGCTTCAATCTGTGGAGAACCAACTTGACCATCTCCAAAGTCTGTACCTTCGGCTACTGCTTTAATAATACGAAGAATATTAACCGTACCTGCGATTTGGCCCCGTTTAAATGCGGGATGCGCTTTAGGGGTTCCATCATCTTGGGGTCTATCTAAATAGCTATCACTCATGCCTATATTTACAACACATTACTTATATTGCAACTTACGCGAATAGGTCAAAGAGCTCGGTTTGAACATTTTCTGACGGCTTACGAATATTCCAATTAACATTATCATAAAATCGAGCAATCGACTGGTATAGAATCTTATCAAACATCTTCTCGTAATCAATCTTAAAAATATCTTCAAACTCCTCAGGGTAATCATATTTAAAACCGATTGACTGCAAGCCGTACTTATTAGGAGTTTCAACATACATAAAGCGGACTTTATCTCCTGATGAAATCTCTTCATACTTGTTACCTGTACCTAACTTTTCTAAAAGTTGATTATAGAAGTAAGCAGACTTTGCATGCACAGGCATACCTTTAACAGTTTCAAAACCTTTGCAAGCTACTGCATGCTTTTCATACCCCTTAACACCCATAACAAAAGCAATTTCTTGAGGTCCTAGGGTCTTAAAGGTTTCATATGCTTCGTTAAAAATTTTATTAGTCTTAGCTAAATCCTGAGTGCTTAGCATAGTTTCAATAATACCCTTAGCGTAAGGTTTAATAGCATTAGGCATAGTAGTTCGAACTACTTCAACACCCGTGTATTTATACTTATTTTCTTTAATTCCTTCATCATCTAAGATATGCAGAACGTAACGCTTCTTCTGAAGAAATAGACCAGCATCAGCAATCATCTCACGTTTAAATATAAATCGAGGATCTTTAGTTAATAGAGCTTTCCTAGACCACTTAGTAATACCAGCGTTAAGATAGTCCTCAATCTTTTGAATTTCTGTATAGGTTTCTTCATTAACTAGACCCTTATCTTCATTTTCCCAGAACTTAACACCATTTTCAATAAGAGGTTTGATAGATATGTAAGATGAATCAGTATCATTGTAAACAATACACTGCTCTAGAGCACGCTCTGAAATATTTTCACTACCTACTTGCTCACGAATATAATCCTTAAGTAATTCATTAGAGTACTTAATAACAGCTTGACCTGTTAGAGTAACACTAGCGGCAATATCATCATCACCGATAGGTGCGCGTTTATTGCCCATATAACCATAGCAAGAGTTAATCAAAATCTTAATAACCATCTGAGAAGTATTAAGGCGTTCTACTTCATATTTAAGTTCAGTATTATCTGGGTCCTTTTTACGTGCTTGTAAGCATTTAAAAAGTTCTTTCTTAATAACAACTCGCTTATTGTAGTAGTACTCAAGAAACTCTGGAATAATACCTTGCTTTTTCTGACTAAAGAGAAATCCAGCCTTCGACAACGCACACTCTTCATCTTTTAAGAACTTAACAAACTCCTTTCTAGTTAATTCAAAGTGACGTCCTGAGTTATGAGCAATAACAACTTTATCATCGGTAGTCTTTTCAACCTTACCGACTTTAGTCTCTGGTGAGGTATTGAGAGAGATCATTACGTTAGGGTATAGTGAGTTAGCATCAAAGGATACTATATTCTCTTGAAAGCCACGTTTAGGTTCTGCAACATATGCCCCTGGATTCTTATGATCTTTATCACCGTTTCTAACAAAAGTAGAGATAACTTCACCTCTAGCTCGAGCCCTTGTACAAAGAGCACCATTAATGACTCCAATAGTACCCATTGCACCTTCTAGAGTAGTAAGACCTACATATGACAGCATACGTAGTAGAGGTATGTATTGAAGCTTCTCTTCTAGTCTAACTAACAAGTTAACATCTTGAACGTTATAGTCAATAAACTTATTCCAGTCTTGATCAGCTAATTCATGAAGAGCCATACCTTCATAATCAATCTTCTTTTGACCTAGCTCTAGTTCACCGATAGCATCAAGCTTATACGACTCCCTCAACTTAAGACAAAAGCGTTTATAGATATCTAGGTAGTCTAGATTAGCAACACCATCTGCAAAGTAGCGTTTTTGCTCGCGACCAAACATACCCTTACGCATACGATAGTAGACATTACGTAAAGGTGACATTCTATCGACATACTCTTGTCCGAGTATACGCTCCATCCGATTAATAATGTAGGGTATATCGAACCCTTCGGAGTTCCAACCACTTAACACATCTGGATATTGCTTCTCTAAATAATTAAGAAATGCAATGAACATCTCGCGCTCACTCTTACAGTAAGTATAGATAAGATCATCGCGACCTTCACCAGTATATGGTTTAATACCAAACGTATGGAACTTCCTACTAAAGTTATCCCAACAAGTAATAACATTACATACATGAGTAGGATCATCTACATCAGGAAAGCTGTCCACTGAGTAAGTCTCAATATCTAGAAAGCAATACTTAATAGGATGCTTGTTAAACTCAGGCTTCTCATTTTCAGTACCATACGTATCAAGTAGAAACTGCTGTACTGGTGGAGCATTCTCGAACACACGCTTTACTCCAGAGTCCTGAAGGAACTTATGACGATTATAGCCAGTTGTAAAGGAACGTTTCTTAACTTTAGTACCGAAAATAGAAGTCTTATCACCCCTAGGATCTTCTACATATAGGTAAGGTTCGAAAGTACACTCATGACGAGTTCTATCACCGTTTTCGTTCCATCCAAACAGAGTTATCGACTGATCACGTCCATTGTAAACAACGTTTCTATACATATAATATTATTATACGATAGTTCCTTATGAAATCTACGGATTCCATTTATTAAGCAAGGTTCTTTTATCAGATCCGTATGGTGTTAATAGTGCCTCCATATGAGCTCCGATATTATTTTCAGATTCTAATACTCGACCTTCAGCAATTTCTCGTAGCTTACTAATATTACTATAATACCGCTTACTATTCTTCTTATTAAGAATCCAATCAATCTTTTCCTCAAACTCTTCTGGTGTATTAAATTTAAGATCATCTGGAGCGGTATGATATGTCTCCATATTCTGACACAAGCAAGGAATACCAAGTGTACAAGCTTCAATAAACTTAATATCTGACTTTGAATTATTAAAATTACTCACCTCTAAAGGAGCAACCATTAATTGAGCGTTTAGACCTTGAATAAAAGAGGGATACTCTAGCAAACTCTTCCAAGTATGAAACTCTATCTTCCCGTTCTTTACTAAATCCTCTAACGGTGGAGGAAAAGCACCTACAAAAATCCATTGATACTTATTAACAGTCTTACGAATAACAGAAACTACTTCTGACATATCATCTTTACCACCTGTCTTATTACCTACATCGTAATGAGCACCAGATCCTGTATAAAGAACACGAGGTTTCTTTTTATTATTATCATAGTTCTGTTGAACTTTACGTCGGTTAAATAAATAACCCATCCAGGAATAAGGTACAAAGTTAGGAATAACAGTCACTTTCTGATTACTAATTTTAGATTGAAATAACTTACGCATAAAATCATTTGTAAGTGTAACTTCATCACACATATCCATAATCTCAATGCAATTATTTCGAACCTCCTCTGTATCGAAAGCAAACTTAAATTTGTTATAGTCGGGTATTTCCTCCCTAAAAACAACATCATCTACTTCATAAATAATCTTAAATCCATGCTCTTGTTGTATCTTTTTAAGGTGCTTTACAAAATCAACTTGTGCTTTTGAAGCTTGTCTCTGTAATTTAACGCACTTAACACCTTCGTACCATCTCGGATCAGCTACCATCGCTGTAGTACTCTGACTAATAGCCCTACCAGAAGCGTTGATAACTTGCTCAGGCCAAAGGATACGCCAATGACCACACCCGGAATAATCAGCAAGGTAATTAACAATTCTCGACATTCCATTTTCACGTGGCTCCGGATTCTTTTTAACTTGTACTGGTGCAGTATGCCTATTTAAAGTGAAGGGCGATGCAAACGGGGCAGGAAAAGGGTTAGTGTTTATCACATTAATATATTAATCTATCTCTCTTCAAATGCAACTCGTTTTGTTATACCATTTTCTTTTGTGAGAAAAATAACATCCCCTGTAGCTGCTTTAATAGACTCTTTACGATGAGATATAACTATCGAGCACTCGTTTAGTTCTTCTGTACGTTCTTGTAATATTTGTGTCACCAATTCGAGACCTTTATCATCGAAAGATGAGTCAAAAAGTTCATCATATATAGCCAAGTTATACTTAACACCACCTTGCATACGTCTTAAGTCTGAAAAAGTAAACAAGCAAGCTAAATCCATAGCCTTTCTCTCTGCGCCGGAAAAATTAAAGTAGGAGCATATCTTATTTTTTTCATTAATAATTTCTTCTTCAAAATATTCATTAAAGATACAAATAGAGTTAGAGTCTAGTTTTTTAAGATAATGTAGTAACTTACTATTTAACAGTTCTAGTAGCTTATTAACAATTACTGACTTAACTCCTTCTTCTGATACAACATATTTTACAATATCTAGTTTAGCTAACTCTTTCTTAAACTTAGACACTTTCTTTTCAATATCTTTTAAGCGTGTTCCGGTTTCACTAATAAGATCATCAAAATCAGTTGTACCTTTCTCAACAGCAGCAAGATCAATATCAAGTTCTTTCTCCCAGTCGTTAATTTGCGCAATCTGTTGATTAATATTAGCTCTCTTTTGATTAGCTAGTTTAACTTCTGAAAGCTTATTTGTTTGACCATTAATAGCTGACTGTACTTTAGTCTTTATTTCTTTAGCATTAGTAAGAGCCGCATTAACAATCTTAATATCCTCGACCATTGATTGCATTTTAACTCTGAGAGTTTCTTTCTCAGATTCCATATGCTCTACATCATGATCAGCCATTGGTCGGAGACATACAGGACATTCAGCTTCGTCTGTACCAATTTTACTATACGTAGATTTGGTGTGAGTTACTTCAGCTTTTTTCTCGCCTATATCACCAACATACTCACTAATTTTATCTTCACAAGTATCACGCTTAATATATAGATCATCAATCTTTGCTTTAATTGCATCTGTATCACCTTCAACAAATGTAGATAAGTCCTTTTGTAATGCTTTCTTATCTCTGGTATTATTTTCTCTACGCTCTAAATAAAGCTTCTTCTTTTCTTGTCTGCGATTAATAACACTATCTCTTTGATTATTATAATTACTAAGAGTGGTTTTTATTTCCTGCATTTTAGTAACTTCAATATCAGACTCACGTTTAATATCGTTATATTCTGTACGTATTTGAGATAACATTTTACTAAAGACCTCCAAGCCGAAAATATCTTCGATAAACTTCCTCTTCTCGATCTTATTTTTCGCCATAAAGGGAACAGCATTGTTCACAGTCATAATGACACAGTTCTGAAAAATAGACGGAGTAGCAGACGTCATATCGCAAATATATTTGTTCGTATTACCGATACTATCTCTTGTCTTATCTACACCATCTTCATACAAAAATACTTTTGAGGGATTAAGATGTCTTACAATTTTAAAGTTACGTGTATTGCTTGGCGTAACAACTTCAAAGTCTAATTCAACGTGAGTTTTACCACCAGTAATGTTATTAGGTATAAGGTCTTTTTTAAGCTCTCGAAGAGTATCGCCAAAGATAGCAAAATAAATAGAGTCTGCAACAGTACTCTTACCAATAGCATTACGTCTATCAGGTTTATCTTTATTCTCTCCAGTAATAACATGTAGACCTCTATCAAACTTTACTTCTACAGGCTCTTCACCTACAGAAAGAAAATGCTGGATAGCTACTCTCTTAAAATTAACTTGCTTCATACTTTACAACTCTCGTATAGTCCAAGGGTATAATCTATTATAGACTTTTTATTTGAAGGTTCAAGTGAATTAATAAACTCTTCGATAGCCTGCTCGATATCTACACCTGATAGGTCTTCAATATCCTCTTTGCTATCTAATATTCTATTAAAGTTAATATCATAATCATAAGTCAATACTTCTGGTTTAAGATTAGCGAGAACTCGTTGAAGTATGTCCATATCTTCTTGAGATATATTCATATCAATCTTAACCTTAACAATATTATTCGTAAATCTAGACCTTATAAAAGAGGTAATCTCACCAGCTTCTACTAACTCACTTAGACTAATTTTATTATAGTTAGGTGAAATATTATTAGCAAAGAACTCATACTCCATTGTATCGAGATCTAAAATATGATAACCTTTCTGATTACCAGCATCACCAAAGTCCATCTGAAATGGATTACCTACATATAAAATAGTTCCTGCACCAAACTTCTTCTCATGTCTAGTATGAAAGTGGCCTGAAATAACTAACTCTGACTTCTTAAGAAGATCTTTTACCTTAACACCTTCTTCACAAGTCTTATAAGTATTCATCTTGAAGGTCTCAATCTCAAAATGACCAACAATTAAATCACTCTCTTCAATATCTTTTGTAGCTGTATTCCATGGACAAAAAGATATTTTCTTATCGAATGCTTCTACTATTTCATATTTTTCAAGTACAGTTACATTCTTACGACTCTTAAAGATAGATAACGAATTAACATCTGTTCTATGTTTATAGTAGATATCATGATTACCGGTAATTGCAATCAAGTTAAACTCCGAGAGAATATCTAATATATCAGCTGATATCTGCAACGTATTAACAGATATCTCTGAACGGTTATGATGCCAGTCACCAGCAAAAATTAGGTCTTTAATTCCTTTAGAACGACATTCATCTCTAAACCAATGAGCCCATTCAACTGCATAATTATGCCAGTCAGAACTATTAGAGTGCACACCTAGGTGTAGATCAGAAAAGATCGCTACCTTAGGTTTTTTAATAGTCGGAATCATGCTCGGTACCAATTGGTTTTACATACACTGTACCTTGTGTGTTATTAGGATCTGCCATATACTCTTCATATACTTTCTCCTTATAGCTTGTAATAGCTTGATGATGCTTCTTCTCTTTCTTAATGCGATTAATAAAAGCATGATAAGCAATAGTAGTAAAGTAGGAAAATGGATTTGAATTATTCTCGAACTTATACTTCTTATGCTTGAGAGCCGAATACATCTTAATAAGAGCGTCTCCAATCATATCATCTTTATATGAGTAGTTAATGAAGCTACCATTATAGGACAACCCATAAGCAATCTTCTTAATATTCTCAGCTAGGTCGTCAGTTAAGATATCCGAGTCATAATATTTCTGTAAGCTCGCTTTGAACTCCTTTGGTTTAATGTAATACTCTTCTTTACTCATATTATTAAATAATTATACTATCTACTTAAGATAAATCAACTACTAAAGTTGTACATCTGTATATTTGATCTTTTCCTTATCATAGATAGTCTTACGCTTATCACAATGTGCTTGCCCATACTTAAGTTGATCACATATATCAAAGATAACCAACTTGTCTTTTGCATCATGCTTACGAAGGCCGCGGCCAATTGATTGCACAGTTCGGATAAATGACTTACCACCCGCTGCGAATATAATATTGTGAATGTTCTTGACGTTAACTCCTGTAGAAAAGATTGCACTAATAGCCACACAAACAACATTAGTCTCTCGTTCCATTATCTTTTTGATCTTCTCCCTTTCTTCCACGTCAACAGAACCTCTAATAAAGTAAACTTTCTTATTTGTTAATTTACTAAAGTATTCTTCTAGAGCCTCTCCATGAGCAATATGGTTAACAAGTATAAGAGTATTGTTATCTAACTTACCAACTAGTTTTTGCAGTAAAGAGTTTCTTCTATCACTTTCATATATGTATTCAAGTTCATCTCTATAGCCATTCGGTCCAGAAAAGTGTGGAGCTGGGTTATAACTAATATTGAGTATCTTTACGACTACATTTGTAAGATGATCTTCAAGTCTTAACTCATAAGAAGACTTCTCATAAATAACAGGACCTAACTTACCAATGATTGACCACTTGTTGAGGTCATCTTCTGGTAATGTACCAGTAAAGCCAAACTTGTTAGGGGTTCTTATCTGCTGAACAATCTTTGAGATTTTATTACCAGCTGTAATTTTATGACACTCATCAACTACTAAGAGGTCGATATGTCTTAACCATTCATTCTCCTCAAACCTACTTTGAATAATACCAATATTAGCAATAATTACATTAGCAGTAAAGTCTGGTTTAGTCTGACCTGTCCATTTAGTGAGCTTATATGTCGTACCACTATTTAAAAATTCATCATATGTTTGTGTAACAAGTCCTAAATCTGGTACAAGCATAAGACACTTAAAGGTATCCCTATCACCAGCTGCTCTAAAAAAGTTTTCAATCAAAGCTGCAGTGGTAAAGGTCTTACCAGCACCAGTGCCAAGGACACATGTACCAGTTCCTAGCTTTATAGCTTTTCTAATAACCTCTTCCTGGTAATCACGAAGAGTAAATTCAAAATCATTAACCATTTCTTTATCTATACCAACTTTAATAGCCTTAGCAAGAGAAGGGGATACCTCGATGTCAGTTTTTATCTGACTCTTAATTAAATACTGTCTAATAGACCAGTATAATCCTAGCTCACAATTACCAGTTGGTGTTATAACATACTTACGTTGTGGTGCAAATCGAGAATATCTTCTAGCGAATCTAGCACCGGTATTTTCTACAGAAAAGTTTTCACGTATCTGATCAAATAGTTCTTTATCAGAACATTTAACTACTAACTTGCAAGGTGTCTTACCGGTCGCTTTTTTATAATCAAATGAAATCATTACATTTGCTCGAGCTTCATTATATCAATAGCATTCTTAACATCGAATCCCATTTGTGACATTACCTTTTCTACCTTTTCAAGATACTCAATAATAACGTCAAACTCTCTTATCTTATCATTTAGTTCAGCAAGCGTATCATGTCTTTCTGCTGCTTGCTCTGCTGCCGATTGTGTAAGCTTTACCGGTGAAGTTGCAATTACCTCTCTAGTAATATTTTTCTTCAACTCTCGTTTTTTAGCAAACGTTTGATTACGAGCAATCTTAGTCTTAATAAGTTGAGCTACCCAGTAGTGCTTCCTAGCAGGTAAGCGTAGAGATACTTCCTTAATATTAAAGTCGTCGAGAACTAAATCCTTACCAACCTCATCGATATATTTTTTAAGTAGTTCCATCTATTACCAATATAGTAATCTACAATTACGTTAAATCAACTAGTAGTTGATATTTTTTGCTACCATGTTAAATATATGTATGTCGAAAATAAAGCAGGAAGTGGATCCTACAAGTATATTAAGTTTATATTTAAGCCATGATGCAGCTGCCACATATATAGACAAAAACGACAAAATTAAAGTCTTGGAGTATGAACGTTTTGTTAAACAGCGTTATGGTGCATTTACTCATACGATGAGCAATCGCGAGGGTCTTGGTACAACTGACGATCAACGAAGAGATTTTTTACAATATATTAAAGATAATGTAAAGGGTGATATTAAAACTATTTTAACAAACGATACCAATCTTCATGATGGTCCAATTATTAAAGAGTATTTTCCTAATGTGAAATTTAAAAGTGTAAGTCATCATGATGCTCATGCTGCAAGTGGTATATACACTTCCGGTTTGGAGGATGCAACACTATTATCATTTGACGGTGGTGGGTATGACGATGGGAGCAATGTTTGCTTTACTAGGACATATTTATATAGAGATAATAAAATTCAGCGTTTAAATGACTATGGTTATTCTTTAGGTATACCTTACGGTCATCTTGCAAAATGTATAAAGGAAATCAAAGCTGGACCGGATTGCGATAATCATTCTCTTGTTTACTCTGGTAAAATTATGGGATTATGTGGTTATGGTAATATACGTGAGGAATGGATCCAACCTATGGTTAACTATTATGAAAATAGCCAGACACAAGGTAACTCTTTAAGTATCTTAGGTAAAGAAATTAATTTAACATTAGAATTAAACTCTATAGAGGGTCAAGATGCGTATGACTTAGCTGCTACTTCACAACATGTTTTTGAACAATCAGCATTTGTAATAATTAATGATTTAATAAAATCTGGTTTACCTCTTAACGTAGTATTAGTTGGTGGTTGTGCATTAAATGTGTTGTTTAATCAAAGAATGGCGCGTACTTTAAAGGAAGCTGGTGGTACTCTATTTGTACCACCATATCCAAATGATTGTGGGCTTGCATTAGGTCAATTTTTGTTGTATACAAAAATAAAGAAAAAATTGTCGCCATATATGGGATTTGATATTCTTGATAGAGATAAATTTAATGATTATAAAAAAGAATATAAAGCTATTAAATGTAGTGTAAGTAAACTGGTGGATCATATTAAGGATGGTAAGATTATTGGCGTACTGCAGGGAGAGTCAGAAATAGGTCCGAGGGCATTAGGTAATAGAAGTATTATTTGCGATCCTTCGATTAAAGATATGAAGGATATTCTTAATTCAAAAGTAAAGTTTAGAGAATGGTATAGACCCTTTGCGCCAGTATGCAGACTTGAAGATAGTGATATCTATTTCGATGATGTTTTTGAGTCTGACTTTATGAGTTACGCTCCAGAAGTAAAGGAAAAGTATAGAGATGTATTACCGTCTATTACCCATATTGATGGTACTGCGAGATTACAAACCGTATCAAAAGATGGTCATAAACTCTTTTATAATATATTAAAAGAGCTTAAAGAGCGAAATGAAATTCCTGTTATTTTAAATACCTCTTTTAATATTAAGGGAGCTCCTATCTTAACTACTATTGAAGATGCATTATACGTATTAGATAACACAGAGATGGATTACGTTTATGTTGAAGGTTTTATTTTTAAAAAGAAGAGTTAAACTATAAATAATAGTATGGAAAAAACATTTGCAGAGCATTTTAAAGAGTATATTGCTGAAGATATGACGACAGCAGATGCTGGTGTTGGTGCTACAAATGTAACCGGGGAACCTAAGCAGGGTGACTTTTATGCTCCTAATGATACACGTATACCTAAAATGCTCGGTAAAGTCGATACAAGAAAAGGTGTAGTCGGTAAGAAAGGTAAATCTAAGAAAAAGAAAAATAAGAGTAAGGGTATTAATGGTGTTTTCTTAAAAGGGGAGAATGAAGAAGAGGTTGAGATAAAGGATAATGGCTGATCTTGGTCATTGGGAAGGCCTTCTAACAGAGGAAACACTTCCGTATGGGTTTGTTTATAGAATAACAAACCTCATTAATAATAGAAAGTACATTGGTAAAAAGCAATGTCTTACGTTGAAGAAGAGACCACCACTCAAGGGAAAGAAGAATCGACGTATATCAGAGGTTGAAACTGATTGGAAGAGTTATACCTCTTCATCTAAAGAACTTAACGAGGATATTTCAAAGTTGGGAAAGAAAAGCTTTAAGTTTGAAATACTATTTTGGTGTGAATCCAAGAGTGAGCTTGCATATTTAGAAACCTTGCTACAATTTAAAGAGGAGGTACTACTTAGAGATGACTATTACAACGGCATTATAAACATTCGTCTAGGAAAAGTTAAATTATCTCAACCAATACCTAATTTATAAGGAACTCTAGTATAAATATTTGATATGTCTACTACCGCTCTAGCTAAAACTAAATCCAGTTACTTTGATGATGTACAGAATGTTGAGTATATAGATTTAGAGCCGGCTCTTGTTCAGTCTTGTAAGGATTATAATTATTATATTGCAGAAAATGAGTTAGGTAAGATGAGTAAGAGGGATAAAAACAGACTAGGTACCCATTTTATGTTACATCAAATTATTAACGTCTGTAAAGAGTCAGATACTAAAAAGATTTTCTATTACCGCGAGTATACTAAGTATCCAGTAGAAAATATGCTTGTTAAGCGTATATTTAATGCATTACCAACAACAATTGTATATGATACAGTACCGTTTGATACATTTTTAAGGGAGTTAAAATATAAAGTAGTTAAGAGAGAGGATTCTAGCGCGGTCTGCTTCAAGAAGTTCAAAAAGTTTCTTAGAACTACTGGTTTGACTAAGGTAGAAAGAGAATTTACCGAAAATGCTAAGGTTAAATTCTCTCTTTTACCATAAATAATGGTATGAAGAAGTTTTTAAAGCTTATCGCAGAGAATCAACCAGGAGCTCAGGATGAGTTTACTATTACCTTGACAGATCCAGTAGGTGAGGTGGTAAATCAGTTTACAATCACAGGTGGTGATTTTGCTTTTGATAACTTTCAAGCGTTTAAAGAAGAGATGACAGGAGTCGCGGAAGATGGGGAGATGGATCAAGAGGATATTAAGCAAATTCAACAAGATATAGCAGCTGCTGATGCAGTTACAGGTGGTGTAGATGCTAAAGCTGGTGCATTAAGCAGGGATGGTACTAAAATGGTTGCTAAGGCTAAAAATACACTTTATCAAGTAATGGCGAAGAAACTTAATAATATAGCTAAAGAACTAAAATAATGAATAAGACATTAGAATTATTTAAAAAGTACGGTCTTACTGAAGCTGATGAGCTTGAGTTAGATGCAACAGATACAGCTGAACAGCCTCCTATTCAAGATCCAGCAGACATGACTCCAGAAGGTGAGAAATATCTTGTTAGTCTTTTACTTAAAGCTTTCTTACATGTACCGGATGATAGTGAGGGTCGCGTAGCTAAAGAGCTTCAAGGAGCATTTGAAACTATGGATGTTAAAGACATTGCTGGTCAAATTGAAAACTTCCTAGAGCTTGGTGTTGATTCAACTAAAGCTGCACTTGATGATATTCAGGTATAAGGAACTCTAATACAATACAGTTATGGATAGCAAAATTACAGATGTATATATGCAGATGCTTAAGGAGAATTCTCCTAAAGAAGAGAAAGCAGTTGAATATACTATTGATAAAATTAAAGAACTGCTTGATACGATGGATATTGACCGAGCAGATCCAGGCCAACTTAAAAAGCTGTATAATAGAATTCAGACATTTTCTGGTTATAGACCTATTAGGGATACTCTTGCTACTAAGAAATTTAGTTCTTCAATATTAAAGAAGTTTTCAGGTGAGATTCAGGCATTGATTGAGGATTTACCAGAAGAAGATAAAGCTAATTTTTTTAAATTCTTAAAGGGAGGTGATGAAGTTCTCTTTCCAGAAGCTGAATCTGGAAATTTATATGATATTTTAGCTAATGTACCAGGTGTTTCTAGAAGTCTTGCTCAGCAAATTATGATTCACACTGGTCAAGATGATAAGAAGCGTGGTGTTGGTATGGGTGAGGTGGCGTTTGCTTTATTGTTTAGTAATATTGATGCAGCATCTAATAAAGGTGATTTAGAATTAAATGGAAAAGAGTTTGAAATAAAGGGTGAAAATGCAGCCCTTGGAGCAACATCAGACGTTATCTTTAAAAAGAGAGTTAAAGAAGCATCTGAATATCTTGAGTCAAAGATGGGTATAACTTTAAATGGTAAAGGTTATAATGTTGGTGGTGAGCGATTTAATGCGTTAAATGTTTTTCCAAGTGCAGTATCACATGCATATAAGTTAGCAGATTCAAATGGTGCAGGTGATGATTTTAAGATAGCTTTTAAGGAATATTTAAAGAGTTTTGGTGATTTTGATGACAGTATATTAAATAGTACAGTCTATAATACAATAGATCTCAATAACCCAAAATCAATTCAAAGAGGTATAGCAGTTTTAAACTTATATCGATATATTCTTCTAGAAGGATTTCCTTATTTTCTTGCTCATGATGTTGGAGCAGGTGGAAAGGGTACTGGTAATTATGTATTTGCATCCGGTTCTCCGGAGGAAATAGCTAGCAAGATCTATAACAACAAAAATGTAAAATTTGAGAAAGTTGCTTATAATGGATTGAGACCTAGAATTGGATTTTTAAGTAGATTTGCAGAAGATAGTGAGGGTAAAGTATTTGCATAAGGAACTCCGATATAATTAAATAGAACGATGATAAGCTTCAAGAAATACCATGCAACTTACAGTCTCTTAACAGAGGCTAAGGCAAATACCCATTTAACTCACCTAGAAGAGCTTGTTCTCACGCAAGGTGAAAGGGGATATGGTGTTGCAAGAGGTTTTATTGCTGATCTACTTTCTCATCTTCAAGGTAAGTCAAAGAGAAAGGTTAATACTTCTGTTAAATGGGATGGAGCACCTGCAATCTTTGCTGGTAAACACCCAGAAACAGGTAAGTTTTTTGTAGGTACGAAGTCTATCTTTAATAAAGATCCAAAGATTAACTATACAGATGCTGATGTAGAGATGAATCATGGACACGCTCCTGGTTTAGCAGATAAACTAAAGAAAGCTCTCAAATATCTACCTAAATTAGGTATCAAAGGTATACTTCAAGGTGATTTTATGTTTGATTCTTCTTCGTTGCAACCAATGATGGATAATGGTGTTAAGCATCTTACCTTTAAGCCTAATACTATTCGTTATGCTGTTGAGTCTGACTCTGAGTTAGGTAAAGAAATTGGTAACTCTGTATTCGGAATTGTATTCCATACTGGATATGATGATCTTAACTCACCACCTCAGTATAATATATCTGTAAAAGGTCTTAAGAAAGTACCTGGTGTGTGGGTTGATGACGCTGTCTTTACAGATACTACCGGTACAGTTACTCTTGATGTTGATGAGGCAAAGCAAGTAAAGGATTTGCTTAAAACAGCAGATAAAATTAAAGTCAACTATAAAGATTTGCCTTCCGACCTTCTTAACATTTATACTAACTCTGAAATTCAACAAGGTAAATACTTAGAGGATTCAGAGATGTCATTTAAGAAATTTATTGAATGGTTTAAAGGTCGTAAGGAGAAACAAGTAACTAGGCTCAAGTCTCAGGCTGGTAAAAAGCGTGCTGTTGAAGCATTTAATAAGAAGCTTGCAGAGATCAAAGCTCAAGAAAAGGATATAGTAAATATCTTTAAAGTTAGTAGATTGCTTTCCCAAGCTAAGCAAATTTTCGTTAATAAGTATAACAACGCAGTTTACAATACAAAGCACTTCCTCGATAACGAAGATGGTACTCTCAAAACTACTGCTCCAGAAGGTTATGTTGCAGTATCTAGAGCAGGTGATGCAGTTAAACTGGTTGATCGTTTAGAGTTCAGCCGAGCTAACTTTAGTGGTGGTCAATCTTCAACACCTATTACGAGATAATGCAAACGTTTAAAGAGTATTATGAAGATGGTGAGCATCTGAGAGATAAAGATAGAGTCGCTCTTATGCCTGGAGGTTACAAGCCACCTACAAAGGGACATTTTAAAGCTTTTAAATATCTACTTGAAGATGCGGATAGTGGAATAGTTATTATAGGTAATAAAGATCGCGATGGTATTACAGCAGAGCAATCTAAGAAAATATGGGATGTATATGCGAAGTATATGGGAAAGCCAGTAGAGATTGAATTAGCTGAAAATTCTCCTGTAAGAACGGTATATGAATTTGCAGATAATAATAAGGAAATAGCTATTACTGTTGGTGCTGGTGCTAAAGATGAAGATGTTAAGCGGTATGAATATTTTACCAAAAATATTGAGAAGTATCCACTGGTTAGTGTGGTCAAGATTCCAATGCAAGAAGATTCAATATCCGGTTCACAGACAAGAGCTTTAATGCAGAGTAATTTAGATGAAGCTATAAATTATTTCGTACCGGATGAGCTTAGTGAAACAGATAAAGACGCTATAAAAAATATACTAACTGATTAAATAATATTATGAGCAAGAAGTCATGGAATAATGGAACTAGACAACTCGAAGTACTCGCGGAGGGTATTTACAAGAGAGGTCTCGGCGTTGCTGGTATGCTTGGAGCTGCTGAGCAAGGTGAGAAAGTTGATCGTGCTGGTAGAGCAATGGGTCCTGATTCTAAGGAAGACGAAGTATCAAAACAAGAGACAGGTCCTATTGATCCAGAAGATCCTACAAAAGTTGTCGGAGGTACTGAAGATGCTGAGGGTGAGTCACTAGCTGATCATTTTTTAAAATTTGCTTCTAAGGTATCTGCTGCAGAAGAGGGTCGTGACGTAAGTATTGATGAGTTAAGACTTGAGCTTAATGCTTTAGATGAAAAGCTTGAAGCTCTTGGTAGGGGATAAGGAACTCCGATATAATTAGTTGTGAACATCTTTACAACTAATATTTGCCCCGTTATATCAGCTCAAGAAATGTGCGATAAGCATGTTGTTAAGATGATTGTCGAGTATGCTCAGCTAATGTCTACAGCTCATCGTGTATTAGATGGTGATGAGTACTACGCAAAGACAAAAATAGGTCGTAGAATTAAACGCTGGTTGCATCCTGATAAATATAAAGAAGAGTTACTGTATAAAGCTTCTCATATTAAACATCCATCGGGTATATGGTGTCGTACCTCAACTGATAACTATGCTTGGTTGTATAAACATTTTAAAGCATCATGTAAAGAGTATACTCGTCGATATGGTAGGGAGCATTTAACAGAAACTAAAATGTCTGCTGTATTGAGTAAGCCGCCTAAGAATTTACCTCGAGGTAAGCAAACAGAGTTCGCTGTTGCAATTGCTCCAGAGCAAAAATGCAGACAAGTACCAGGCTTTAATGAATTATCTGTCGTAGATAAATATAAGCAGTATATACGTAGTGATAAATCTTTTGCTACATGGACAAAGCGTGATAAACCAGCTTGGTATTAATCAGTATACTGGTTATCATAAAGTAAGTTAGCAACATCAATGAGCTTCTCCATATAGCCGGAGTTTCTTAGCTCTTTAAATGCTAAATTACCAATACCAAACTCACCATCTGCAGTGAGAGAGTCTTTTCGCATAGAGGATACCTTACTACGTAATGCAGACGCCACATCTGTAAGTTCTGCTAATTGTTCAGGTGAGTTAATTGAACGAGATGCTATTTCAAGTTCATCGATGTGCCTCTTAACACTATCAGCTTTACGTTGTACGTCGCTCTCATCGATTGTTGGAGGATTATACTTAGGTATTGTTAACCATTCATCATTAAGGAGAGAGTAAAGGCCAGATGCAACATGAGGGTCTTCCATATCCTGGAAATAGAGTTCTACATCATGACCACCTATACTTATATTGTGACGTAAGTTCCAAACAAACCTTTTTCCGTCAAGAGCTGCACGTACTAAATCTTCATCTGAGTTGATATCAGCAAAATCTAGCAGTATATGTACATCAAGATCAGAGTATTTAGTATAATTGTAGTTAGCCATTGAGCCAGTTAACTGTACATCTTGTACCTCACCAACAACACCAGCTTTGTCAGCGACATCTGCTGCAATTTCTAAAAGTTTCTGCCTTACTTCAGGATCAAACCTATCACCATCCCAAAAACGCTCAGGGAGAGTTTCATTATACCAGCTGCTTTCAAAGAATAATTTAAAATTAATCATAATCTACCTCGAAATCTTTATCTGCAATGTTCTCTTGACTTACATCTATAAGAGCATCAAGTTCTTTCTCAATAAAGTCTTTACCTACAAGTATTTTATACAAATTAGAAGTGCGATTACCTATAGAGAAAGGAACATTATTGTATTCCTTACTACCAATTCTAAAATCTAAATGAACTACTGGTCGATGTTCTGTATTACCAGCACCTACATTGATAGTAATCTCACCTTTCTTTGGTAATAGTAAGGTCTTACCATTAACCGTTCTAAAAAATACTTTGTCACCCTGTGTTTGAATATCTTCACCGTGTAGAACGTTATAAGCACCGTTACCAGAGTCTAATTTAGAAGGAACTTTACCAATTCCATCTATATCGAAGAACTCAATAAGACCTACTACCTTCTTTTCGACTATATACTCTTTAAATGACTTCATTATATATTAACATTGACTATCTTCAGCGGGATCGAAAGGAGCTTCTTCATACCCAACATTATAACGTGATGTACTCGGGCCGTTTGTTTCGTAATCAATCCAATGATATACAGAAGAGAGATAATCTGCTGCTTTTGTAATCTTAGATGCAGTCCAACCTTCTAAAGCATCGATATTCTCCAACATTTCACTAAGTTTAATAGCATATTGAGCTGCTTTATGTAGATCAGCTCTAGCCATATGCATTTCTGATGGGTCAGGACGATCACTACCGCAATTAGGACAACCTCCTCCGGTTTCACTAGAAGGATCAACCTCTATGACTGCAACCTGCTCCGGAGCCGGGTGTATGTTGCCATAGGCTTCAGCAATTAAACCAAAATCATTAACCTTTTTCATTTTTAATGTTCTCCATCTTCATGTTTATCTGCGCGGTCCTCATGATCTCGTTTATCAAGAATAGCATGTACTATATCCTCAAGCTCATCAAGTTGTTTGGAGTTAAAACCAGCTTCTTCAGCATCTTCTACATCAGTAACATCATAATCAACTTCACCAGGATCTACGTCACCACCAAGCTGTGGCCCGGGCTCTTCATAATCTTCTGATGGTGGATAGCCAATAACTGTCTTACCAGCTGTATCTTCGTTAATAAGCTTCTGCTTATTGTAATTAACATTACCATAGGCTTCAGCCATTAGGTCAAATTGTGATTTAAATGGTTTAGACATACTATTATTTATGCTTAACGATGTATTTTTATACAAAAAAAGAGGATGCCAACATAAGCTAGCACCCTCTATAGATTATAGTTAATTCTCTAACGCAAGCCTGTTGACTCAAAGACGTCGCGAGCAACACCAGCGGTGAAGCCACCTTCGACACCTTTTACGATTACAGAAATAGCATTGTGACTATGAAGCGATTCGTTATGAGAAGCTACAATCTTAAAGTCTTTAATACGGTCATCACCATTCATACGTGAATATAGAAGTCTTACAGCATCCTCAACAAACTTAAGGAATGCTCCATTCTTCTCAGCAAATGCTTGCTCATCTTCACGCTTAACCATTACTTGAGTTTCAGTCTGAAGAGCATCTAAGCAGAGTTCTTGAAGATCTTCAATCCAGAGGTAATCTTCAAATCTAACACTAACACGAGCAACACTACGCTGACTATGAGGTACAGTTGCACGATTACGATACTTCTCAGCATGCTCACTAAGCTCAAAGCTACATGGACAAGCAGATGAATATACAAAATCAAAGTGAAGATACTTCTTAAACTCACCATCTTTAGTAAGATCGCCTTCAAGTACTACATCATAATATTGATAACCTTCTAAACCACTACGTAAGCTAGTCTGTTTAATAGGATAAGAGATTTTAAGCATAATGCGTGAGTCAAAGCTCTTAAGATTCTCTTTATATGTTGTAAGTACATCTTTAATCTTATCAATACTAAACGTCTCATCTTTATGATCATAGAAACTACGCATAATACGAGACATATTAATACCTTTCTTATGTGCTTCTAAACTCACACTACCTGTTACACTAGTTTCAAGTTCAATAGTCTTACCATTACGCTTCTTATAGTTAAGAGGTAGTTTAAAGTTATGAATACCAACTTGCTGAATAGCTACTGGAGCACCTTGAATAAGACTTGAAGGTCCATTCTGTAGATCGGGTAGAGATGCGATATATTCTTTATCTGCATTTACTGTATCATCATATTCACGCACAGGAGGTACATAACCCTCAGCACATTCACTACCCATAATACTCTTTGCAATGGTATCCTTTTCACCGGTGAGCTCATCATCCTCACCTAGCCATTCATATTTAGATTTATCTTCTGTCTTACTCATAGTCATTGACAATTATAACATATATATGGTAATAATCAACTACAACTTAGATTAAAATATTTTTTTCATCTTTTTTCATCAAACACTTGCAATCAAGGTCTCAGATGAATAAATGATTGAAGAGACTAGTAAGAAAACCTATGTTCCTGATCTCTAATATACTGTGATTTAAAGTAATTCTATTATATTTTCATATTATTACTAATTACTAGTTGATTAAAACTACTAAGCATATACAATAATAGTATGAAGTTTACAAGTAATAAAGTAATCAACCTAGGTAGTGCTGCATTCAGGCAATGGCGGTCTACTCATAGTCATTGTCAATTTATTCATGGCTATAACCTCACTGCTAATATTACATTTGAAGCAAATGAGCTCGATAATAAAGGATGGGTAGCAGATTTTGGAGGTCTTAAAGATCTTAAGAGTACTTTAGAGCATACATTTGATCATAAGCTAGTTGTAGCAGCTGATGATCCGGAACTTGAATTACTTAGACAGTTAGATGATGCAGGTGTTGCAGAAGTAGTCGTATTACAAGGTGGTGTTGGTTGTGAGAGGTTTGCAGAGTTTGTATTAAAGACTGCTGATACCTTTATTGATGAAGCTACTGAAGGTAGAGTACGTGTTGCATCTGTACAAATTAATGAACATGGAAGTAACTTTGCAACTTGTCATAGAGAAAGTACACCACGTGCAACTGTTCAAGAAGTTGCAACAGCTTTAACAAATTCTATAAATGTTGAAACAGTAGTTTTACCAGAAGAAGCAGAAGAAGTAGTTGCAGAGGAACCTGCGATTGATCATACTGCAGGTCAAGGTGCTGCTACTGTTGGAGGTGGTAATAAATCAAATAGCATGAGTAATCCTTTTGCTGGAACATCCTGGGGAGCATAATTATGAAAAGACCGAAACAAAGCAGAGCATATGTCTGCAAAGTAAAAAATAGTAAATCTCGTACATCAGCTTCGAAAGAATACTTTCAGGTATATGTAGAGGGTGATAGATCATATTTGTTTACTACAAATGATCTAGATAAAGCAGAAATACGTGCAAAGAAAAATCCGGAGGATGTTATTGCAATTAATTTTGTAGAACCTGAACAGCCAGAACCGGTTGTTGAAGTTGTAGAAAAGATTATTGAAGTACCTGCTAAAGGTGTAATTGCTAAGATTTTTAGCGGTATATTTGGATAAATAATTAAATGAAAACACTAATTAAATTATTTGTTGTAGCCGTATCATTAGTACTAGTATCATGTGGAGGTTCATGCTGACAAACTTCAACATTTGCAGCCGTGCGCTGTGAAGCATCAGACTTAATTGTCTCTTATGATTAAAAAGTTACAATATTTTTGCAAATCGATTCTTAAAAAGGATATATGGTATCATGATGATGCTGGTTATCATAAAGTTGATTGGAAAGGTAACTTAACTTATATTTGCTGGCCTAGTGGCTACGAGCAATTTTTTTGGTATAATAATGATAATCTCTTAGTAAGACAAGCAGATAACGATGGTTATAATGCTCATTACTGGTACTGTAAGGGTAAGCTTATTAGAGTAGAACATATTGATAAAGATGATACTTGGTATGAATATTATAATGAAAATATATCCGGAGGATCAGTATATGGTTAAATTTAGCCACAGTAACTCAGGGGTAGAGTAGCGCATTTGTAATGCGCCTGTCGTCAGTTCAAATCTGACCTGTGGCTCCATTTTTTATTAAGCACCTAACTTCTTGCAAATAAATCGTAATATTTTGCTACGAACAATTTCAGCAAAACCAAACTTGGTAGTATGAATACCTTGTTGATTGCAATCATCGTCATCAAGCTTATCGAAGACATTTTTATATCCAGATTGTTTAATATCTGATTGCATACAATCACCACATACAATATACTTACTATTGCGACCGAATCTAGTCATAATAGTAACTAGCTCACCTTTAGTAAGGTTTTGAGCTTCATCAACAATAACACATGTTTTGTTAAAAGTTAAACCTCTTACAAAGTTTACAGGTATAGCATCTATTAAGCCTTTTGACTTAAGCATACTACATGTACCAGGACCACAAATTTCTGTTACCTTCTCTATAAGAGGCATCATATAAGGTGAAAACTTATCATCAATTTCACCCGGTAAAGAGCCTAGACTCTTATCAGCTGATTCAACAATAGATCTAATATATACGATCTTGTCCACTTCTTGCTCACGAAGCATTTCAAGGGCTGCATATACAGCTATATATGTTTTTGCGGTTCCAGCTGGACCATCAACCAACGACATGTTTGTATTCTTATCACAAATATTGTAATAAAAATCCTGATGTTTTGGTTTGAAGTAGAATGGTTTACGAATAGTAAAATCCAATAACCAATCTCCATTAAAGATGTCGTCTCCAATATTATTGTCCTCAACATCCACAGCTTGTTTCTTAGAACGTCTGCTCATCTATTAGTATTTAGGTATATAACAGTTAAAACCAAGTCATTATAAGTTACTATAGTTTGTATAAACCAGTTGAACTACATAGATAGTAGGTTATACTAGTAAGTGAATATGGACTTAGATAAAGAAACTCTTATACTATCAGATGATAAGATCTTCTATACTATAGAAGGGGAAGGTGAATATGTTGGTCAACGCTCTCTATTTATGAGAATGTCAATGTGTAATTTAACTTGTATAGGGTTTGCGAGTGAGGATTCACCACATGGTTGTGACTCTTTCATCTCTTGGACTGTTAAGAATAAGATGACTTTTAATGAGATCTTTCAGATGATGGAAGATAATAACTGGATTGAAAAGCTCGAGAAAGGTACAATCTGGAAACTAACTGGTGGTGAGCCTCTTATTCAGCAGAAGCAGCTACTTAAGCTAGTTGAAGCATTTGTTAATAAGTATGATTTCACTCCTAAGATTGACTTTGAAACTAATGCTACCCTTATGCCCGATGAAAGATGGGTAAGACTGTATAATGCTACGTTTACAACCTCACCTAAATTAACTACTAATGGTGATCCGGAGAGTAAGACTTATAAGCCAGAAGTGCTAAAGTATCATAAAGATATTGGCTCAGGCTTTAAGTTTGTTATTAATGATCCTGATGCTGATATTAAAGAGATCTGGCGTAAGTATGTTGAGGATGAGCATGGCATTAATGTTACTCGAGATCGTATTTGGTTTATGCCTTGCGCTGGTTCTAGAGAAGAGCATATTGAAAATGCAGAGGCTGTAGTTGAGTATGCAAAGTCAATGCATGTACATTTCTCGCCGCGGCTTCACTTGTTAGTTTGGGATAAAGCTTTAAAGGTCTAGTTGATTAATTACAAACACAAATTAAATAAGGATATGCGATTAGCAATTTCAGGAACTGCACATAGTGGTAAGACAACTTTACTAAAAAGCTTTCTACATACTTGGAGGAACTATGAATCACCTTCTACATCATATAGAGATATTTTAAAAGAGAAAAAACTTGATCATTCAAAAGGTACAACACCAGAGACACAAACAGTTATATTAGATCATCTAGTCGATACAGTTCAGGGTTATAAACTAGATGATAATGTAATCTATGATCGTTGTCCTTTAGATGCTCTGGTATATACACTATGGGCTCATGAAAAAGATATTGAAGGTTTCGATAAGGAGTTCGTAACAAATCAAATCGCTATGTGTCGCGAGTCAATGCGCTCTTTAGATATTATTTTTTTATCACGATTTGATTCATCTCAAAAGGTTAAATCTAAAGAAGATGGTACTCGAGAGACAGATGTAGAGTTTATTAAAGAGGTAGATAATATTTTTTATACTGTATATATGCAGTATATGGCCAATCCAACATCTGATGTATTCTTTCCCGCTGGTGATTCACCAACTATGATACTACTACCTAATCATGGTCAAGCTCGCGTCGATCTTATTGCAGAATATGTAACACCTGAAGGTACTATGTATGGTGAAGAGGAATCTATTCTTAATCCGGAGAATTTATCTGATCTAGAGCGTCTTGTTGAGCTTCAAAAAGAGCAGCTAGATAAAGAAGAAAAAGAAAAAGAACTTTTTGAAAAATTTGGTATTGATCAAAATCAATTTAAATTCTAGAAAGTCTGAATTTGAAATCCAATTGGGTTTGCACTTGCTGTTGTAGCTAGAGTACCATCTTCTATATCAATAGCAGATAGCTCAACGTAGTTAGTTTGTCTTTCTGATAATGCAAACTGAACTAATTCGTTACTATTGTTTGCAATTGCAGCGGATGGTAAAACCATATAATTAGTATCATCAAAGTTAATTAGAAAATTAAATCGTAATTTATTATTTTCCCATTGAACAGAAGCAATATTATTACCAGCAACTAATACTGGACCATATTGATTTTGAGCAGAGAGAGTAATTAATGCTTTGGTTGTATTACCAACTACCTGTGCGCTAAGTGCAGCATTAGACTCAACAACAGCAGCACTAAGGGAACTTAACGATGTAACATCAGAACTAAGACTATTAATGTCAGTTGAATGTTGAGTAATTGTCGTACCGAATGTAGTATTGTCTAGACCGATAATTAAATTATCATAATCCATTATGTTAGTGCCTTCATCAGTTTCAACTAAAAGTAAATCACCAGAAGCAATAGAGAACGTCTCAGGTAGTTCTTTTATATTATAAATGAGATCTTTATTATCAACGCAAGGCATGCTAATATTTATGCGGATAACAGTTGATTCTAACACACTTTAGATTAAAATATTATGTATGGGTAAAGTAGGTGTTGGAATTATTACTTGTGATAGACCAGATATGTATGATATCTGTATAGAATCTATAGATAAGAGTTGGTATGATGAGTTAGTTGTAGTGGATGATGGTAAAAAGTATCATCCTAATCGCAATAGAGATGGTATATACATCCAGACTACAGGTGGTGAAGGTGTAGGAAAGGCAAAGAATGCTGCTCTTAAACACCTTATGGGTGAAGAGTGTGATTATATTATTCTTGTCGAAGATGATATGAAGTTTACAGGTAATATATTTCAAGAATATATAAATGCTTATAAAGAAACTGGTATTCACCACTTTATGTTCGCATATCATGGACCAGCAAATAAGGCTGGTATAAGCTATGGTAAGCCGGTACCACGAAAAGTTATTGATTATGGTGATAATCAAATTGCTCTTAATCAACATTGTGTAGGTGCTGTTACTTTTTACACTAAAGAGTCTTTAGAAAAGGTTGGTTTATATGATGAAGGTTATACGAATGCATTTGAGCATGTAGATCATTCATACTTGTTAGCAAAGAGTAACTATAGCACTCCTTACTGGTGGTGGGCTGATATTGCTAACAGTTTAGACTTTGTAGTTGAACAAAAATGTTCTGAGGACTCATCTGCAATTAGACCTAGATCTGATTGGCAATCTAATATTAAAGATGCATTTAGCTTTTTTATTAATAAGCACGGAGTAAGTCCAGTTCAGGTACCAGATACACCTGTAGAAGAAGTAGTTAAAACTCTAAAATCAATTTATAATGCACGATCTTAAAGACAAACTAACATTTCTTATTGCTGCAAAAGTAGACCATGATGATAGACTTCGTAATATTCGCTCTACTCTCAGTTACCTCAGGCATCACTTTGATGCAGATATTATTATCAGTGAGCAAGATACTTCAAGTAAACTTCATGATATTTGTAAAGCATTTAAATGCAGACATATCTATATTGAAACTGATGAGTTTTTTAATAGGCAGCGAGGAGTTAACCTTGCAGCAAAAGAAGCAACTACTCCTGCTATTGCTCACTATGATGCCGATATTTTATTGAGACCTCAACAAATAGTTGGTGCGACAGAAGCTATTGTAAGTGGTAAAGCTCAATTAGTATATCCTTATGATGGTAAATTTTATGATGTACCGGAAAAGTATTTTGATATTATAAACGAGACTAAAGATCTTACTAATGTAGATTTAGAGGAGTGCATTCTTTTTAATCCACACTCTGTAGGTGGGGTAGTTATGTTTGATAGGGAACATTACTGGGAATGCGGGGGTGCTAATGAGCATTTTAAGAGTGTTGGTTATGAAGATAATGAAATTAATGCTCGATTTAAGACTTTAGGTACCAAAATTATGCGTACTCAATGGCCTTTATGGCACCTTACACATGCAAGGGGTGATACTTCATTTAATCATAATCCTCATATTGACTTTAATAGAGATTATTGCTTAAAGATTCAGAGTATGAATAGAGAACAGTTGCAAGAGCATGTTAATGGGTGGGATTGGCATAAAAATATTATAAACGGATGATAACTTCAACTAGAATAGGGCGGTATGGTAATACATGTAATTCGCTATTTCAGTTTGCAGCTGTTATTGGTATGTCAAAAAAGCTAGGATTAAAATATTGTATACCGTATAATGAGTCCTATTACGATGTTAATTATGAGTGTAACAACAACTCAATCTTTGATGGATTTGATTTAGATGTTCCAGTTTTAAACCCAAATGAACTTAACTTTAAAGAAGTTCATTTTCCATTTGAATATCAAGATATAAAGGTAGATGACTTTACAGATATGCTTGGTTATTTTCAGTCAGAAAAATACTTTGAGAATGCATTAACAGAAATTCGTTCACAATTAAAGTTTAAGGATTCAGTAAAAGAGGTTGTAAATAAAAAGATTGCAGATGGTATATATCCTAATCCAGATAACTGCACAGCAATTCATATTAGATTAGGTGATTATACAAAGAAGAGAGCATACCATCCTGCTCAACCAGCTGAATACTGGTCACAAGCTAGTAAGTTAGCAGCTTCAAAGCACTACATGATTTTCTCAGATGATATAGTAACAGCAAAGAGGATGTTTGGTGATGTAAAAACATACTACTCAGAGGAAGATAACCCCTTCTCAGCCCTCTACCACATGTCTCTATGCAGGAACAATATAATCTGCAACTCATCATTTGGTTGGTGGGGTGCTTGGTTGGGTGAGCAAAATAACCCACTTACACATAAAACTATTGTAGCACCTAAACTATGGTTTGGACCTGCTCATAATTATAATTCAAAAGATATTATACCTGACAGATGGACACTCCTTTAAAAATATATTTACAAGATTCTGCTTTTGCGCATTGCATTTTTTCAAACAATCCAATGCCACCTAAACAGTATACTGACAAAGTCGAATGGTTACGGGATAATAGTTTTACTGATCATGATATAGTTGTATGGACGGATATTGATATACCTAATGCTTTATACAGACCAGGTAAAAATATTGCATGGTTAGTAGAAGCATGGGATCATATTCCACATTTATATAAATTTGTACTCAAAAATTACGATAAATTTGAAGCTATTTGGACGCATGATAAGGAACTATTACAGAAAGTTCCTAACGCTATAAAATTACCATTCGGAGGTTGCTGGATTGATAATTTTGATTGGGGTATTCATAATAAATTAAAGGATTTTTCTATTATTGCGTCAGGTAAACAACAACATCCAGGTCATAGGTTACGTCATAAAATTATAGCCGGCGCCGGTAATAATATTGACGTATTTGGAGGTGGTTATAATCCACTTGAAAATAAAATTGACGGTTTAAGAGATTATCGTTACCATTTTTGTATAGAAAACATTAAACGTGATTACTGGTTTACAGAAAAACTAATTGACTGCTTTGTTACAGGCACTATTCCTATTTATTGGGGATGTCCTAGTATAGGAGATTTTTTTGATACAGAGGGAATGCTTATATTTGATGATATTACCGAGCTTCCAGAATTACTTAAGCAATGCACTTCAGAATATTATGAATCAAAAGTTGAAATACTTAAATCTAATTTTAAACTAGCTAAAAAATATAGATTAGCAGAATTAACTATTTCAAATATAGTGGAAAAAGATAGCTACACTTATAAATAATAGCATGCCTATTAATAATACTACACCGGTAATAGTACCAGCAATGTCAGCTACTCCGGAGCTAGAGTATGATCAATTATGGTTAAAAAATATTACAATTGATGCGCCAGACCCTTCACGTGGTATGATCTCAATTGAGTCTGTACCATATAGTAGTTTGTCTGCTGCATTTGCAGAAAATAGTGAAGTTGTCTCAATCTTTACTGACGAACTTTGGACAGCTGTAGCAGAAGTATCATCAGTTAGTGTTGCAATGGATGCAATTTTTACTGCTACCACGGACTTGAGAGCATGGATTGCCGCGCGTGAGCCATAAACTAGTTGACTATTATAGAATATCATCTATAATATATGTAGATGAAAGTTCTAGTTACTGGGGGCCGTGGTATGCTTGGATGTCATATCCAAGATAAACTTTGGACAACAACCCATGAGGGTATATTTGTAGGTTCAGAAGATTATGATCTCACCTCTCAGTTTCAAGTAAGGAAAATGTTTGAGGAAATAATGCCTGATGCAGTTATTCATGCTGCAGCGAAGGTAGGTGGTATACAAGAAAATATAGATTATCCAATAGAGTTTCTTGAGCAGAATATTTTAATGAATACAAATGTTATTCATGAAGCTTATAAATATGGTGTTAAAAAACTTATTGCCATATCAAGTACTTGTGTATATCCGGATGCACTACCTAAAATGTACTACCCACTTAAAGAAGACCTACTACATCTAGGTCCCCCAACTCCAACTAATTTTGGTTATGCAATGGCTAAAAGGGTAATGGGTACACAAATTGAATTATATAGAGAAAAATATGGTATAGATTATTCAACTATATATGCTTGTAATCTTTATAGCCAATATGATAATTTTGATAATGAAAAGAAAGCGCATTTTGTAACTGCATTAATTAAAAAGATTCAGAATTGTGTAGAGAATGATGAGACAGTTCTCAAATTATTTGGAACAGGTAAGCCATTAAGACAATTTATACATGCAAGTGATCTTGCTGATATTATCATACAAGGTCTAGACAAAGTGCTTAAGACAGATTTTAATGTTGCGGGTGATGAATGTCATTCTATTAGAGAGATGGCAGAAATTGCTCTAGGGGTTTTAGATAAGGATCTAATTCTCAACTTTGATACATTAATGCCTGATGGTCAAATTAGAAAAGATGCTTGTAATAAAAAGATGAGGGAATTATTTCCAGAATTTGAGTTTAAACCATTTGCAAATGGTATAGAGTCAGTCTATAATTCTGTATTAAATGAATAATACGGTAGAACTTTTAGGATATTACGGTAGTGATGAAATTATTGCTTGCAGTGCATGGACATCAACTAGTAGAGATTTAAATGAAAAGAAACGAAAGAGAATTCCGAAGCTTATCGACATGCTTTGGTCCGAGGGGCACGAGACCCCTTTTGAAAAGGGTAGCGTCCATTTCCTTGTTGATTGTGATATTGCCAGTCATATTCATTTACTTAAGCATAGATTATCTTCGCTCAACGCTGAGTCGGCGAGATACAAAGAATTAAAGGAAGATAAAACTTTTATTCCGAATGATTGGCCTGATGATTGGAAGATTCAATTAGAAGTTTATACCGCTGCTGGTAATACCTTATACCATGAAGCTATAAAAGAACTTGAACCAGTTTTAGGGCGTAAAAGAGCGAAGGAAAGCGCACGATTTTTTAAGACATACAATAGTAAAATTCAATCCGATATTCTCTTTAATATGAGAAGTTTTGCTAACTTTCAAAAGTTACGTAATAGTGAGCATGCTCAAAAGGAAATTAGAGAGTTAGCAGATGATATGCTAACATTAGTTAAGAATATTGAAGGAAATCCCTTTGAGCATACACTTGCAATCTGGGAAAAAACCTTATAATATAGGTATGAAACCCATTAAGCTCGTATCTGATACTATTGATCGTGAGGATATATGTGGACTTATTAACTGGCTTAATCAACCAGAAATACCTCAACTTACAAAGGGTCCTATAACTAAAGAGTATGAATCAAAGTTCTCTGATTGGCTTGGTACTAAGCATTCAGTTTTTGTTAACTCAGGATCATCTGCTATTTTACTAGGTCTAGCTGCACTTAAATTTGGAGGTAAGCTAAAGAATAATAAAATTGTTGTACCTGATTTAAGTTGGGCTACTGATGTTAGTTCACCTCTAATGCTGGGTCTTGATCCAATTCTTATTGATGCTAATGAACAAGATCTTTCAGTAGATCTTGATAGACTAGAATGGATTTTTAAACGTCAGAATCCATCAGCATTTATTTTAGTATCTGTTTTAGGATTAGTACCTGATATGGATAAGATTGTTGAGCTTTGTGAAACGTATGATGTTCTTCTTATTGAGGATGTCTGCGAGAGTATGGGTTCAGAGTATAAAGGTAAGAAACTTGGTACATTTGGTATTATGAGTTTTTACTCTACGTATTATGGCCATCATATTTCTACTATTGAGGGTGGAATGGTTTGTACTAATTATGATGAGATCAATGAACTACTTCTTATGATTCGAAGCCATGGATGGGATAGAGATCTAGATGAAAATAGTAAAGATGTATTACGATCAAATAATAGAGTAGATGATTTCAGTGCACAGTTTGCTTTCTATTTGCCAGGTCTAAATGTACGATCAACAGATTTGCAAGCTGTCATCGGTTTACGTCAAGTAGATAAAATTGATGAGTTTTCAGCTGCACGTAATAAAAATTTTAAATTATATCAAGAGCTTTTAGATGATAAAGATAGCTTGTTAGATATTATTGATAGAGAAGACTGTTTCATATCAAGCTTTTGTTATCCTATTGTTAGTTATGATAGAGATATAATCGTAAAACGTCTTCGAGATAATGGAGTTGAATGTAGACCGTTAATTGCAGGTTCAATGACTATGTCTCCAATGTGGCAAAAATTTGGTACAGGTCATACTAATATACCGGTATCAACTATGATCAATAAATATGGCTTCTATGTACCAAATCATCAAGGCATGACAGAAGAAGATGTACGTAATATAGTTAAATTAATTAAAGAATGAAAACAGCGCTGATAACAGGAATTAACGGGCAAGATGGATCTTATCTTGCAGAGCTTCTTTTAGATAAAGGGTATGAGGTTTGGGGAACAATTCGTCGCAACTCTTCACCAGAATATAATACAACTCGGATAGATCATATCTTCAATAGAGTTAATTTAGTGTATGCAGATTTGACTGATATGTCTTCTCTTGTTAGTGTGTTACAAAAAGCGCAAGGTCCTCATGAAATTTATAATCTTGCTGCACAGTCACATGTACGTGTTAGTTTTGATGCTCCAATCTATACTGCTGAAGCTACAGGGCTTGGTACATTAAATCTACTTGAAGCAATTAGACTTACTTGTCCTAATTCAAGAATCTATCAAGCATCTTCAAGTGAGATGTTTGGTAACACAATTGATAAGGATGGTTTTCAGAGAGAAACTACACAACTTAATCCTGTTAGTCCTTATGGATGTGCAAAAGTATTTTCATATAACATCTGTAATAACTATAAGAACAGTTATGGTATGCATATTAGTAATGGTATTCTTTTCAACCATGAATCACCAAGACGTGGTATGAACTTTGTAACTAATAAAGTTGTTAATGGTGCAGTAGATATTAAGCAAGGTCGTAAAAAAGATCTTGTTCTCGGTAACCTTGCTGCAAGTCGTGATTGGGGTCATGCTAAAGACTATGTTAAGGCAATGTGGTTAATGCTTCAACAAGATGAGCCAGACAACTATGTTTGCTCTACTGGAGTGTCACATACTATTCAACAACTGGTAGATTATACATTTGGTGTACTTGGTGTAAATACTAACCTCGTTAAGACATCAGAGAAGTTTCATAGACCAGAAGAGCTTGAGCACTTAAAAGGAGACTCTACAAAGCTTAGAACAAAGCTTGGATGGGAACCAACCTACACATTCGAGACAATGCTTGATGAAATGATATTTGTTGCTGCAAATAAGCTTAATAAAGACGTTGATACTAAAAAGTTTTAGAATATAATAATAGAGGAATGATTATTAAACAAGAAAAATATAATGGAGACTTTATTCATAAGCGGTTCGCGTATGAGCAGTTTCGAAAAGAAGTATCCCCTGTAGGTAATATTGTTGCTTTTCGAGCGCCGATGGATGTAACTGAGAATCTTATCGATCTTGAAGATACTCTATCCGATGATTTTATTGCTTCAGAAGATGCTATTAACTTCTGTTGGGAGATTCCTAACCTAGGCCCTCTAGGTGCTGTATCTTTTCAACGATTATTTAATACAAATATTGCAAAGTTTTTGAGTAAGCGAATTAAGATTCCTATTGTCATGGAAGGTGACGATCTTATGGTTCAGCAGAGTTTTGTTGGTTCTGATGGCTATGAGCATGAATTAGGTAAGGTAAGTGTTTCAATTACTTATAGCCTTGAGAACGTCGCTGTTGGTCATACTGCTATCAATATTGATGCTGGTAAAAAAGCGCCTGGGTTTGCGTTCTCTTCTAATTTATCCGATGAAGAAGCTCAAACATTTATGCATGAGGTTATTGATTATTTTAATGCAGAAGTAAAAGATCAGTTTGTAGCTACTACAAAGATTGTTGTATAATGATTGTCAAATATTACGGTGTAGAAGATAACGTTTGTGAGTGGAACTACTTGCAAGGTATTATCAAACATCTCACAGATAAGGTTGATACTCTAACACTTCACATTGTAAGCGTAACCCCTGAGTGGGATCGTAGGGATGAAGTTGTACTTAGTGAGACGACCCGTAATGTTATACTTGCGGTACATGATGAATACATGACGGATTGCATTCTAGATGAATGGAAAAATCGTGATGATGTATTAGTATTCAAATCATACTTACTACCAGAACAAGAAGAGGTTAATGTTTTCCCATTACCATTAGGTTATAATAAAAAGCATAGTAAATTAAAAAATAGATCTATTAAAGAGCGACCGGTCGATGTATTTTTCTCCGGTCATATGGCATCACAAAATCGAGTAGATTATATGGATCCTATAATTAAGTTCTTTACCGATTTAGAGGTTAAGAAAACACATAAACACCTTAAGTTAGACATTAATATTACAAAAGGCTTTAATATGGGGTACGATCCAGCGAAATATTCAGAACGTTTACATAACTCAAAAATAGTTATTTGCCCGGCGGGTAATGTAAGTATGGAAACATTCCGGCATTATGAAGGCTTACGTAGCGGTACTGTTGTTGTATCTCCTAGATTACCTCAAAATGAAATATATAAAAATAATTATATTGTACAGGTAGATGATTGGGTAAATGATGCAGGTAATGTAATTGTAGATTTGCTTTCTGATATTGATATGTTACAATTAGTTAAAGATCAGCAAGATAGTGACTATAATACTCGATATAGTGTTAAAGCAGTTGCTGAATATATATGTTCTAAACTATGAATTTCTTTCAACTACAAAATAAATTATTCTTCTCTGATAAGAGAAAGCAGCCAGATTATATAGATTCAGAAGGTGAGCAAGCTTTTGTACCCTTTCTACTTAATAGATGGCTTTCAATGTATAGTAAGGATACTGTACCTTTTACAAATAATATCCTTAATAAATATTGTAGTATATTTGATGATAAGCAGAGAATGTTCCGGTTCTACTATAACATAATTCCAAGACTTCAGTTTAAACGTATTAGTTATGTTAAGAAAAAGAAAAAAGATAAAACAGATGAGATTGAACATCTAGAACTTATTGCAAAGAATAAAAATATATCCGTAAGAGAGTTAAAATCTTATTTGGAAATGTAAGTTGATTAATTTAAAACTCTAGCTAAATATCTATATGCCTGCACATGAAAGTATTGACCGTTTACCTTCTCAGAAACATCTAATTGACCTCTCTACACATAGTGAAGGTGATATTGGCCTTACAGATGATTTTGAATTAAATTTTATATTTGATGATATTCTACTAGTAGAATATGTTGATGAAAATGACGAGGGAGAAATTCAACGTAATGGAATTTTTGTTCCAACTAATGCGGTTACAAAAGCTTGGCGTAAAGCAAGAGTTATTCTTACAGGTCCAAAAGCTGAGTATGTTAAGGTAGGTGATGTTGTTATCTTCCCTAACAATCTAGGAGTTAGTATTTCTAATCTAGATATAAATGGTAAGAAACTTAAAAAGGGCATCTTCTTAAATGAAGATCGCTTGTTTGGTATTTGTACACTTAAGGAGTGATTATTCAAAGGTCAGCTCTAGACAGCATACTTTTGAATAACGTGTGTGATGTTCGATTTGTAAGACGTGATCCAAGACCGGGTGATGGTGCTACGAGGCGTATGCTATGTACAAAATCATACGATCTTTTAAATTCCGTAAATGGGAGGACAACTCTTAATTACAGACCACCAAAGGGACCAAAAAAGATTAACGAGGCAGCAGATAACTTGTTAGTAGTATGGGATATCTTAATGCAAAATTATAGAACAATTAACTGTAATCAGGTTGACTTAATTAAAGAAATTCCTGCTTCAGAGTTCTGGCCTTATTTTAACGAAAACATATACCCCATGTCAGCTGAACAAAAAGCTGGTTATCTTAACTCATGACTACTTCACTAGAAAATTTTTCTGAATATATTAAACCTTATTTGCTAGAAACTATAGCGATTAAGACTGATAAGAAAATTATTAGAAAGGGTAAACTCAAAATATTTCAAGTAAAGCAGCACTATGCAAGATTGACTTTAGAGGATGGTGAACGTACTCGTATATATGAAGTACCTTACCCTTACGATATTAGTAAAGAAGGTACTGTAACAACTCTTAACTATAAAACAAAAATATTTTTAAATATACAAGATTTAGACTTACAGGTTAAGTTGTTAGATTCATCTAAGAAGTCAAAACTGTATGATGAATTAGTTTACATTCTACCGCTAAGAGACGTTGATTAATAGAGTTAGTAGACTACAATTAGTTTAGTGATATCTAGACTACTACAAAAATTCCCCGAAGGTTATGATCCTAATCCTTCGCAGGTAAAGCTCCTTAAAAATATAGATGATGCTTTTGATAATGGACATAAGTTTGTTATTTGTAACGCACCGACAGGATCAGGTAAGTCGTTTATATCTAAAACTCTAGGTAACGTATCAGATAGTAGTAGTAAGGAATTTAGAGATATTGTTACTAGCTACTTAGCTTATAAACGAACTTCCAGTGGGTATAACTACGAAGAAGATTGCAATAACGAGAGAGCGTTTGGGACAACTGCATTAACTATAACGAAAGCATTACAAGATCAATATAAGGAATTATTTGATGATGTAGAAGTCTTGAAAGGTAAGTCGAATTATCAGTGCGCTATTGATGATCGATACCCGGTAGATATTGCACCATGTTTACATGCACCTAGTCTTAAGCGTCAGTGCTGGGCTGAGTGTAAGTGTCCGTATTACGAGCAGCGGAATAAGACTTTAGTATCGAAGTTTAATACTCTTAACTATAATATGTTCTTTGCTTTACCCGATCATCTTAAAAAGAGGCAGTTTCTAATATGTGATGAAGCATCTGAGCTTGAAGATCAGCTTGTTAAAGAGTTTACTTGTGTTGTTGACTATGTCTTTTTGAGTAGATTAGATGTTAATATTAAACCATATATGAGTAGTAACTCTGCCGTTAAATGGTTAAGTGGTGTTGCTGTTGATATTACTGATAAGATTGAAGACCTAAAGGATATTATTGCTAACAAGAAGAGTAAGAATCAGAAAGCTATTCAAGATCTTACTTCAATGATGACACGATTAATTAATATTCATAGTAAGGTAGAATTAGTTATCGACTCCTGGGATGAGTCAGAATATGTCTTTGAGAAAGATAAGCAGTCAATTACGTTTATGCCTTTAAAGGTTGATAAACTTGCACATAGATTATTTGAGTATGCTGATAAAGTTATACTTATGTCTGCTACTATTATTGATCCAGATAATTTCTGTAAGAGTCTTGGTATTACAGATTATAAATACGTTGAAGCTGAGTCGAGTTTCGATCCTAAAAAAGCTCCTATCATATGTAATCCAAAGTATAAACTTAACTATCATACAATGGATAAGTATTTACCGAGAATTATTAAGCAGATTGGCGAAATATGCGCACATCATAAAGATGATAAAGGTATTATTCACTCTCAGAATAACTCAATAACGCTTAAAATATCAAATATTTTGCATGATAGTAGATTTTTATATCGTGAACCGGGTGTTAGAAATGAAGAGATTCTAGAAGCTCATATGACAGATCCAGATCCTACTGTATTAGTATCACCTTCAATGTCTTATGGGGTGGATTTGAAGGGTGATCTTGCAAAGTTCCAAATAATTGTTAAGGCTCCTTTTTTACCTACTAAAGATGTTCGTATTGAACGAATGATGAAAAATGATTTCGATTGGTATCAGAATAAAATGTTATGTTCCTTAATTCAATCATGCGGTAGAGGTGTGAGATCGAAAAAAGATGAATGTATTACGTATATTCTTGACGGTACTATTGTAAATGCCATACTAAAGTCTAAGCATAAGCTACCAAAATACTTTGTAGACAGGTTTGTTTAATTAAATAATAGTAGCTTTGAAGAATTATACGTACAATTTTGAGATAAAAAATTTACTTACTCAGTTTACTGCTGCGTTTGATGATACTGTTATCAAACGTTATGATAAAAATGGTAATGCGCGTCAAAATGTCGAGGTAAGATATGTTTTTGCTCCTAAGCAGCGTATCATGTATGATATAGTTAATAAAGCTCAAAACTTGACACTTCCAGTTGTTTCAATTGATTTAGCATCTATATCATATGATAATGATAGAGTGTTTAATAAGTTAAATAACTTTGAAAATTATCAAAGTAGTAATACCTCTACTTCAATTAGAACTCCTGTACCAGTTAATTTGCAAGTTAATATGTCCATAATGTGTCGGTATATGCAAGACATGGAGCAGATAGTATCTAACTTTGTACCCTACACTAACCCGTATATAGTTCTCGCGTGGGAGGAACCTACATCGTTATCTGGTGCACCTGTAGAAATACGAACAGAAGTCTTATGGGATCAAAATATTACCTTAAATAATCCTACTGAGACTACATATAGTGAAAAGTTTAGAGTAGTTGGTGATACTTCTTTTACAATTAAAGGTTGGTTATTTAGAAATAAGAATGAAATATCAAGCCCAATATACTTTATTGAGCAAAATTTTGTTAATGTAGATAGTAGGTTTAACTTTCAACAACCGTTGTCGTCGCTTGATTATGATAACTTCTTTACTAATCTATCGAGTATTGCAGAAACAGAGACAATAAATCTTTCCGGTATACCAGAATTAACTAACATATATTTTAATGCTTCTGGTACCAACGTTATAGAAACGAACGGTGATCCAGTAACTATAGCAAAGACTGCTTCAGATCTAGAAGCATATTCATATACCTTTTTAGGTGGTAATTATAATGAGACTGAGTTTGTTATGCTTAGCTCAAATGATACAAGTTTATTTACTAGCTTTACCGGCATAAGTACGTTATACACTGGATTACTTTCAGGATTTATACTACCTAACTCAGCATGGAATGTAATTACTAATGATGTAATGAATATTACGTTCCCTTATCTTTCAGGATCAAATAGTAGATTTGATCTTATTATTAAAAACCCAGCAGGATTTACTACATCAGCTAATATCTCTGGATTCTACTTCATATCTAATTAAATATATACGATGGCTTCTTATTCTCCAAATCAAAATCAAGGCGACGGTAAAGCTTCTTCTTTCGGTAGAAACTTGGTTCAATATATTCAGAACAGGTTGCCATATGCTCAAACTGAAGATGATGCTCTTAACAATAAGTATAAATACTTTGCAAAAAATGGTACGCAAAGAGCAGAAGCTTTAGTTAAGTCATCTGTCTCTTCGTCTAATCCATACAATAATATTCCAATAGGAGACTTTGGTAAAGATAGTTCCTTTGCTGATGTAATGTATGCTAATCTCGACGCTGATAAAGGCGGAAGATTAAGAGATTATCGTATAATGTCAGCTTATTCTGAAGTAGCTGATGCTCTTGATGAAATTTGTGATGAATTTATTAATGTAGATGAAAACGGTAGGGTGGCTACTATTAACTATGAGAATATTGATTTAACAGTTGATGAAAAAAAAGATATTGATGAAGAATTTTCTAAATTTATTGACTTTTTCGAACTTAAACATAAAGGTTGGCAGTACTTTAGACAGCTACTAGTTGAAGGTGAAGTATTCTTTGAGATGATTCTACATGATGATTATGTTAAAGAAGGTGTACTTGGCTTAATTAATATTCCTGCTGAGATTGTTGAACCTGTTTATAATAATATTCAGAATATGCTAGTTAAGGGCTATATTTATAAAAAGCCAATTTTTAGCCCTACACAGCCTGATAAAGTTGAGAAGACGGAAATGATTCCTATGGAGCAGAATCAATTGGTTTATGTTAACTCTGGAGTTTATAACGATACAAAGGATTATGTTATTCCTTTTCTCGAGAATGCTCGTCGTCCTTATCGTCAGCTTTCTCTTATTGAAGATGCTATTGTTATCTATCGATTAGTAAGAGCACCGGAACGCCTCGTATTCAACGTTGATGTTGGTAATATGGCCCCACCGAAAGCTGAAGCATATTTACGTAAGCTTATTCAGAACTATTGGGCTCGTAAGACATTTGATAACGACCAAACTAATGTAGTTAATAAGTTTAATCCACAATCAATGCTTGATGCTTTTTGGTTTGCCAAGCGTCAAGGCTCTGAGGGTACTTCTGTTACTCAGCTACCTGGAGGTGCTAATCTCGGTGAGTTAGCAGACTTAATGTACTTTATAAAGAAGCTCTATAGAGCTCTTAAAGTACCAACCACCCGTATTGATCCAGAAGATCGTACTGTAGATCCATCATCTATCTTACGTGAAGAGCTTAAGTTCGCAAAGTTTGTTATTCGTCAGCAACAGAAGTTTGCTGCAGCCATTAAGAAAGGATTTACTACTCACCTTAAACTCCGTGGACTGTGGGAGGACTATAACTTAGCAGAGACTAATTTAGATATTGTATTTAACGTACCATCTAATTACTTTGAAATGCGTCAAAGTCAGAAGCTTGAGCTTAAAGCTGCTAACTTTAATAATTTAGCATCTAATGAATTTATTTCTACTACTTACGCGCAGAAAAAATATCTTGGATGGAAAGACAGAGATATTCTTGCTAACAGAGAGTTCCTTCGTAAGGATGCAGAGATGCAATGGGAATTAAGCCAAATTCAAGCTGGTGGCCCGCTTTGGAAAGAGCAAATGGCTGCTGCAGCTGGAGGTGCAGAAGGAGCAGTCGGTGGTGAAGGTGGAGGGGTTGCTGGTGATGGAGGTATTCCAGAGTTCGGTGGTGGTCCAGCTGCAGAAACTGGCGACGCTACAGAAGCGGATATTGATACAGATGTTGAGACAGATACTTCTGGAGCAGGAGCAGCTGATGATGTATAAACTCTATCGTGATGGATTAGAGCTGTAATATTGAGCTCTATAGTGGATATTACCGGCACTTGCAGCAGTTGCAGAAACTTGTGCTACATTAGTTAGACCTCTAAAAGTAAATGTCTCTCCAGCAGAAAGTAAAAATCCATTTAAAGAATTTGGATACTCATTATCAAAAACTGTAATATTACCACCAGTTCTGTTATAAATAATTATTTCTGAGCAAGGGTGACCTCCTGTTAAAACAGAACTACTAGTAGTAGTAGCGCCAGTAAATCCAGGAACCGCAGCTCCAGTTAACATAGTTAGCGAAGTTCCAATACGTTGATTAAAAGACCTGCAAAGATTAAAATTTACATACCCATTCTTAGATTCTGCATTATTAGCCATACAATTATTTAGTCATTGGCATAAATAATTACATGGCTTCCGCATGTGTTATTTCACCTTTATCGGCATTCTTATCAACAAATCTTAATAATAAGATAGATACGTATGATAGATTAGGTGATAGGATTAAAAGATCACTAGGATATCCACTTGTTTCGGTTGAGATACATTCTGATCAACTTAGAGAAAATATTCAAATTGCTGTAGAATATTTTACAAAGTATGCAGGTTATACGAGAGAGTATATGATTTTTGACTCTAATCTATACGAAACAAATAAAGGCATTCGCCTTGATATGCTTTATACATTAGCTAATACCGATTTAGATACTGCAGCTAAACAAGTTGCCGGTACTAACCCGTTAGGACCAAGTTCAGAATTTTATGGTGAAACACCTGATATTACGTATGTAGCACAAACCGATGTACTCTCTTCTGTATTCTCTGCGCAGAGCTCATTAAGCGCTACATTTAAAGATGGTATCGAGCCTGGTGAGCTATTTGATTACTCACTAGTAGCAAATATTACTGCAATCGATAACTCACTTGATAATCTCTCTGCTTTTAAACCTACTAAAAGAAAAACATTAACTCAAGAAGGTTCAGCTGCAGATATAACTCAATATCAAAACGTTTTCGACTATGACGTAATGGATTATAGGAAGGTTATTGAGGTTACAGATTTCGAAGAAGGTTCAAATACTGGTATTAATACATTATTTACCCTCGAGCAAACATTAGCGCAACAAACATACTTCTCTTATGCTATGGGCAATTATGGATTTGATCTTGTTTCTTGGTATACAATGAAAGAATGGATTGATACTCGTGAGAAGGTGTTAGCTTTAAGAAAGGATTTACAGTTCGATCCACGTACACAGTACTTAAAAATGTATCCACAGCCAATAACAGAAAGATTTTACGGGGTTGTTTCTTGTTATATTGAGCGACCTATACGAGATGTTATTAAAGAGCAGTGGGTATATGAATATGCATTAGCTCTATCAATGATAACAGTTGGTAGGGTTAGAGGTAAGTTTGGTAGTGTTAATCTCCTTGGTGGAGGAGCTCTTAATTATGATTTACTTAACGAAGGTACTCAAAAGAAAGCAGAGTTAGAAGCTAAGTTACTTGAAGGTGCTTCACCAGGTATGGGTGATACAGATCCAGCTTTATTTATTGTTGGATAATGAAGAAAAATTCTAGATATAGACAAGGTATATTTGTACCTAAAAATATCGATAAATTTATCGGTGAACGTGCTATATATAGATCTGGTTTAGAATTAAAATTTTTTCGATTCTGTGATAATAACCCTAAAGTGGTTAGATGGGGTAGTGAAAATGTTGTTATTCCTTATTATAACCCTCTAACAAAACGTAATCATAGATATCATGTAGATAATTATGTTGTTATTAAAGAGGGTAATGCTATTACTAAATATCTTGTAGAAATAAAGCCATATAAACAAACTTTAAAACCTACAACAAAATATAAACAAAAAAAACATATTATATATGAGCAAGTTCAATTTGTTAGAAATCAAGCCAAATGGGAAGCTGCTAGAAAATATTGTAAAGGTAGAGGTTATAAATGGTTAATATTAACAGAAAAAGAGCTTTCATAGCTTTCGGGCATAAATAATAGTATGTCACTTAAACTTAATCTAGTATGTGAAAATCCTGATCTTAATGATCAATTTGAGATCATTGAAGAAGAAACTAATAAAGATTCTCCATCAAACCTTTTTATTAAAGGGCCTTATATGATGGCAGAAGGAGTTAATAAGAACAAAAGACTATACCCTTTGCATGAGCTTGAGCGGGAGGTTGCTCGTTATAATGAAGAGATGGTTAAACCAGGCCGTGCAATGGGAGAGCTAAACCACCCATCAACAGCAGATGTTGATCTCGAGCGTGCATGTCATATAGTAACTGAAATGACTCAAGATGGTAATGTGTTTTATGGTAAATCTAAAGTATTATCAACACCATGTGGTAAAATAGTTCGTGCATTAGTAAATGATGGTGTTAAGGTTGGTATGTCATCACGAGCTCTTGGTACTCTTGAAGAAGGTAGAGAGCATAATACAGTTAAGAATATGAGCTTAGTTGCTGTTGATTGTGTTGCTGATCCTTCATATCCTAAAGCTTTTGTAAACGGTATTTTAGAATCAAAGCAGTGGGTACTTGCAGAAGATGGTAAGTATGAGGAGATTTATGACAACTTTGAAAGAGCTGTGGGTAAGCTTCCTAAGAAAGAAGTAGAAAAATATCTACTCGAAAGAATTATGTCATTCATCAACAAGATTTGATTTTAATATAAACTTTAATAAATAAGAATATGGCTAAGGAAACTACTACCAAAACCAAGATAGTTAAGTTTATCGATGCAATTTCCGATAAAAACTACGCTGCGGCGAATAAATATTTACAATCGGCTGTTAACGATAAGCTTGAATCAAGAATAAAACAAGCAGCAGAAAAACCCCTCTTTTAAATTATGAATAAAGACCTATTACCAAAAGAACTACAAGATGTCCTCACTGAAGAGAGTGTGAGTGTCATTGAGACGGCTCTTAAAGAGAAAGTCGATCTTTCTGTTGAAGCAGCCCTTACTAGCCAAGATGAACTTTATGCTGAAAAGCTTGAAGAGTTGGTCGCACGAATTGATAGTGACCATACCTCCAAGATGCAAACAGTTGTTGAAGCTGTAGATAAGAATAACGCCAATAAGTTGGTCCAAGTTATTAAAAAATACGAAACTGAGCTTAACGAAGGTGCATCTGATTTTAAAGAGCAACTTGTTGAGTCTATTTCCAGTTATATTGAAGAGTATATCGATGAAGCAATGCCTGTAGCTGCTATTGAAGAAGCTACTAAAAATAAGACAGCATACTCCGTCCTTACTAATCTTCGCTCAGTACTTGCTGTTGACTCTTCACTTATGAGCGAGTCAGTTAAGGAAGCTATTGTAGATGGTAAATCTCAAATTGATGAGCTCAAGTCTGAGTTTGAAAAGATCAAGCAAGAGAATGAGCATCTTAAGGAAGCATATGATAAGACTAGCGCAAAGCTTGTTCTTGAGCAGAAAGTCTCAAGCTACAGCGATAAGAAAGCTAATTATCTTAAGAAAGTTTTAAGTGATAAGTCAGCTAAGTTTATCACAGAGAATTTCGAATACACCGCACGTCTCTTTGACAAGAAAGAAAAAGAGCAACTTGCTGTTATTCGTGAGGAAGCCATTAGTAATCGCACTGTGAAAGCTGATGCTCCTAAAATCGTTGAGGAGAAAGTAAAACCTTCTACACCAGAGAATCCGTATCTTGCGGGTCTGGACAAGATGAAATAATTTTTCACCCTGAACAATGAGACATGAATAGTGTCTGAGTAACTTGGGATTTAGTCCCATGAAAGGTCGAAACAAAACAAAAAATATATTATTATGAACAAACCACAATCATTTATTGATCAGGACCGTGCTGCTACTCTTTTGGAGAAGTGGGCGCCAGTCCTTGACTATACATCTGATAGCGTTAAAGCTATTGAAGATGATCATACCCGCCTTAATACCGCGGTACTCTTGGAGAACCAAGAGAAATGGTGTATCGAAGAGGACAACTCCACTGGTGGTGGAGCTCTTGGTGGATCTGCTCAGGGTGGAGTACAATTCAACCCTAACGTAGCAGGTGGCTCCAGCTCAGCCGATACATATGCCCCGAATGATGCTCGCCTTCCAAAGGTGCTCATCCCGATGATTCGTCGTACATTCCCAGAGCTTATCACTAACGAAATCGTTGGTGTTCAGCCTATGAGTGGACCAGTTGGTCTTGCATTCGCTTTGCGTTATGCTTACCAGAATGAGTACCTCGGTACTGGAATCGATGGAAAAACCCAAGCTGCTGCAGGCGGACAAGCTGCTAAGACCCCAGGTCTTTCAGGTTCTGTTGGCCTTCCGCAGACCGAACTCGGATATCAGCTTCTTGATACCCGCTTCACTGGTGCCAGCTCTGCTGACCTTACCGGAGATGCTGGATATTGGGCTTTCGCTGATCAAGACAAAGGTGTCGCACAGATCCTTTCTGCTTTCGAGATTACCGGAAACATTCCACAGGTTGAAGTTAAGTTCGAAAAGACTGCTGTTGAAGCTGGTACACGTCGCCTCGGCGCTCGTTGGTCAGTTGAACTTGAGCAGGACCTTAAGAACATGAACGGAATCGACATTGACGCTGAGATCACTAATGCCATGAGCTACGAGATCCAAGCTGAAATCGATCGTGAGATGCTTATGCGCATGATCCAATCCGCACTTGGTGCTGGATATGGACCTGGTTTCTCAGTATGGAGCCCTGCTTCTGCTGATGGTCGCTGGCTCGTTGAGCGTAACCGTGACTTCTACCAGCGCTTGATTATCGAAGCTAACCGCATTGCTGTACGTAACCGTCGTGGTGCTGCTAACTTCGTTGTTGCTACTCCACGTGTATGTGCTATCCTTGAGATGCTCCCTGAATTCCAGTGGGTACCTGTACAAGGTGATGTAAATACACAGCCTGTTGGTATTGCCAAGGTTGGATCACTTGGTGGACGTTTCAACGTTTACCGTGATACACGTACTGAAGTTCAGTCTGGTAACTATTCACCTACCGTATACGGTGGTGGTACTACTAACGTTGAGTACGCACTTCTTGGATATAAGGGACCTGAGTTCTATGACACAGGTATTATTTATTGCCCATACATCCCAGTTATGGTTCAGCGCACAATCGGACCGAACGACTTCGCACCACGCGTAGGACTTCTTACCCGTTACGGTGTTGTTGACAATATCTTTGGTGCTAACCTTTACTATCACGTCATTATTGTACAGAACCTTGGTGCTGAGTTTACTCCAGGATCAAGTGCTGTATACTTCTAAGATTTATTAGTATAACACTATTAACCAGAACGGGTCCAGAAATGGACCCGTTCTTTTTTGTAAAAAGTGGACTTGATTGATTAAATATTAACATATGAAATTTACTAACATTACTCTAAATGGGACTGGCGAGTCTGGGGCAAGAAGCGGTCAAGGACTTCGACGTTTTGAACATCACTATGTTTTAGATTCAGGCTGGGCTCTTGGTACTACCGCTGATAATGCTGTTAATACAGATTACTATGCTGTATGGAATACATTTCCAACAATGACAGGTACAAACGTTAATATCGCAGCAATTGATACGTCTGGTACAGAGCTTTCCGCTATTGGTATTAGTCAATTGACCATTAGATCAAAGTCTGGATATACAGGAGGTATTCTCGACTTAGCTATTATTCGTAAAGATGATGGTAAAGCTGTATCGATTACCTTTCCAGCTTCTGCTCTACCCACTGCTACTGCCGGAAATATGGGTTCTTCTTCTCTTGTAATGCTTTCTGCTGGATATACAGGTGCGGCCCGAAAGGCTCAGATTAAAGTAATTCCACCACAACAAGGACCAGCAACTCCTGAACATAGTCGCAAGCGTCTTTTAGGATACTAAATTTTAAGTTAGTTACATATCAAAAAGAACGGTAGGTGCTTTTGTACCTACCGTTTCTTGTTGCTCAGACCCTGTCTAAGCCTATTTTACCGATTCTACATGTATATTTACAGCGTGGTTTTTACCCTTCTAGAGCTTCTAATCTAGCTGTTAGATTATCGATAATAGCTTGTTGCTCTTGCATACCTTTTACAAGAATAGGTATGATATGCTCACCAGTATAACCAAGTTGTTCTGGATTATCATCTCTAACAATAACTGGATCATTATTTTCAAGCTCAAGAACCTCCTGCGCTATAAAGCCATGACGCTTACAGCTAATAGAGCCTTCTGGATCATTTCTATCAGTAATCATGTTAAAGGTTCTTGGTCGAAGATCACCTATAAAGTCTAAACCAAGTTCAATATCACAAATGCATGTTTTGTCTCGTCTATCAGAAACTGTAGAGAATGAACCATGTGAGCAAACAACTGATATACTACCGTTACCAAGCTTAATAGTATTATTACCACATGCTTGAGCGGAATCACCAATAGCAATTTGATTAGTTGGTGAAGCAGTACTAGCGCCTTTTGCGTTATAACCAATAAAAATACTTTTTGAACCACCAGTCATTTGACCTGAAGAACTATACAATCTACCAGCTTGATGACCAATTGCAATGTTACAATCACCGGTAGTATTACAACCAAGAGCAGCAAAACCTAATGCAATGTTACCATTAGCGGAAGTTGATTTCCATGCAGAAGCCTCACCAATTGAAATGTTTTGAATACCGGTTAAAGCAGCATTAGCACCCGCGCAAGATCCGATTGCAACATTACACTTACCAGTGGTAAGGGCTTTATGTGCACAAAATCCAAGTGCAACGTTATTACAACCTGAAGTGATAACATTAAGAGCATTCTCACCGATAGCAACGTTACGTTGACCTGTTCCGTTATTGGTTGTTGTTCTCATTGCATACCTACCGATAGCAACGTTATTACTACCATTTGCTATACCACAACCCGCTGAGTTACCGAATAATAAGTTATCTGAACCAGTAACAAATCGACCTGTATTTGGTCCAATACCAACGTTACGAGAACCAGAAGTAACACAGAATAAAGGCGCATCACCGAGTGCCATGTTTTGAGAACCTGATGATATATTAAGCAGCGCACAACGACCTACACCAATGTTTGCCGAACCGGTTGAGCTAGCTGCACCTCTCAATGCACAAAGACCAACACCAACGTTGTTACTCGCTCCTCCGTTGTTAAACATTGCAGCTCGTCCAATTGCAACGTTATCACTACCATTACCACCTCTACCTGCGCAAGCTCCTACATACGTGTTACGATCACCTGTTGTTATATTACAACCTGCACCACAACCAATCGTGACATTTTGTATTCCACTAGTTTCTGTAATATTATGACCAGCGCAGAGACCTAGCTTGACCCCTCCATCAGTAAATACTACATCCTGTAAAAAGTCACCACCTAGTGTTCCTGTGCAAGCTAGACCAGCGCAAGTTACAAGTGCTGTAGCATTAGCAGATGCTAGATTCCATGCAGTATTACAAGCTGTTGTAACACCAACTGTATCAGCGGCAACAGTAATTGCTGTACCAGCTCCAACGTTTACTGTAGCACTACCTGATGTAGCACCTCCTGTAAGTCCACTACCAGCTACAACAGCTGTTATGTCACCGGTGTTTGTAGTATAGCCAGCGCCATTTGTAAGTTGATTGTTATTAGTAGGAATAGTAGTTGAGTTATAAGCATTACTTCCAAATATTTCAGAGAACAACTTACGCTTTTGTGAACCGGCATCAAGATAAACTACCTCATCACTAGTAGGTACGATAGCAGCTGTACCGTCAGTCAACTCTGATAGATCTACACTAACAGTATCTGCAGCAACATCAATTAAATTCCCTGCTCCTATATTTAAAGTAACTGAACCTGAATTACCACCTCCAGTTAATCCACTACCAGCTGCAACACCTGTAATATCTCCGGTACAAGTTGTATAACCAGCACCGTTAGTTAACTGGTTGTTGTTGGTAGGTATTGTTGTTGAGTTATAAGCATTTGATCCGAAAATCTCAGAGAACAACTTACGTTTTTGTGAACCAGCATCAAGATAAACTACTTCATCACTCGTTGGAACAATAGCAGATGTACCATCTGTAAGCTCGGATAAATCAACATTAAGGGTAACACTACCAGAAGTTCCTCCACCGTCGAGTAATGAACCAGCAGTAACACCTGTAATATCTCCAGTGCAAGTTGTATAACCACTATTATTAGTCCACTGACTTATATTACCACTCTTGTTGGTAAAGGTCTGTGTATTAGAAGGTGTTGTTGTACCGGTACAGGTTGTTTTAGCATTCCATGTTGAATTACAAGTACTGTTAACACTAACTGTATCAGCAGCAACTGTTATAGCAGTACCAGCTCCAACGTTTACTGTTGCACTACCAGTAGAAGCACCTCCTGTAAGACCACTTCCTGCTACAACTGCAGTTATATCTCCTGTACATGCTAGACCAGCGCAGCTGGTTAGACCAGTTAATATTGCATCTCTAGCTGCTATATCCACACCATCTACAGTACCAGTAACAGCAATGTTACCAGTAACATCTAAAGGACTAGTAGGAGTAGCATTACCAATTCCAACTTTAGTATCACAAACTACTAATGCATTAGAACCATATTCACCCATTGTGATCATATCACATGAATCGGTAAATGCTTCTAATATTGGTAATCCAGCAGAGTCACTAACAGCAAATACCGTACCAGTAACTGAATTAGTAATAGTGAATAAATTACCAGCAGTACCATCAACAGTTAAGACTTCATCACCGGATGGCTCAGCTCCAACACCTAACTTATCTACAAAGCCCGTACCACAAGCACTTAAGTTACCGGATACAGTAAGCTTCTCACCTGGAACAGATACACCAATACCAACATTATCCGCGGAACCATCTACAAACAAAAGATTTACATCATTATCACCTTCAACTCTAAAGTCATTATTAAGACCTCCATCATTAATTACAACACCAGTTGTGCATACCTTTAAATGCTCCTCATTTCCTGCAAGAAGCGTAATGGTATTAGTTTCAAGTAGTATTCTTGTATCACTATCACCGGTATGGTAAATATTACCACCTACACAAATATTACCGCTAAAGTTTTTAACATCAGAAATTGTCTGTGCACCGGTTGTTCTTACAACAGTAGAATCGACGGCTACATCATTAGCATTAGCAGTTATACCATCACCACCAATAACATTAAGTGTAGGCGTACCACTAGTACCACCTCCGGTCATACCAGTACCAGCTGTAACACCGGTTATGTCTCCTGTGCATGTAGTATAACCAGCACCATTGGTAAGTTGGTTATTGTTGGTAGGTATTGTTGTTGAGTTATAAGCATTACTACCAAATATTTCAGAGAATAGCTTGCGTTTCTGCGAACCTGCATCAAGATAAACTACCTCATCACTAGTAGGTACGATAGCAGCTGTACCGTCAGTCAACTCACTCAAGTCAACGTTAAGAGTAACGCTACCACTAGCACCACCACCGTCTAATAATGTTCCAGGATTAACTGCTGTAATGTCTCCAACACATGCAAGACCAGCGCAGCTGGTTAGACCAGTTAATATTGCATCTCTAGCTGCTATATCCACACCATCTACAGTACCACTTACAACTATATTACCATTTACATCTATACCTGTATTATTAACTGTTAATCTTCTAGTAGTACCATATACCATTTGAAGATTACCAGCTGAGTTTGTAGTTAGATTATCTGGTGATTCAAATATTTTAGTATTACCACCTGTCCAATGTATACCTTCATTAGGACCAGGATCGTTAAAACAAAAAATATTAACTCCAGTAATATTACAATTACTCATAGCAATATGACCTGTCATCGTACCTCCAGTTACCGGGAATGCGTTATCTGCTTTAGTACCTTGAGCTGTCGTTGCGCATGCATTCCATGCTACCGCGGAGGCAATATAAGCATCAGCAATGGCTGTTGTTGGTCTAATTTGAGTTCCTACAAAGCACCTTCCACTGTTAATAACAATGGCGGTATCTATTCTATAATCACCGCTTGTATTAACGTTACCACCTACATCCAGCCGTTGAACTGGGTTAGTGCAATTAAGACCAACGAATCCACCATTTTCAATCATGAATACAGTGCTACCATCATCACAAAACTTAACTATATCATTAGCACCGGTCTGATTAATTGAAAGAGCAGGACCAGAACCATGGTTAACAACGCACATTGCTGATGCTACATCAACAAATGTATCTAAATATGTAAAGTCTCCAGTAACAGATAAGTTACCTTGAATGGTAGTATTACCAGATATAAGTGAGTTACCAGCAACTGTAAGCTTACAACCGGGTGAAGCGCAGCCAATACCAACATTATTAGTTGGACCATCAACTAATAAAGCATGTGCATCACTATCACTCTCAACACGGAAGTCTATTGCAGCACCACCATCGTTAAAGACCGTATGACCTCCGGGGCTACCTAACTTTGCCACCTCTCCCCAACCAGTATAGAATCGAAACGTATCATCTACTAGGCATAAATATGTATCACTAGTACCGGAATGGTAAATTTTACTTCCTACACAAATATCACCGCTAAAGTTCTTTGTACCGGCAGCAGTCTGTGCAGAGCCGAGATTCATTACTACTCCAGTATCAATTTGAAGATCATTAGCATTAGCTGTAATACCCGTTCCGCCTATAACGTTTAATGTTGGAGTACCAGAAGTACCACCTCCGGTCATACCTGTTCCGGCCGTAACACCGGTTATGTCTCCTAAGCATGTAGTATAACCAGCTCCGTTTGTAAGTTGATTGTTATTAGTAGGTATTGTTGTTGAGTTATAAGCATTTGATCCGAAAATCTCAGAGAAAAGCTTACGCTTCTGTGAACCGGCATCAAGATAAACTACCTCGTCACTTGTAGGTACGATAGCAGCTGTACCATCGGTTAACTCAGACAGATCAACATTAAGAGTAACGGTACCACTTGTACCACCACCATCAAGTAACGTACCAGCTGTTACACCTGTAATATCACCAGCATTTGTAGTATAGCCACTATCATTAGTCCACTGACTTATATTACCTGACTTATTAGTAAAGGTTTGAGTATTAGAAGGTGTTGTTGTACCGGTGCATGGTGTATAACCTGCACCATTGGTTAGCTGATTATTATTAGTTGGTATTGTTGTTGAGTTATAAGCATTTGACCCAAAGATCTCAGCAAAGCGCTTTCTTCTTTCAGCACCATTATCCAGAAGTATTACTTCATCAACAGCTGGATCGATAGCACCGGTCATATCAGTTAGTTCTGATAAATCTAGACTTAGGTTGACTGTGCCTGAAGAAGTAATAGATGTTCCGCCCCCATCTAATCCCGCTGCTGTATTTACAGTAATGCTGGTTACAGTTCCTGTACAGGTTGTTTTAGCATTCCATGTTGAATTACAAGTTGAATTAACTCCAACTGTATCAGCAGCAACTGTTATAGCAGTACCAGCTCCTACATTAAGAGTAGCTCCCCCGGATGTAGCGCCTCCTGTAAGTCCATTACCTGCTGTTACTGCTGTTATATCACCAACGCAACCTAGACCAGCGCAGGTGGTTAGACCAGTTAATATTGCATCTCTAGCTGCTATATCCACACCATCAACTGTACCACCTAAAGTAATATTATTTGCAAAGTTTGAATTACCACTAGTGTTATTAATATATGTTTCTTTTCTACCCGCCCAGCCGGATGCCCAATTGTCTGGAGATGAGCTTACTATAAGACCAGCTTCTGCATTTATATAAACATTTTCTGCTGTTTGTCCAGTTGCATATGAACTTGATTCACCAGCATTTAATACAAGCTGTTGCCCGCCATATGTTCTTACTTGATTAGTTCTTAATCCATCTGCGTTACTAAAATCACCCCTACTTTGATACGTTTTTACCCCGGCTATAGTTTGTGCATTAGATGTTCTAACAACAGTACTATCCACTACAATATGATCTGCGTTAGCAGTTATACCATCACCACCTATAACGTTTAATGTTGGTGTACCGCGAGTACCTCCACCGGT